>WSSedB1CaDRAFT_10001122_pt1 | contig 10501 bp, 12 predicted proteins | sample WetSurSB1Cattail_FD_9460 | JGI IMG/M metagenome (IMG submission 9460)
CTCCAACCCGCTGCATCCATAGCACCACGAAAGTCATTGCCAGCACTGTCAGCGTGACATACATAAATCGCACCGCCAGGTACCGTTGATTCATACATGCATGAAAAAGCCGAAGTCAGGAATTGTTGAAATTCCCCCTTCGGCATGTGGTCATTTTTAATTTTAAGTTTGTCTTTTGTTGCGCCTTGATAATCTACGTTATAGGGCGGATCGGTAAAGACCATAACGGCTTGTTTCCCATCCATAAGCTTTTGAACGTCCTCACGTTTGGTACTGTCACCACACATCAGTCGATGATCTCCAAGCTGCCATACATCACCTAATTTCGATACAGGCTCTGTAATTTCCTCGGCTGCAGCTGCTGCATCAAAATCATCATCTGTAACCTGCTCGGTGCGAATATCTGCAAGCAAATTATCTATTTGTTTCTCGAAATAACCTGTAAGATTCATATCAAAGTCAAGACCATCCAGCTCTGTCAAAAGTTTGGCCATAACATCATTATCAATTTCAGCGAATTCAGCAATGCGATTATCTGCTATAAGATCGGCCCATTCTTCGGCTTCAGATGCATAATCCTGCCGATCAACCGGAACCTGACAACCAAGCAGTAACGCTGCTTGCAAACGACCATGACCACGAACAATAAAGCCAGAGCGATTGGACACTGTAATCGGTGCCCGCCAGCCCTGACTTTGTATAATTTTCGCTAGAAGTTCTATTTGCTTTTTCGGATGCTGGTTTGGATTACGCGGATTCGGTACCAGCGTTTCCGGATCTACAAGCTCTGTATAAGAACAATATATTGGTATTTCCATGTAATTCACCTCCTGATTTCGGGCAAAAGAAAAAGCACCTCCAAGGATGCTTTTCTTAAACAATTTTCTTCCTAACAGATTTTATTTTTCTATTTTTTCCTTTTGTTCTTCTAATGGTATAGTTAGATTATAAAGTTTATTAGCGGTATGAGTAATCAACGCTTTAGTTAGGTTTTTATTATAATTTTGCACACCTGTTGCTATTATCTCATGCATTCTTTGTGCAGGCAGTACAGCTGTTGCCATAATCTCATTCATTCTTTGTACATAAGTTGCCGTAATCTCATTTATTCCTTGTGTAGGCATTATAGCGTTTTGCATAATCTCAGTTATTCTTTGTGTATATGGGTTTATTGTCGACATATCTACGGTATCTGCTTTATCAAATTTTTCAACTTCATTCAAAGAATTCCCCAATTCGCTATCGGCCAGTCCATATGTACTAGCAGCTATTTCCAAAAATTGTTGTGGCCGATAAATCAAACAATCAACACCAGTTTTTCTTGATATTTCTTGTCTTAGCTCTTGACGCGCCCCTATTATACTATTGTCTGGTAAACGTTGCAGCCAATCTTCTTTTCTATCATCTGTAATAAAAATAATACTTTTCTTTTCTACTTCTGCATAATCCATTATTTGTTTCCATAAAATTAAATCACCGTATTTTTCATTTCCCACTTTCTTAGAATCCTTATACCCCGGGGGAAGCTTTTCTTCAAAACGCATTTTACCCTCATCATATAGAGCTTTCAATTTATCAGTGGGATATTCTGCCCCACATTTATTCTCAAATAATTTTAAAAGCTTGTTACAAATCTCATCATTATCATATTTAGTTTCGCCTTCTTCATCTTCGTTTTTTTCTAAGACCTTTAAAATATTTTTTTCTGCTGTTTCGACAATTTTTAAGAGTTTTTTACAATCTATTGAAGAATGCCTGTCCTTGTTTTTGTTCAATAACTCTTTCATAGGAGAAAATTGGGCCTTATCCCTGATTTCTTTATATAATTGATGTTGGTTATAAAGAACTGTACAGCGATTACGAAAATATTCTTTTGCAACTTGATTAGGTATCCAAATATTATCTTTGATTTTCTCAAGTATTTCTAAAAATTGATCTCTAGTGGAAATACTGTATCTATATAAATTCAGTAAAATATTAGTATCAAAAACGAATGTTCCATTTTTCCATATTTCTTTTTTTTCTTCATCAGTGTAAGGAATATAACCTCTAAATTCCTTTATCATCTATAATCAACTCCATTTTAAGACTATTTAATTATATTCTTTATCTATTAAAAAAGTCCCTGCCAAAAGATTCATTTTACGTCAACAAGAGGTAGAAAACTGATGTAACACGCTGTTTTTTGCTATATTCTATACATTTGTTTTCTCTATATGTATTCTTTACAATATAAATCAAAAATAGTCTTTAATGTTGTAATCTTATATTTATCTTTGTCCTTAAATATTTCTTCTGAATTTTTATTAAACGAACGTATTACCACTATTTTCTTATGTTTTTTCTTTTCATTCTGAAGATAGTACTGAATTGATTTTTTTAATTTCTCATGTGTCGCCGAATTAAAAACAAACAAATTAAATTGTTCAAATATTTTTTCAGCTACCAATTCGTCAAAATCGCGTCTAAATATTGACTGGACACCATCTCCAACAATATACTCCCCGCACTTAACACAATCAAAAGAATACCATCCATAAGATATAGCATCGCCCTCTATTTGGTCAAATTCATTTTCACAAACCACACAGCTATCTAATTTATTCAATTTCAACCATCCCCTTTTTACTTATTCTATAACCTACTGCAAATTCAACAATTCTACTTTGAATATCACAAGCATTCCGCATGTTTTATATTATATCCCTTTTAATTTTTACTTATTCCAAACCAATGTGCCTCATCATCCCAAAATAAAAGCATAGTACTTTTCAAAGAATCCATTTCGCCTGTTCGACTTAAATCATTTCCTCTATTTCTCACAAAGCCTTGAATCTGAAAATAACCATTTGTTATTTTAGAAGATACTTCATATCCCTCGAGTCCTGCTTTTTGTAATCCATCCAAAGTTACATATGGTATGTATTTATTTTCATATGGCCCGATAACCCAAAACCCGTCACAAGCACTATCCGACACCCCATGAATTGATCGCACAATCCAAAATTTTATATTAGGATTGATCCCCTGAACTTCTTTTACACTAATTGTACTACTTATATATTTTTTAACTGGAAATGACAAGTAATCTTTCTGACCATCTGCACTCATTAATTTTATATATGCATTATTATAATCTTCAAAATGCCGAACAAACTTCAATTTTTCACCTGTACTAGATAAAACATATACCTCCGAATTTCCCATAACACCAATCGTATTATCACCACGATTATTACGTGCAAGAAAAACTGTTCCGTTATCCTTAAATGTCATTGCAAAGGCATTACTACAATAAAATGAAATTACTAATACTCCACACAGTATCCCTATAATCTTTTTCATTAAAGTTTTCATCCCCTAAATTTCAAACTGCATCTTCGTATCCCACAACAAATGATTTTGCACATTTCCTTAAGGTTCAAATAAATCTTTTATTTTTTAAGCACCTCAAAAAGTGTTTTTAGTCACTATTATTCTAATAAGTTAGAATGGTTTACTTTTAAATACGCTATGATTGATTTAGCTACAGGCGTATTCTTTGTATGTGTTTTTCCTAACAATGCTATTGCTCGTTCTTTAGCAAGGGCACAAATCTCTTTAATATCATTCGGCTCTTCGCTTTTTTCAATTTCATTTGATAAATATAGTTCTTGTCGACCAGGCGTACTACTCCCAATATTTGCATATGGGCTTATCTGAAACGCTTCTAGTAATGATGATTTTTTTAACATAATATCATTACATCTTTCACAAAAATATATTGTGAAAGATAGTCGATTTTCTAGATTTTCATTAACCTTAACGTTGCTTTTTTTTTCACATATTACATACGCAGAATTTTTTTTACATAAAGGACATTTTTCTTTTTTTTCGTCAAGCACAATACCCCATCTCCTTATTATATTTGTCTTTACTCCTTCGTTAAAACAAATATAAGTCCTGCTATCATTTTACAACTCTGCCACGATTTGACTTGTACTTTCCCGCCTCACGATGACAGTTAGACTTAATTGGAGATTTCATTAGCTCATGAAAGTTTTCTTTGCGTGATTGCTTCCGGAATGTGACGCAAAGCCTATCTACATAAAACACTGTTGCAGCCGTACAAGATTGTTCTGTGTAAAATTTGTATTTTTGATTATTACAGTAGATCATTACGTCACCTCCTGATTTTAGGCAAAAGAAAAAGCACCTCAAAAGGTGTTTAAATTAAATATTATAAGCTCGCAGGGTCAACTGGATGGGTCCGCGTAAAATTACGTCTGTCAGCCGGTTGATTGTACCCACATTTATCACATGTAAAAAACACAGTTTCAGTATTCCCTAAAGATTTATCAAAATGTAATACACCCTTACAATCCTTTGGGTTAGTACATTTATGCCCTTCATAACACATAAACCCATCTCCTCATTATACTTATCTTTACTCCTTCGCTAAAACAAATACACAGTCTGCCAATAATAAAAAATAATATTCATTCTTAATTATTCAATCATCTTTTTGCAATTTTACTATAATCGCATTTATCGCATCAGTATCCATAGCTTCTTTATTCGATAGCACTTTCATAAATTCCGCACTTATACATTCACCACAAAATTTTGCACAATATTGAATGTCACTTAGCCAATTAAACCAAATTATGATATTTTCTTTTTCTTTAGCTGATAAGCTATTTGTTATAGCTAAATTTTTATACCATTCTTTATCATACACTATACTATCTAAATTAAAAGGGGCCACCAATCCAGGCTCTGGATTTTTTACAAACGCTCTAATCACATTAACTTTTTCTACAGAATGCTCTAATTGTAGCGATAGTGCTTCTGCAGCAAATTTTCTTTGTAATTCCGAAATGAGCTTATAATTTTTTTTCACTCCATTAATACTACCAAAATAACTACAAAAGCCACCTATTGCAGCTCCCGCTAAAGATCCAAAAATTCCTATGTGTGCAGCAAAAACATTATCATTATTTAATATCCATTCTTTATTTGCTAGAAAATAAAGAATCACAACTATAATAAATAAACATATCATTCTGTTCAAATAAAAACATCTCCCCAAAAACAAAGTATATCTTTTTATTTATAAACAAAAACCGCTCGAATCACTCGAACGGCTTTCTGCCATTTATTCTTGTAATATTGTAATCCTATCGTCATACATATCTAATTTTCTTACACAATTATTATATCCCTTAACAATTTCACGTATTAATTTTTCTTCTATCTCGCTTCGTCTATCTGTTATCTTTAACAAGTCTTTACCTTCTTCAGTTTCCATAGCCTTATCATATGTTTTCTTATCCGCCCGAAAGTCTCCATACGAACTTGATACGTCTTTTATCTTATCTTCCTCTAATGACAGCAAAATTCCATAACTTTTAATATAAGTCAACAATGTCGGCGACATCAATCCATAAGCCTCTTCATCCCCTTTTAGTGCGGTAAGAAAATGTTTATTACTTAATAATCCAGCTCTTTCTTCTTTACTGTTCTCTGCTTTCAATCCATCCTTAGTAAATGTTATTTTTTTATGGAACGTCGTTGTTTTTATAGATAAGATAGGGGCATCTTTAAACGTAATATCCGGATTAACAACCTTTCTATACTCTTCCTGCCTTATCAAAACACCAATTAACGGCGCATAAACCTTTTTTAAACTTCGTTCATAAAGTTGACGTGTTTTTTCATCTTGCCATTTCATATATATAAATAGACCAGCAATAATTGTACCTATCCCACTAATAGATTTTACAATTAAATCAAAATCCTGATAAGATAATTTTACTGTTATATTAGACCAGAAAATAATACTAACTAAAACTGCTAGAAAAATTATCATTCCTATACATTTTTCTGTATTAAAATATTGTTTGCTAATTATATCGTTTTTCATATCATTGAAATCCAGCCTATCATCATTATTTTTTATCCATGCTTCTACATCATCTATTATCGAAACATGTAGAGACGCTTCTCTTACTATCCAAGCAATTAACAGTACTAAAACTATTAAACATACAAACAGTAATCCCCTACTTGTATCATCATTTGCGAAAATATTTACACCGAACATAGCTATAAGTGTTATATAAAGACCTATTGCCGAGTAAGTATCTAATTGATATTTATAATGTGCCCTCTCTATGCGCCGCTCAGTTTTTCCCATTTTAAAATAATATGGCCCAAGCGTCATATAGTGTTTTTTTTCTTTTGAAAATTCCATAAAGGCAACTCCCCATATAAATAAATTCCATACTTATTTAACCAAATAAGTATAATTCAACCTATAGAAAAGCCGCTCGACTCAATCGAACGGCTCTATTTCTTCTCACAAATTTTTATACTATCATATTACTACTTTAAAAACGACATTGCAAGGACATCTTTACGACATCACCGATAGCCCATCAATGCCAAATATTAAGGCACTTAGCTTTTCTACTGCGAACTTTACGTCACGCTGGCAAGTACGTATATCAATATTTTGTTCTTCAGCAAGGTCCCTCGTAGACTTTCCTTGAAGATAGTATCCGATTAAAATTTCGACTTTTCTTTGATTATCAGTTTGATTACAATATATCTTAAATAAATCTAGCATCACATCAATATGTTCAACCATAATTCTCGTCCGAATATTGCTACGCCTTATAGATTCTATATATACATCTTTATCCGTATTATCCATGTTGTCAAGAATATCAATCGCACTTAAATTGCACACATCTTCATCATCCAGTGAACTTATTGAATTATCACAGTGCTCCTTCAGCGCATTATAATTTTTTAGTAATAGCCGAGTATTATAAAGCCGTCGATCATGCCTAGATTTTTTCTGTTTAGCATCATGCTTTCGGACGGTTTCAACCACTAATTTTACTATTTCTTCTTTTGTCATTCTGTATCCTCCGTAATTTCCACTTTGTCTTTACCTGCAGCATGTTAAGAAACTGACTGATAATTTCAGATCGCTTCATGGCTGTCTTCCTTTCTTTGTTTGAGTTGTTTCTGCTGCCAAGAGTTCGGCAAAACGTTTGCTGTCTTTTTCAAACTGCTTAATTTCTTGCGCCCCAAGCTCTATACGCCAGCCACACCTGCAAGAACGGACAAACCTGTCATCATCGACTGCCAGCGTCCCATTTCCCTCACCCAACAGCAAATTCTTGCAAACAGGACAGGCTGCATATTTCTGCATCAGCTGGATGCTCGTATTCATTTTCATTTATGGTGACACTTCCTCTCTCTTTTTCTCCGGCTCATCTTTGCATACACTTTAGCCAGCAAAACGCCAGACTTCGTAAGCTCTCTATCTTGCATGACCAGAGATTTACGGTTCATGATCAGTACTTCCTCACTACTCACCAAAAGGATATTATCGATATCAAAATTTTGCCTGTCTCCATCTGCAAACAGCAGTTTCATCCCCCGTGGTTTCTTGCCATGCACATCTTCCCATAGCAGCACATGTTTTTGCCGCCATTTATTGGGTTCCTTAATTTTCACCCAGATATAACCATCACTTTTCATCAGCTCTGTTCCAACAGGCAGGTGATTATGCGGTTTCTGACCTTTTGTAAACATCCCAGTATTATGGGGCATGTTTGGATATTTTTTATTCTTATTCGCAGGAACATGACCTTTCTGAAAACGTCCGTCAAGACCACTTCTAAGATTATGGTTTTTCTTGTACGTATTAATTTGTTGACGCGTTAAGGATAAACCAAAACTCTTATTCATCAAAACTGCAAGATCACTATTTGAAATATTTTTTACATGCTGCCTTAGATATTCTGATTGCTCCGGAGAAAAAAGCTTGTCTGCCATTTTATCCCTCCAACATCTTCGGCCGATCTGTTTTATCTGCGCTTAAATTGTCTTCATAAGCGACCTTTGCTTTTAAAACCAGCGCACCATTGGCAATAATCTGCGATGCTACATCCGTTACAGCTTCAGTCCTTCGAATCTCTTCAGATAACTTTTCACCCGTTAAATCTTCGTCATTTAGCCTTTCAAGCTGTGCAAACAAATGATTGTTCAGATCTCCAAGAGTATTTCTCATTATCCATCACTCCTAATTTTGTTTGATTTCTCGTAACAGTTTTATAACCTCATCGCGATATACATTCAAACATTGTTTTTCTCGATTGTATTCTTCCTGGCTACCCCATCCATCAGGACCAACCACTGGCCGAAAGATATATCCCCAACGCTGATTCTCCACCAGTACTGTCCCAGCACCGCGAAGATAAAACAATCTAGCGTAAAACTCTCTATCTTCATAAACCTTACTAAATATATCCAGCCAAAGATTGGTATCCTTTGGTGAATAGTCGCTGTAAGGATCTATCATAATCGGATTATCACCAGCGAGTTCAGCAACTACTGGCTGACGTTCACAAACAACATCCATAGCTCTTTTTTCAACTCGTTGAAGAATTTGTTGAAATGACGATATTGAACTATCAGTCTGCTGTAAAGTGATCTCAGTATTTATGGATGGTGGTATTACTTGATCAAAATATGACATTTTTGCCTCCTCTCCCGCTAGAGCGGGAACTCCGGGAACAGCGGGAACAGTAGCGGGAAAGCCGTCAAGCCTTTATTTATAAGGGGTTTCGGAATCTGTTCCCGCTGTTCCCGCTATTTTTGCAATAGGGTGTATGTTTTTTAAAGTACACCTATACCCTTGTAAAGGGGTAAGGGTGGGTATCGAACCTATATAGTGTATATATGTAGCGGGAACAGCGGGAACTACTATATATATACCCCTTTAACCCCTATCATTACTGACTTTTTGCTGTTCCCGCTGACGTTCCCGCTACCGTTCCCGCTGTTCCCGCTAAAGAATTTGTTGTTCTTTATCTAAAATTTTAATAACACGTGGAAGTTTACCTTTATACCGAACTCTTACACGAGTTCGAATACTATTTCCCTCTTGTACTGTGGCAATTCTATTTTGATTGGCAAACTCACGAACCAGTTTGTCTGGGCTAAAACCTGCATCTTTCAGCGCATTGGTTAAATACTCCGGATAAACACAGGTTCCATCATCCTCCTTAAAGCCATAGCTTGGCGTAACCTTGCACTCGGCCATGGGCTTATCAAAGCGTCCATCGTTAGCTGCCAGCCAGTTCTGCACAAAATCCCAACCACGCTCTACATCGGATATTTCTTTTTGTGTTGGAAGTTCCTTCATAATCGTACAGGCAAGAGCATACGCTTCCTGTTCAGCTTGTTTTTGCGGTATATTGAAAAGCCACATACTATATAAATAATCTGCGATTGCAACAAGTGAAACATTATCGATATGAATACTGAAATGTTCCGGAAAGGATTTTTTAAGTACTGCAACCAGCGCATCCCGTGCCGTATGGATTTCTGTGAAATTGTTTTCCGCCTCGCTGATCAGCCGTTCAATAAATGCGGGACCTGCATAACCGTGATGTTCTTCAGCCAGTGCATACAAGGATTTTGCAAAGTCGTCCCGATCGATAACTGGATAAACATTCAGTTCCAGTAAGCGTGTTTTTACACCCTGAATCGAATTTTCCTTACTGAGTGGTTCTTCCCCTGATGCCATTCCAATACTGCGCCAGGTGGTTGTTTTCTGCAGACCTGTCTTACTGGCTCTTAGTTTTCCTCGCCCGCCTTCAAGCATGTAAACAATTTGTTCGAACATATCTTGCTTGTCTCTACCATTCATTACCTGTTTTTCATTGATAACCATCGGAAAATCATTGCTAAACGCCAAGGCTTTCTCAATCCCGTTCTGCGTTCCATAAAACGACTTCATGAGCTTGTTTGGTGATCCCCAAACGGTTAATGAAAATGCCTGACTCGCTGTCTTACCGCCACCGGATGTCCCCCAGAAATAAATCATAAAGTTTCGATTCTTAAATATTTTTAAAAGCGGTGCTGCAAAGGCTGCCGCTAGTATGAAGCGAGCGAACGGCTGCCGGCGGATCTCCACCGCAATTTTTTTCCATTCATCAAAGCTGCCTCGCATTTCAAATGCTTCACTGACTTCGCCTTCATCTTCCATATCGATGTGGTATTTTATCTGTCCTGGGATAATAAAATCTGTCACAGAATGTTCCCTCCAGCCAATTTTTGATACAGCATACGTGAGCGGTATTCCTTGTGGATTTGCAGCTTCCAATGCCTGCAGGTATTTCACAAGATATTTTGCTGATTCTGATGAAGTATTTAATCCAAAATCTGTAAGATTAACAATACTTCTGGCTGAAAACACTTCGGATCGTTTACGGATTACATCAACCCAACGGTCAAAATATTTAAAGCTGAGCTGTACTTTTTCTGTTTTGGTATCTATATTGAAAATCCGTTCTGAAATAATGGTGGGCGTTCCGGCCGCGAGATTATATGTATAGCCTTCGCCTACTTTTCTGATTTCCTGAATGCCGTCACTGCCATAAATAAATCCAGCCGGCAAAGCAAGATTTAAAGGAGTATCCGAAACATATTGGCAGGT
>WSSedB1CaDRAFT_10001123_pt1 | contig 10498 bp, 7 predicted proteins | sample WetSurSB1Cattail_FD_9460 | JGI IMG/M metagenome (IMG submission 9460)
TGAACGAAACTCTTTACTGCTGCGGGCTTGCCTGCTCAAGCCAGGGGCGCCCTACTCCCGCCGGTAACTATCAGGTAGATCTACTGCTTGCAAATGTGTGCAAGCTCAACGTTACGCGCTTTCCATACGAGATTGCTCGACTTGCTACCGACATTGCCGGAGGTCTTCTGGGAACCATGCCTTCGGCCTCGGACCTAAACGATCCTGAGGTTGGCCCATACATCAAGAAGTATCTTGCGGCCAATCCAGATTACCAGGTGGTAGATCGTATGAAAGTTCTTAGGTTGATTGAGAACCTCACTATTGGAGCGGGCGCTGTAGGTTATCTTGTGGAGTCCATGCATGGCGCCGGACCACCGGCCGCTCAGAGAATCATGATAGGTAGGCAGGCTAGGCTTGATGAAAAGGCGGAGCAGATAATGAAGCTCCTAAAAATATCGGCGAAATAGTCTTCGCTGAAAAATTTCCAGTAACCAGTCCTCGGTGGATCGAGATGTTTTCATATGGTAGGAAACAGGCTCACATACGATTGGTTTCCTACTAAAAATTAATTGTCGTGTACCACTTGCTCGGTAAAGCCTCCGTCAACAATGTTATTGTCGTTGGCTATGACCCAATCGAATATCTCGGCCTCGTTTATTCGGACTTTGGCGCCTTTTTGGAGATCTTTACGTAAGACAGGGGCATTCTCGAGAAAACCGACCAACGATTTGCCGCGCCACGCGTTTAGAGATACCCACATCCATTCGTATTGACCGCCATGAGCCGGAAACCCCACTTTTACGGCATGTACCCGGTCTTCCGTAAGATTGGATTCCTGAAAGCTTTTTCTAAAAATGTCCAAGGCTCCACGCGCCTGGCGGTGAGCGTCCAATATCCTTTTCCTTAAAATTATCAAGTCTGGGCTTATTATGTCGGTTTTGGCCCCAGGAGCGTCGGATTTCAAAGCTGTCTTCTCCGCTGGTACTCCAGCGGGACCGGAAACTCGATTGAATACTTTCAGTGCGTCGCGTAGGCCGGTCTCCCCTGTTGACGAGTCATCTTTCGTATAAGGCGATATCAGGAAACTTCCTGCAGGGAAATGTCCTTCAGCGTCTGATTTGCGGTATTCAAAACCACACAATACAGGGGACTCTGTCAAGCGCAGCGGCTGAGAAATGACCGCAGATTTGCTCCTAAGATCCACCAGAGTTTCGCACAATCGCATTATAAGTTTGGCCGCCGCGACGCCAAATTCTTTTGGAACTCCCTCCAGTTCAATGTCAGGCAATCCGAATTTTCTCATGCCGTGGCTGTGAGCCCATAAAGCCCCATCTTCATCCAATAAGTCTATAAGAACATTGGATTGAACTACTTGCGATCTGTCATCATATAAACTTCTCTCCCAGGCCTTCCGCCCCCATAGAACATGCGAGACTGCGTCCTGTATTACTCCGCCGGAAACATTTCTGACCGCTTCTACAAATCTTGTAAGAAATGTCACGTTCTCAAGGGCTGAATCCGCAGAATCAGCGAACCTTATCCGTATTATCATCTGTGAATGTCTGAAGGTTTTGAAATCAGAGGGCTCCAGTTCGCGAGAGTTGAATTCCAATAGTTCCAAGGGATATTCAAATAAATCCCCGGCTTCTTCCCGGAGTATATAATCAATGGTGAGTCTCTGTTTAGCGATGAGATTTTCAAGATTCTGAAGTTCCCGGGATCTGTTTTGTCTGTTGGTTGGTTGCTGCAAGAAACTTCTCTTTAAGTCTTCCCAACTGGGGATCGTGGATGTTGGGGCATATACCCAATATTCGCAATGGTTTGCCCATAATGCGGATTCTAGCGTAGTTGTTCCGCCTGCGTCACCCGCAGTAATCGATTTTTCGTCGCCTGTCCGTCGAAGGCTACCGATCAATTGTGCCCCGGGCGAGGACACCAGCGACCTAGCTTTACTGCCTATGGCCTTTAGGCTCTCTTTTCCAGATATTGAAAAAATCTTGTTGAATGGAACTTTCCCACTAAATATTGCCGCTATTCCGATAGGCGATCCGGCATGTAACTCTTTTTTGGCCTTACGAATCTCCAGATTTCTGTTATCCATGCAGGGGCGTGACTCTAAAAGCCTACTTGCCTCTTCCTGCCTTCCTATCCTGATCAGCGCCAATCCGAGCCTGCCTATATCATCATCTTCGGCTTCTGAAGCCTGAATCAGGCTCATGCCGATTTCAACGGCTTCCTGATATTTGATCAGCGACAAATATATCTTAAGAAGAGATTGACAAACCTCCTTGTCTGTAGAATCCAAATCGTGGACTTGAATTAAAAACTCTTCCGCCTTTTTCGCTTCTCCAACAGACGCGTATCCCAAACCGAGCGCTCTAACAGTGTTTTCCAGGGGCCCGTACTTTCTGAAGAGCGACTCCAGCGCATTCACGACCTCTTTTGTTATATCACCCCCATTCAGAATACGACTCGAAAAGGCGAGCATCTTGTGTCGAACTTCTTCAGGGATGGAGTCCACCTGAGCAGGTGTCCACGTTTTCGGAATTCTGGCGTGGCAATGTGGACAATTCAGAAAGTCTTCGGATATGTTTAAGAATCTTTCATCTGAGAGACTTTGAAGGTAACCGCAGTCGGCGCAACGGACTTGGACCATGTTATAACTCCTAGAATGATAAGAGCCTAACGAGCACGGCCTGTTTAGGACCAAAGCAAAAGCTTAACGAAAGCTTTCATAATTACATTCAAATGTCAAATATTATATACTAATTATTGCCATTAATGGTATTGGATTTCCGACAGACAGACCAATGAGGCCAACAAATGTGTGGAATCGCAGGGATAGTAGATTTCAACAATCAACCATCTGAGGCAACCCTGAACAGAATGACCGAGGCTCTGAGGCATAGAGGTCCTGACGCCGAAGGAGCGTGCCGATTCGAAAAGTGTGCGCTTGGTCATCGAAGGCTATCAATTATTGACCTTACAGATGCCGCTAATCAGCCCATGTTCTCTGATGACGGGCGCCAGGCTATCGTCTTTAATGGTGAAATTTATAATTTCAAGGAACTTAGGGATTTATTGGCATCCAGGGGACACAGGTTCAAAACCCAGTCAGACACAGAGGTCCTGTTAAGGCTTTATATCGAAAAAAAGGATGAGCTATTGCCCTATTTGAATGGGATGTTCAGCTTTGCGATCTGGGACGATAGGGAGCAGCGTCTGTTCTTGGCCAGAGACAGGATGGGCAAAAAACCGCTGTACTATGCGATTCAAGGCAAGCGGCTGTCTTTCTCTTCAGAGCTTGGATCACTGGTTCAGGACGCTGCAATACCGAAATCCATATATCACCAGGCTTTGTCGGAATATTTTCTTTATGATTTCATACCCGCGCCACACACAATTTTTTCGGGAGTCAACAAATTAGAGGCCGGATGTATGGCTGTTTTTGATAGGTCTGGGATGAGAATTTCCAGATACTGGGTTCCGCCGATTCCGGAATCTGGATTGGACTATGACTCTTGCAGAAATTCACTGCTAAATGTTCTGCATGACTCCACAGACAAGAGGATGGTTGCCGATGTCCCACTAGGCGCTTTTCTGAGTGGGGGAATTGATTCTACTCTGATTGCTTCGCTTATGACAAAGGACACTACATCAGAGGTCAGGACATTCAGCATATCTTTTCCTGGAACCACACATGATGAGGCAAAGTGGTCCAGAATCGCCGCCCGATATATTGGTTCTCAACATACTGAACACCGGGTCGACTTTGACATAGAAAATGTTTTTACCAAGTTGGTCTCTCACTTTGGCGAACCGTTCGGAGATTCCTCAGCTATACCAACGTGGAGCCTTTGTGAGGAAACCAGAAAAGATGTGACGGTGGCGCTCTCCGGAGATGGAGGAGATGAACTCTTCGGTGGATATGAGCGTTATATCGCGAGAAGGCTTCAAAACATATATGATTGTCTGCCTCGTGGCTTGCGAGAAAGATTTATTGAACCTCTCGTAACGAGAACCAAGGCATCTACCGATTATTACGGATTTAGCGTTACAAAAAAATTAAAACTGTTTATCGACGCGTCCGATAGGATCAGAAGAAATCCGTCTGCTTTGACTCCTCAAACTTTTTCTATTGATGACGTAAGGGCATTGACGGGTTTGACTTATGATCCCGGTCTCGACCCTGCAATGGCTAATGCCGGCAAGTGGGCCGCTCTCGACCCTGTTAGTAGAATGATGTTCACGGATATTCAGACATATCTCGCAGATGACATTCTTACCAAGGTTGACCGCATGAGTATGGCTCACGCTTTGGAAGTCAGAAGCCCCTTCTTGGACCATAGAATTGTCGAATTTGCATGTAGGCTCCCTTTACGTTTCAAGATCAGAGGAACAACGACCAAACGAATACTGAGAGATGTGGCTCAAGGTATGGTTCCCGCGGAAATAATCGGCCGTTCCAAGCAGGGGTTCCAAACACCAATCGGTAAGTGGTTCAAGACATCATTAAAAAAATGGTGCGAACATAGATTATTCGATTATGATCACGGTTTCATGGAAAAACGGCTCGTTGAGAAAATCTGGAAAGATCATCAGGAAGCTCGTTCAGACAATGCTTCCAAGATATGGCTAATCATATTTTTTAATGAGTGGGTCGAACAGTTCGCCTGACAACCCTCAATAAGCCCTGAATGGAGACTTATTCGTATATCCGTTTATTCCTGGGGGCTCAGGACCGGATTGACTTCGGTCGGTCTAAAGATTATACCGATGCAAACTTGCGTTTAATTGAGGAGATGAACGTGAAAACGACGGAAAATGAGCAAAACCAACAAAAAGGGCGATCAAACATTTCGTACTCTATCATGTCTCTGGTCTTTCCGGGAATGGGCCAAATTGTGCGAGGGCGAGTTCTGGCTGGTCTGCTCTTCCTGCTGAATGTGATTTTATACCTCGCCCCACTTGCCTTGGCGCCTCAGAATACCGAATATGACATCAAGACTCCTGCCCTCTTGATAGCAATCATAGTTTGGGCAGGTTCGGCGTTGGACGCGTTCCTTTATCGTAGTTCGTTCCTCATTATGGCTCTGCTTGTTTCTCTATTGAGTTTCGGCGCCGGGTTCTTCGGGTCTTTTCTTATACTACCCAGCTTGGATATTTAGTAGGTTTGAGTATTGAGGACTTAGCTGCTAGAATTCTGAACATTTTTCGGTATCCAAAAAGTAAGTTGCAATGTCCGGTTTGCTGCTAGAAATAAAAAGACTAAAAGTCATTTTCAACTCTGACCGGGGAACGGCGCTGGCTGTCAATGATGTCAGCCTGAACCTGGACAGGGGACAGACCCTCGGATTGGTGGGAGAATCAGGTTGTGGCAAGAGTGTCACTGCGCTGTCAATAATGCGTTTGATCCCAACACCTCCCGGTTTAATCGCCGACGGTGAAATTATTTTCCAGGGTTCTGATTTGCTCAAGTTTTCTCCTGCAAAGATGCGCGCCACTCGTGGGAAAGACATTTCAATGATTTTCCAAGAGCCCATGACGAGCCTTAACCCAGTTTTCAAGATTGGTGATCAGGTTTCCGAGGTGTACCGCACGCATCTGAAAATGAACAAGAAAGAGGCTCTCGAAGCGGCTCTGGAAATGCTCAGGATAGTGGGCATTCCTGAACCGAGCGAACGTATCAGGGATTATCCTCATCAGATGAGTGGCGGGATGCGTCAGAGAGTAATGATCGCCATGGCCTTGGCTTGCGATCCCAAACTCATGATTGCCGATGAGCCTACGACAGCGCTTGACGTTACTATTCAGGCTCAAATACTGGACCTCATGAATGACATCAAACATAAAAAAGATACTGGAATCATTTTAATCACTCACGATTTGGGAGTTGTGGCGGAAATGGCGGACAAAGTCGCCGTGATGTACGCCGGTCAAATTGTCGAGGAAGCTGATGTGAAAGCGCTTTTTTCAAACCCACTTCACCCATATACCATCGGTTTACTTAAATCGGTGCCTCGTATAGATCAAGGCGCCAAGACGAAACGCCTGAGACTTTTTATGATTCCCGGAATGGTTCCGGATCTTGTCAATCTTCCCAAAGGTTGCGTTTTTCGTGACAGATGTCCGGAAGCAGCGGCCATATGTGTAAACCCGCCAGTGCTGGAACGTAAAGAATCCGGCTCTATTGCCCGGTGCTGGATGCGATAACTACATTTTCTTTATCAGAAAGAGCAAAAAGGAGTTTATTGATGGATTGTTCTGTTGACAACCAGGCCTATGAAATAGCCGCTTCGGGAGCCTACGTAAAAATCAGATACAAAGTGAAAATAGTTGGCGGGCCTGTACTCAAAGGGGCCGAACAGATGGAAATAATGGATTTTGTGACCGGCTACAAGCATGTCATACCTGGTTTGGAAAAAAGACTGGTAGGCGCAATGCAAGGTCAGAAAATGGTTTTTGATGTTCCGGCGGAAGAAGCCTTTGGAAAGAGGGACGATAGCCTGGTCTTTGTCAAGGATAAGAAGGAATTCCATTTTCCACCAGGTTACGAGCCGTATCCCGGGATGGAGATCTCCGTCATACTTAACGACGATGAAGGACCCGATAGTGTGCGAATCAAGGACGTCAGGGAAGATGGGATTGTGATCGATTTTAACCACAATCTGGCTGGATTCGATTTGGCTTATGAACTCGAAATCATTGAAGCGCGCCCGTCCCGTTCCAGTGATGTTTGCGCCGAATGGGACAGAAAACCTGAAGATGACTCCCCGTGTAGCTGTGCTCCTCAGGAGATAGTACTAGGGAAGGATGCATAGAGACTAGCCCAATGAAAGTTTTTCTAACTGGCGGAAACGGATTTGTTGGGACCAACTTGGCCCGGTTTTTAACCGAGAAGGGGCATGAGGTTAGCGTTTTGGTTCGAAACCCCTCGAAGGTCAATGATCTTCCCAGACAAGTCTCCGCTGTGGTCGGAGAATCCACCAAACCGGGAACATGGCAAGAGAATCTTGAAAAATATGATCTTTTCATTAACCTCGCCGGAGCCAGTATTTTTCGGCGATGGGATAGCGATTACAAGAAACTCCTGAGAGACAGCCGAATACGGACAACGAGAAACCTTGTAGAAGCTCTTCCTTCTTCAGGGGTTTTTCTAAGCGCTTCGGCCGTCGGATATTATGGGTTCACCGCAGACGCAGAATTGGATGAAACATCTCCTCCGGGTAAGGATTTCTTGGCTCAACTCGCCGTTGACTGGGAAAATGAAGCCCTTAAAGCGTCTTACAAAGGGATTAGAGTGGCCTTAACACGCTTTGGAGTTGTCATGGGAAATGACGGGGGCGCTCTCGATCAGATGGTTAGACCGTTCAAATTCTTTGTGGGTGGGCCAATAGGCAGTGGTCGCCAGTGGATGTCCTGGATACATGTTCAGGATTTGTGTCGGGCTGCATTGTTCGTCGCGGAAAATCCGACTGTCGAAGGGCCTGTGAATTTTTGTTCACCCGAACCGGTTACCAATAAGAATCTGGCTGAGGAAATCGGTAAAATCCTGCGCCGACCTTCCTTTATGCCTGCTCCAGGATTCGCCATCAGGCTAGCCCTCGGAGAGTTCGGATCCGTCATCCTTAAAGGCCAGAGAGTTTTTCCGAGAAAACTTATCGACCATGGATTCCAATTCAGCTTTTCAAGTGTGAGATCCGCTTTGACTGATTTGTTGAAAAAAGACACAGACATCAAGTTAGACAATAATTAAGCCGGCGCCTGAAAAAGACAAAAGTCATTCCTGCTCTTAGACATTTCTACTAGAGGAAGCCAGATTGTAAACGCAGTCCCGTCTTCATCAGATTTCACAGAAATTGAACCACCGTGGTCCTCAACAATTTTTTTACTGACTGTAAGCCCCAATCCCGTGCCATGCTCTTTTGTCGTGAAAAATGGATTGAAAACGTTTTGGATTATTTCAGGGGGGATAACAGGGCCGTTGTTGCGTATCTTCATTTCAAAGAATGTTTCGGAGGCTAGAGCACCTATCTTCATAGCCCTGTCACTTGGAATGGAGACGCCGGTTTCCAAGTCTATGACTCCACCAACAGGTGAAGCGTCAATCGCATTTGAAAGCAAATTCAGGGCCAGTTGCTGAAAGCGACCCGGATCCAACGGTATCTCGCCAATCTCTGAACCAAGGTTAACATTGAGCAAGATGTTCTTCTGGATCACACGGGCTTCAGTAATAGCTATTATATATTTTATAAGGTCGTTGGGGTTAATTTTCTGAACTTTGATATTGCCACGTTTCGTAAATTCTATTAGGCGATCGAGTATTTTCTCAAGCCTTTGTATTTCCGATATTATGATACTCACATATTGCTTCTGCCGATCAAGATCTATTGCGTCAAGTCCATCTATAGCTTTTGAAAGCCTCCTTGCGAATCCCCCTATAATTGCCAGCGGTTGGCGTAACTCGTGGGCCACCTCCGCAGTGTGGTCTTCTATTGCCTTGCATTTCCCGGATTCAACGATGTGTTCATAAAGTTCATCAATTATTTTGATCTTTTCAACAAGGGCGGCGCGGGAAGCTCTCAAGTCCTCTTCCAGCTTCCGGCGAACGGTCCTATCACGCATGACTCCTTCAAAACCAAGAGTCTCTTCCACCTCATCAAACGAAATTTTTATCCTTATCCTTGCAAATTTGCGAGCGCCGTTGGCGTCAATGACCGCAACTTCCTCGTCCCAGATTGATTCAGGTTCCAGTTCAGAAAGATTCTCAAGCCTCGACCTATCCTCAGGAGCTATATAATCCTTCAACGGCGTTTCCAGAACGTGGTCAACCCTGAAACCAAGAAATTTCTCGACCTGTGTGTTCACAAATGTGAAGTTACCCTGAGCGTCCAAAGAGAAAATCACGTCTGGAGATTGTTCCACGAGGTTGCGGTACAGTCGTTCAGAATCTTTTTTCCAAACTAGATCTTTTTTCCTTTGGGTTATGTCTACAGACAGTTGACCGGCCCCGACGATGGCGCCTTTGTGATCTTTAATTGGAATAGCAGTGCTGTCCAGCCATATTGGCATGTCATCCTTGTCGTATCGAAACAGTTCGGCTACCGATCTCTCGGCTCCCTTGAGAACTTTATCCACGGGGCAGTCCGGACAAATAGAAGTTCCACCGGATATAATTTCGTAGCATTTCTTACCAGTTGGATTTCCAAAAAGTTCTTTCAGCAAATCATTGGCATAAGTTACCTCTAAATCTTTGTTGACCTCGAAGTACATCTGTCCAGCGTTAGTGAGTAACTCTCCGAATCTTTCCTTTTCCGAACTATTTAACACTCCCGCCTCCGAACCAAGCTTGCGATGCGTAAAACCGCTAGGTTCAATTATCTCTGCTAACACCATAATTGTCCACAGTTATGTTTTATGCTGACTGGAAGTCCTCTTCGCTAGCGTCAACTACCTAGAACCTGATCCATAGCGGGCAAGAATACCGTTTACACGTTTGTCTCCCTTTAATGTATAAAAGAGATTCTTTTCATCACTCATGTCGTGAAGAAGCTTTGCTCGAAATCGTGGAAGATCCAGTTTTAGGGCTTCTTCGATATTTGAGTACACTTTTTTCTCATCATTTAATCCCGTGTAGATTTCAGCAAGAAGATAGTTGTTGAGTCCACGATCTTCTCCTTTGTCCAAGTCCGAAGGACGCAAGTCTTTACTATTTAAATTCGAAAGGACTTTCTTGGCCCGATCGAAATCGCCAAGAACAACGAATGTTCTGGCGATCAAAATCATGTACATCGGATTCTTATCAAATTCTGAGGTGGCTTCTTTGTAGAACCCAAGTGCGGCCTGATACTTGCCGTCGCTATAATACAGATTCCCAATATTGGCCAGGATTTTGGCGCGTTCTTCCGCTGTGGACGCAAGATGCAGCGCTTTTTCAAAATTCAGCATTGCCCTGGAGAAATCACCAGTATTCTTGTAGCTGATCGCAAGTGCGTTGAACGCCGAGAAATCGGCAGGTTGATCTTGCGTATATTTTTTCAGAAGATCTATCGCCTGAACAAAGTTTCTCTCCCGAGCGAGCTGTATTCCCTTATCCTTGGAATTTTCACGGGAATCCCCAAACTTCTCAGCAAAGGTTTTATCCAGATCAAACACAGTATTCTGGCGAGTTATTTTTTTTGAACAACCAGTAACCAAAATAGAAGCGCAAACAAATACACAGAGCATGCTCAGAATAATTAGAAGTCTCGACATGCGCCCTTTAATCCATTATCGCGGTACAAATAACGCCCGTTCGTAAAAATTGATTGGAGACGGAATTCGGACGCTACGATACTCGATCTCAACGAGCGTTTCAATATTCGATATCGATTTGTATGCCAGATCTATGTTGTGCTATTTTAGGTGGCCAAGTTTCTTTCGGGGGCCACAAATGCAAAGAAAATTAAATATTTTTCTGATCGTGGACTATTTGGTCTATCTTTTAGTCAAGGTGGTGGAAGTATGCATAAATATC
>WSSedB1CaDRAFT_10001124_pt1 | contig 10495 bp, 11 predicted proteins | sample WetSurSB1Cattail_FD_9460 | JGI IMG/M metagenome (IMG submission 9460)
AAATATATTATACAGACTGTTATTTAGCGTTTCGAGTGTTATACTTCCAATCAGCTAGAGGGAAGTACAAATCATAAAAAGGAGGTTTACTTTTATATGGAAGACACTCCACCAGGCTGGTTAAAAAAATAGGGGAAGAGTTCTCTCCGATTTGTATAAAAATCGGATACATACCTGAAAGGGTATCAAATATGTAATAAAACAGAAGCCCACCAGACGATTTTGGTGGAGATGTCCATCACACAAATCATGCAACATATTAATTTAAATAGATTTTACCACAACAACCTTAAATTCGTACCGCAAAAAATAACTCCAAACAAAACCCTGGCAATATTTCCTCCGTGCTTCTTTCAAAAAAATTTACCTTATCTTGCCAAGAGATGCTAGCAATTTCGTCGGTGGAGACAGAGAAATGATGGACTGCCCCTCAAATATTTGTATAGATTCTTTTCATCCTGCTCCAAATTAAATGGAGCCTACCGTTATAAACGATACATTCTATGTATTTCCGATGCCAATCAACATAAAACACCACACCAACCTTTAGTATTAAAACATTTGTACTATGTATGTTTTTTTGCATGAGTTATCAACACGTTGCAATCTATCTTCGCAATCAGGCCTTCTTCAGTTTTTTAATCAAAACACCACACCAAAAAAAACTTTATATTGACACCATATTTCAGGCACTTACACCGCAGTGCCTATTCGTTATGCAATACAAGTAACCACCGAATGTTACGTTACAATTTTGTTACTTTTCCACAGGTACAGCCTGGTTATCAACAGTATCTGTGGAAAGTTAATATTATCTTTTGATAATTATTTTCAAGGGCTGGCAACTTGATTCACAATCCTCAAAACAGGGGGTATCCAAGAAAGCGGAAGCTCTTAATCGAGGCAGGGGAAGTGGCGGTGAAAAAAAAACATACTTTCTGTTACTGCGTAACCATGACATTCTATTGTTACACAGTAACGAAGGGGGCTGATATGGCAAAGACCGGAGCAGTGGCATTGGTCGTTTCGGCCTATTTTTGACATCTGTGATTCTTTCGTCTCTTCAACAATAAATCAACTATATCTCCAAATACCCTCTCAAACCTTTTGGAAGAGAGCGATTTCTCGCTGTACTGAACTTCCTCGCTTGACGAGTTTATTCTGTTATTAAAAATTGAAATCACATCTTTCTTGGACCATTTCTTTTTTAAGGTCAAAGGTGAAACAAACATATGCTTTGGGCTGAATACCCAGCCTTCTGCAGTCGAGTCTACCAAGTCGTACGTTTTTTCGAGATCCAGCTCAATCTCGGACAAATGCTTCACAAGTGACTTCTCGCTTTTTGCCGCAATCACGTAGCCATCAATATCGCAAATTACGGGGTAGTGGGGTTTTCGAAATAAATAGTTCAACATGTTTTTTAAATCCTTCAAATTTTATGTCATGTCCAAATCTAACACATCTATAAGTATTTGGCCATGTTGTCAATTTTACGCCGCCGCCCGCATCTCGATCTCCTGTAGCAGGTGAACGATCCTGGTCGCCCCGTCATCCCCGAAAACCCCGTCCAACCCTTCGTTGTGCAGGTCGGTGAAGGGGGCCTCGTACAGCAGGCCGGGGTCCATGGCGCCATTCCGGGTCAGGTAGCTGATGATCTGGTCGATGAACCTGATCTGGGTGGCTGAATAGGCCGCGTTGTGCAGGAACTCGCCGAAAGCCTCGCTGGCCGCCTGGCGATCCAGGCCGACCAGTTTGCGGATGAACATGCCCAGACGCTGCTGGTAACCGAATACCTTTTCGAAGCGCTCACAACTGCCGACCTCTTCCGAGGCGAACAGCAGCCGTTCCAGTTCCTCCAGATCCTGCCTGGTTATCTGCCGGTTCATGCGCAGCTTGTTGATGGTGATGTGATTGGAATGGTCGTGGATGAAGCGCTCCACCTTCAGGCGGTACTGGCGCATCTCCTCGGCGCTGGCATAGCTCAGGCCATCCCAAAGCCAGGTTTCGTAACCGTTGGAGAAGAAGATGATCGGGCGCTGTTGACGTTCCGCTCGGCCTCGTGGGCTGTTTCGTAGAGGTCGGGCCAGTTGGATTTCAGGTACGCGAAGTTGGACATTGACTCCCCACACTGAACTTATTGTTTTTGATTTAGTCGCTCCAGCAGAGCCGTCATATCCTGCACAAATACGGCGCTATAATCTTCACCCTTGTAAGCACTTTCGTCCCGCAAATGCATTCCCCAGCCCGCTTCACCAAGCAAAGGACGCATGGCAATGGTCAGACGACGCAGTTCCGAAGCCATCAGCAGCGGATCGAGGTCCTGTCGTTTCGGGTCGATCAAGCCAAGCCAGAGCATTTCCAGCGCTCGAAGCAGGGGGGACCAGTTTACCCAGGCCGTCTTCACACCGTCGGGACGGAGCAGATTGTCAAGTATGCCCGGTTGCAGCCAGTACATCTTTTCCCGGTTGCAGCTGCGCATCTGAACCACGCCGGAGCGGGCCATGTCAGCAAGAGCGCTCTGGGTGGTACGGGCAAAATAACCGGTCTGACGTGCGATGTCGGCAGGATGAATCTCATCCCTGGAGCCGAGCAGGCAGAGCAGTTCACAGCGAGAATTGACACCGAGGAGCGCCCGCAGCCGGAGGAGCAACGTCGGCATTGCCTGAGTTGAAAATGGCCTGGAGTAGCCGCGCAGCTTCACCGGTCCGCGCAAAAGGCCGTGGCCTTTAAACTCGGGGGACTGCTCTGATGGCAATGGCAACGGCTTGCCGTCTTTTAGGAAGAAAAGCGGCTCGGGTGTTGCCAAGACATGGGATGAAGACAGTGTCTTCCATTTGAGGGTATTGCTTGATTTCTTACCCAGAAGTTCCGCAACGGCGCTCACCTGGGCCGTGGACTGGAAGTCCAACTGCTGAAGCAGATTTTTCAGGCGCTGCGCGTTCATGAATGCGCCATTGGTCGTCAACCAGTCCAGTATCTCATCGAACAATCGGGCGTCATAACGGCAAACAGTCAGTGATAGAAGCAGTAACGGTTCCGGGTCGATTACCCGGTGCTCTTCCGGCGCGCTCTGGCCGGCTACGCCAACTGACGACCATTGTCGCCAGAGAAAATCCAGCAGGTGATTAAGAACCGTTGCCTTAAACTCTGTCAACGAGATGCTCATAGCCAAACTCCTTCAAAAACCACTGCAGCCCTTGCCGGTATCCCTCCGACGGATCATGCGAACGCGTCCAGCCGGCAGCCGCCAGCAGTTCATCGTCTGTCGGCTCCAGATCCTGAAGGTCCGCGGCATGGTAGCCGCCTGACTGATCGACGGCCGCATACAGCTTGAAATGGATCTGGTCGTAACGGCTGATGAAGCCGACCGTCAGCCGGTTGCCTATCGTAACCCATGCGAGTCGTTCAACAAAGCCGTGTGGCAGGCCCATACGAAATAGTCCACCGTCGCCGCTACTCGGCCCGTTGTTGAGCCAATTATCCGGCAATTCAAGGTCAAGCGCTACTTCACATGCGGCAGCGACAAGCGCCGATGGCAGCGGCGCAGGATCGAGCAGGTCGCCCTCGTCGTCCATCAGTGCCACCACATCAACGTCTTTCGTTGTCCGGATCACCAGCCCCGTAGCTGCGAGTGCCGAACCGCCGCACACCACGAGGTTAAAACGAGGAGCGCCAGCCAGTTCCAAGCGGCCGTTCAATAAGCGAAGAGCCTGATTAAATTTTTCGTAGTCGTGGGGCATTGCTATACCTATTGCGCATAATGCGCACTATAAATAGCATTACACTCGAAAGTAAAGAAGTTATTCATAGATTGATCAATAGATCAATACCATCCTTGGTCAAGCACATCTGCTCCGCCATATCTTTTTGAGTAATGGTTGGATTCGCTGAAATCATTTTAAGAATTATTTTTTTCGGCAGGGCGTCGTTCTTTAATCGTAGTTTCTTCCGTAGTTCCTTGGCTTTTCTTTGACAGTGCCGGCGCCATTTTCGACGGTCTCTGCATCTCCGCAAACGAAGGCCGGTCAAAGCTGGCGATGAATATATTGGAGATTTCACGGAATTTGACATTCGGGGCGTTTTTCAGGATAAGCGGCATGCCGCGTCCCTAGGCCTCCACCATCTGAATACGGCGCAACAGATTGGCGATGAGTGGATTGCAGCGTTTGGAAACGTTTCCGTGCAGCATTTTTTCCATGGTCATGTCGTCATACAATCCGCCGGGGCTGCGGATTTCGACGCGGTTCCTGAAAACGGCTATCTGCACATAGTCCGGGTCGCGGTAGTCGCGATGGCAAAAGGCGTTGATGATCGCCTCCCGCATTGCTTCGCTGGATATTTCCGGGACATCCTCCCGGTAGAGCCCCTTCAGGCGCATGCCGATGTGGATGTTCTTGAGGATATACTTCTGGGCTTCCTCGGTCAGTTCAAGGATATCGCCGTCGAAGTCGTGGCGGTCGATTATCCGATTTTGGAGTATGGAGTTATCCCGTCAAACACAACTCCAAAACTTCTGAATTTCAGCATATCTCAATGGACATTACAGGACAGCAAAAAAGAAAAAGCCCCTGATTTTTCAGGGGCTTTCGTATCTCTTCGGATCGTACCGGATATTCAATTGGCAGAGGTGTCCATAACATAAACCATGCAATATATTAATTTTAATGCATTTTACTGCAACAGCCTTAAATTCATACCGCAAAAAATAACTCCAAATCAATACCTCAACAATACTTCCACCACACTTCATCTCAAAAATATTTATCTTATTTTGCCAAGAGATGCCAGATGTTTCGTCGGAGTGGGGACTGAAAGAGATCGGGTGGCCCCTGAAATATCTGCATGGTTTCTTTTCACCCCGCCCGCGACCTCTCTCCCCGCCTGTTTGCCGCCCTAACCGGATGGGGTAGAACCGCCTTTCCCGATAAAGGGCTGGGCTATGTCACTATTTACGTATTGGGACCAATTGCCGGTGGAGTACTGGCATCAGTGGCCAGTTTCCTCATGGAACCACTCATGAAGGCAAGAAACGAGACTGAAAAAACATGCTGTTCCTGACGGAAAACATATCCGCAGCATCTACACGCTGCGTTACCTGCACGACCCACAACTCGAACGGAACGTGCACCGTTCGAAGAACCGCATAGAGTCTCACCACCAGCTACGCTCGGCCATCGCCCAAGTCGGCAGGAAAAAGAAATTGACCGGCCACACCGGTTTAGAAATCGAGATTAGCAATCAGTGCGCCTGGCTGATCACTAACATGATCAACTTCAACAACTCGGCCATCCTGCTGCGGCTGCCTACGAAATACGAGGCGGCTGGCAACGCCAAAGCACTAACACTTATCGCTCAGATATCGCCGTTGGCTTGGCAACACATCCTGCTGAACGGGCACTACACTTATCGGAACGACGGCAAGACAATCGGCTTAGACGTGCTTGTGACGAGGTTGGAATTGAGATGATGGAAATCCGGCTTACAACCCCATTTCAACGAAATTCGAGCGACAATGAACTTTCAACAGCCTGTCTGACAAACTTATACTCCTGCATCATCTTTAGCAAATCAAGAGCTGTCATTCCTGTATTCCGATAATACCAGTTTCGTGCCCGTTCGACAGATATGTCGAGATCACGAGCAGCCTGTTTTATCTTGATCCTGTTCTCCCGCAGCATGTTCACTATTATTTTTGTTAGCTCCCGGTTGCTAAACTTTTTTTTGTGGCAAATCTGCCACAAAATCTTTCTGGACATACGCCTCTCCCTGGATAAAAGTATTTTAAAATATTCTGATGTGTAAACAGGGAGATACCCTGAATATGCAGCAAACGGGAAGGGCATATACACCAAGTGAAATAAAAAGCCTGCGCCTTAAGTGTGCAATGTATATCCGTATGTCTACAGAGTTGCAGGTGGAGTCGCCAGAAAATCAGGAACGTGCAATACGTGCCTATGCCGATCAATACGGCATTGAAATTGTCAAAATCTATGCTGACTTAGGAGTTAGCGGAATAACTACAGAAAAGAGGGAACAGTTTCAGGCTTTGATCGATGATGTGGAGCAGGGACGAAATACATTCAACATAGTCTTGTATCTGGATGAAAGCCGCTGGGGACGGTTTGTAGACAGCCGCGAGGCTGAATATCACCGTATGAGGCTGGAACGCAGAAACGTCGTGTGCCAGTCCTGCGAAAAGCCGCTTACGTTAACCAGCAACATTGCCGACCGGATTATGACCCTGCTGCGGGACGAAAGCGCCAGTGACTATTGCCGCCAGCTTTCTCAAAAAGTGTGGGCCGGACAATGCAACCTGGTGACGAAAGGATTCCGGCAGGGCGGTGTGGCGGGTTTTGGACTCCGGCGCATGTTGCTGGACGAGGCCGGCAACCCAAAGCAGGAATTGACGATGGGGCAGCGTAAAAGCCTGCTCACCGAGCGGGTGATTCTGATGCCGGGACCAGACGACGAACGTCAGATTGTGCTCTGGATTTATGACCAGTTCATTGCCGGGAGTAGTGAAACTGAAATTGCGGCGCTGCTGAACGCACAAGGGGTGAAAAACCATTTCGGCCGCCTATGGTCACGAGGAACCGTGTGTGAGGTGCTGACCAACGAGAAATATGTCGGCAACAACTTATTCAACCGCACCTCGGGCAAGATGAAGAGCAAAGCCAAATCAAATCCGGAAAGCGAGTGGGTCCGCAAGGATCACGCCTTTGAGCCCGTTGTGGACATGGAGCGTTTCTGCACTGTACAAAAGATTTACCGGGAGCGGAACAAGAAGACTACCGATGATGAGCTGTTGCAGGGGCTGCGGGATTTATACGCCAGGCAAGGACGGCTTTCCGCGCTAATCATTGACGAAGCTGATTTTATGCCCCCCAGCAGCCTGATTCGCACGCGATTCGGCGGACTTTTGCGGGCCTACCGGATGATCGGCTATACCCCGGATCGCGACTACCAATATGTTGTCATAAATCAACGGTTGCGCGCCCTCCATGCCGAGATTGTGGCTGATGTCGTCCGCACCATAGAAAGACTCTGCGGTAGACGGATTCCCATAGATCCGGAAAGCTGCCTGATGGAATTGAATTGCAATCTATTTGTTTCGATTGTCATCAGCCGTTGTTTCACCACTCCATCTGGAATCCGGCGCTGGAAAATTCGCTTTGATAGCGGTCTTCATCCCGACATAACCGTAGCGGTACGCATGGACACCCGCAATGAAGCTATCCATGACTACTATATTCTGCCAGCGTTGGAATTTTCACACGGGCAGTTAAAGCTCTCGGAGAACAACGTAGGTTTTCTGGATAGCTTTCGCACCGATACGTTGGATTATTTGCTGAACTTGAGTGTTAACATCTCTCTCGACAAGGCGGTGGAAGATGGAGCAAGGGGCAATAATACTTATTCCCATTGAAGATATTCACATCTTGAATCCAAGGGTGCGTAATCAAATTATCGCCGAAGAAATACGGCAAAACATTCGTTGTGTCGGCTTGAAAAGACCAATAACGGTAAGCCACAGGAAAGATAGCAAAAATGGCAAGAAATATGACCTCGTTTGTGGCCAAGGGAGGATAGAGGCATATATTGCTGCTGGGGAAACGGAAATCCCCGCTGTCGTTCGCGAAGTAAGTGAAGAAGATGCGCTTATTATGAGTCTGGTGGAGAATATCGTCCGGCGAAGCGGTAATGCCCTGGAACTCCTGCAAAGTATCAAATACCTGAAAAGCCAGGGTTACGAGGATGATACCATCGCTGCCAAGACCAATCTTGGCAAAGACTATATTCGAGGCATTATCCGCCTGCTCGAGCAGGGGGAGGAATACCTTGTCAACGCGGTGGAAAAGGGGCGAATCCCTATATATCAGGCGCTGAAAATAGCATCGGAAGATGATGCCGCCGTACAGAGAGCCTTGGCGGAAGCGCATGAATCGGGAGCATTGTCCGGGAAAAAGCTTGTTGCCGTACAAAAAATCATTTCCCGGCGTAAACATTACGGCAAAGGGCTTTCAGCTCCACAGCGTGATAATGCCAAGATTTCCGCAGAGGATTTGATTGCCACCTATGAAAAGGAAGCCAGGGAAAAGAAACGGTTACTGGCGCAATCGAACTATATTAAGGGAGTTTTGGACTTTACATCCACAGCCATGCGCCATTTGTTGAACAATGTCCACTTTACCAATCAACTCAAAGCTGTTGGTATGAGTGAGATTCCTCAGCATGTAACGAATATTATGAACAGGTGATAGCAATGGCAAATAAGATTACGCAGGGGTTCCATGAAAAACTGATAGAACTTGCCGTGGAGGAACTGCTACCCACAAAGAAAATTTCCGGTTTTGTCAAACAAGGACGAAAGTATGCCCAGGTTCTCTCCTCCATACGGGAAGTGGGGCTTATTGAAGCCCCAGTGGTTACTCCGTTCAAGAAAGGAAAAGGGTATCTCCTGCTCGATGGACATTTGCGGATAATGGCTCTGAAAGAGTTGGGAGTGGAGCGCGTCTCTTGCCTGATTTCCACCGACGATGAGGCCTACACCTACAATAAATATATCAATCGGCTTTCAGCTATTCAGGAGCATCGAATGATTGTAAAAGTCCTGCAATCAGGAGTATCTGAAGAAAAACTTGCCAGTGCCCTGAATCTTGACATCAGAACCATAAGAGGCAAGAGAGATTTACTTGAGGGAGTTTGCCCGGAGGCTGCCGATCTGCTGAAAGATAAGTCCATATCGGAACATGTTTTCAGGGCGTTGAGGAAAATGCAAGTGCCTCGGCAAATACAAGTCGCCATGCTGATGAATGACCAGAATAAGTTTACCGCCAACTATGCCAAGGCACTCCTAGACGCGACACCATCACATCAGCTTGTCAATAAAGGTAAACCCAAAAAAGAAAATCCGGCACTACTGGCTCGCCAGGCTCGTCTTGAGGAGGAGAGCCTAGCCTTGTCCAGGGAAATAAGCTCTTTGAAGGACCAGCATGGTACTGCAATGATCGACATGACATCTATGCAGGCATATTTGAAAAGCCTGCTCGGTAACGAAGCGGTCGCAAAATTTCTGCGCGAATTTCATGGGCCTATCCATGACAAATTCAAGGAAATCGCTGAGCTTGACTTTTTCAGATTGAAAAATATGGAGTAAGAGCTAAGAAACTGTTTGCAACACAATTGCCCCAATACTTGTCGGTAACCGGAATCGAATTGACTACACTTCAATCACTCCTAGCTAGCACCATCTGCAATGAATTCCTCATCAATCTCGAACAAATCAGGCGTCGAACGATGGACGCCAATGCCATACTCCATAAGGAGCATAACGAGCTGGTCACCATTCATCAAAGCAATTGGAGTCTTGTTCGCTTGGTTGGCTTCTTTGACGGCACCGGAACTGAAGTCACTGGTTGTTATGATCAGCCCCTGTTCGTGCACACCAAGGCTGCCGCGCACCTGTTGCACCACCGGAGCCTGGATGTTGTTCTTGAACTTCCATTTCTTGACCTGAACAGCCATCTTGATGCGGACCACGTCGCCGATCACGAGAGTCCCGCGAACATCAATGCCGCCATCACCGCTTAATTTGCTCACCTCAACCATCTCGAAACCCATCTCCGCCAGCAACTGCGAGATGAGTTCCTCGAACTCACCGGGTTTCATGGCAATCAGTCGCTCACGCAGTGTTTTCCGGACCTGGTGATTGTGCTGCTCAATCTGGAACGCAAGTCCGCGACCCATCCATTGACTCAGGCCCACATAGCCACGACCGTGCTGGACAAAACGGGGACACTCACCGCGTTTTTGCTGGCGCTTGATTTCGGTGATAACCTGAGCATACATGGTGGCTTCCGGTGTTTTGCCACCTGTCACCAGCCAACCATTTTGAAGTGCCTGCTCGGTGATTTCTCTGTAATGCATCGGCTTCTTGCCGCCGAACGCCTCAAGAACTTTCTGAGCGCAATCGGTGAAGGAAAAGCCCGCATTTGCAGAAGAAGGTTGTGGAGCTTTATCGACGGCAGCGGGAGCGCCGCTCGGAATTTCAGCGCAATCTCGAAGTGCGAAGGTCTGCTGGCCAACCTTCACAAAGGGTGACTTGTCACCGTTGTTCTTGATGTCGGAGTAGAGCCGGGCGCTGACGGTGGCCTCCGGGGTCTTGCCTTCGGAGCACCAGAGATCGGCGGCCATGATCCTTTCAGTGATCTCCTTGGCGTGCAGCGCCGTTCCCACCTGCTGCAAAACCTGAATGGCTGCCGATTTAACGTCCATTATGCCCCCCACATGCTTGTACCTGTTTCGGCATCATCGTCATGTCCTCAGATCAAGCCGAAGAAACGCTCGAAGAACGCGCCCAGTTTGTCCAGCACTGTCTGCTTTTTCAAACCATGGCTGTTGTTTTTGTTGAACCTTGAAACCGGCGGAAGAATCTTCGTGATCGCCGTGCCGGCGGCCGGGATCGCTCCGTCACGGAACGCATTGGCAACAAATG
>WSSedB1CaDRAFT_10001125_pt1 | contig 10485 bp, 11 predicted proteins | sample WetSurSB1Cattail_FD_9460 | JGI IMG/M metagenome (IMG submission 9460)
GGCAGGCGGGTCGAATGCCAATGGCAGCGCCAGGCTGGCCCGCCCGCCGTTGTTTTCCTTGAGAAATTGCATGGCTTGAACGGCGTCACGATCATCGGAACACAAAACACATTGCAAACGCTCCGCCAGGGCAGCCTCCAGTGCTGTTTCCAGCTCCCGAGGGGCTGTTACAGTATCGGCCAGCAGCCCGCTGAAACGTGGACGCAGCTCCGAAGCCTGCATCAGGCTTTTGACGCCTCGACCATAACCAGCAAACTGGGCCTCCAGTTCCTGAAGAGAGTGCAGGCGCGATGATGCGCGGTTCAACTCGTCACGCTGCTTTTGCCAATGTGCCTCCTGCTCGGGCAGGCGTACCTTTAAGTCGTCTTCGCGGCGGCGTAAAGTGGATACTTCAATCTGAAGTTCCTCCTGCTCACGCTCACTGAATGTGATCTCTCCATTCAGCTCGGCAACACTCCTCCGTGCCAGTTCCAGGCGCTCTGCAAGTTGAATCTCCTCACGGCCATGGCGATCCAGGCGTTCTCCCAAGGTGGTCAGGTGTTTTTTTGCGCTTTCGGAGCGATTTTTTGACTGGGCTGATTCAGACAATGCCGTAAAAAGTTCCTTGCGCCGTCCCTCCAGCAAAAGAGTTAACTCCCCTTCAGCTTGCTGATATCCGTTAAGGGCGGCTTCCTCCTCTTGCAGGGTGGCCAACAGCGTTTCGCCCTCACTGTTTGAGGAGTCGCGACGTTGCTCCAGCAGTTGCTGCTGTGCGGAACACTCGTGCAACCGTCCCTTCAACTCACCGGTCTCCGTTTCGAATCTGCTTAGCCGGCCGACTAGGTTCGACAGCTCCTTGCGTTGGAACTCGAGTCCATTCTCAGTCGTGCTGAACTCGCTCTTGATGTCGTAGATTTCCTCTTGGGCTGTTGCCAGGAGTTTTTCCGCTTCCACCAGGCGCAACCGCGACTCCTCAATCCGAGATTCCGAGAGAGCCGATGCGGAAAAAACTTCCCGGATACGTCCATTGAGTGTTGCCTGATCGCTTTCGGTCGACGTGCGTTCCGCCAAGGTCTCACGGTATTCATGGGCCGTGAAAAGCAACTCAATTTCCCGAAGTTCATCACGGAGTTCACGAAATTTTTCGGCTTTTTTGGCCTGGCGTTGGAGCGATGCCAACTGGCGTTTGATTTCACCCAGTACATCTGCTAGCCGGGCCAGGTTCTGGCGAGTACCCTCAATCTTCTTCAGGGCCTGTTGTTTGCGGGTTTTGAATTTGGTTACTCCGGCAGCTTCCTCGATCAAAAAACGCCGCTCTTCGGGGCGCGAGTGCAGAATCATGCCGATTTTGCCCTGTTCGATGATCGAGTAAGCGCGTGTGCCGACACCGGTATCCATGAACAATTCGGTGATGTCCATCAACCGGCAGGGGGTCTTGTTGATCAGGTAATCACTTTCTCCGTCACGATAGAGCCGCCGGGTAAGCTGGATTTCGGCGTAATCCAGATATTTCGCGGGCGCCCGACCGTCTTCGGTAGAGAAGATGAGCGACACTTCGGCCACACCCAGCGGTTTACGGGTTTCGCTGCCGGCAAAGATCACATCCTCCATAGCTTTGCCACGCAAATTTTTGGCCGATTGCTCTCCCATGCACCAGCGGATGGAATCAACGATATTGGACTTGCCGCAGCCGTTTGGCCCGACCACACCGGTTACCCCTTGCTGGAAATCCAGCACTACACGATCGGCAAAAGATTTAAAACCGGCAATTTCAAGTCTTTTGATTTTCACAGTTTAACCATGTTGTCTAAGCTCTTGAATTGTCTTGTTATCTGTTGGTTCGCGTATGATGGTTTGTAATAGATATTCATGTATCCTTGACACTACAGATGGCCACTATGCCACGGTTGAAAATCACTAAAGAAAATATGCGCCTTTCACTCCCACCGGCACATATGGCGCATTTACACCAAGCCAAGCGCGGGAGAAAGCCAAGGAGTACTTGCGGCGGCTGGACATGGGAGAAAATCCGCACCCAAAGGCGCAATCAAGGCGTGAAATCATAACCATTCAAGACCTGTATAGTCAATATATATCAAGTAAAAAGACCCCGCTGGCTGAAAGCACCTAGTATCAATACAAAGCGTGGGTGAAAAATCATTTTTCGGGCTGGTTGACACTGCTGGCTGAGAATGTCACAGGAAGCATGGTTCTTGAATGGCTGGCGACGATGGAAAAAACCCACCGTCATGATCCAGGCGGCAGGCTCTATCAAGCTATTGCGCGGCCTGTATCGCATGGGTTGGCGTGATTGTTCACAACCCGGTTGAGGTGGTCAGGGAGGTAATCGGATAAAGAAGGTCGAGCAGTGGGCCGTTATGCGGGAAATGCTGGCGCACTGGGACGGCACTGACTCAATCTTTTTCGTAAACCAGTATCGAGAGCACTTCCTGTACTTGCCTCTTGGAAAGTATGAAGCAAGGTTCGTGACTGAGGTTGACCATGAAGGGCTTAACATAGGTCTTTAAAATCAAGGCTAAGGAGTATATACTTCCACCATGAAAGTTATACCCTTCCCCAAAAAAGAAGCGCCACCACCTCCGAAATGGGTATCATGTAATTGCGTGAGTTACCTGTTCTGGCTCCGTGATGACGGCAAAATCGTATGCAGCAAGTGTAAGAAGGTTATTGGGAGCTTTTGCCCCCACTCGCCTTAATTGGGGACGGTAGGTTTTTTCTTCTCGGTTGCCTCCTCAATCCTTGAGCCTTTGCCAACGTTCCTTCATGGCACTTGGCAGGTTTCCGCGTAGCTTAAATTCTTCTGCAAGCTCCTGAATATCATACGGACAAATATCAAGCCCCATCTTCAGAGCAATAGCCAACAGAATCAGCTTGATACAAAATAATCTCTTGAAGCCGGCAGGCTGGGGAGGGGAAAGTATATCCAGCGGGATGTTTCGCTTGTTTCGGGATCACCCGGCCAAGCCCGAATAATCAGACTTCAAGGGTGTATCCGACATGCGCGGGCTGAAAGATTTTTGGCAGTTCATACGAAAGCCGGGCAGATGCGGCAAAGCCGGTGCAGTGGCCTGCGGCCAGTTTGCGGATGCCCGTTTCTTTCAATGCTGAGACGGTGTTATCGACTTGTTTCCTGCCACAGAAACCAAGGTGCGTTCCACCGATTATGGCATAAATACCACGCCTACCCATGTTGTTGGTAACATGTTCCAGTGTGTTGACCAAGCCGGCATGGCAGCATCCCAATACAAGAACCAGCCCCTTGCCGGTCTCCAGAATCAACGACTGATCATCAGGTGTGCTGTCAGGTTGCTGGCCGGTACAGTCGCAATAAAGCCCTCTGTCGCCAATTTCGAATGGAACCGAGCGCGGTATTTCACCGGTCAGAAACATCCCGGGAGCAATCTCGCGAAAACTTGCCGACAGATTGAAGGTTGCTCCCGTTTCTTCAACTACATTGCGGTTGTGGGGAATTCCTATTGACACGTATTCCCCATTGTCCTTCACTCGAAAGCGTGGCGAGAAAATACCGGGATGAGCCAGTATTTGCGAGGGGCCATACTTTTGAAGCAAAGGCAGTAGGCCGCCACAGTGATCGTGATGACCATGAGAAATAACCATTTTCCGGATGTTTGCCAAATCTTTGTTCATGCGCCGGGCGTTGTGCTGCAAGGTTGCTCCCTGTCCGGTATCAAACAGAAGCGGTTCACCGTTTGCTGGTTCAATCAGTGCTGCGAAACCATGTTCTCCTAATGTGCCGGAAATCGGTCCGACGGTGTTTTCACAGAGAACTGTAATACGAAGTGTCATTGGCTGCTACCTATTTAACATTTCCGCAATTTTCCCTGCAACTTCCCCGGTCAGTACAAGGCAGATTTCCTTTGGGTTTGTAGTGCGGATGGTTTTGCAGCAAGTTACTCCATACTTCTCCTTGAACCAGGTGTGCAGTTCACGGGTCAGTTGGCTAATCTGTTTCTTGTCATTTTTCAGAACCAACCCCAAACCCATGGTTGCTCCGGAAACTGCGCCGCAAATGCAGCCGGAACCGGAACCTCCGCCAAAGCCGCTGGCCATCTGTACAATCTCTTGTGGCAAATCCGGTCGAAAATAGTCTCTGACAACCGCCAGCACTGCTTCCGAACAGTTATATGAGCCGGAGCGGTAGTACGCTTCAGCTTCCAGCCGACACTTATCGGCTAGTTCCTTCGTTTCTCCCGAAAGGGTTTTCGTGAACCAAGTCATAGCATTCCCAATGTTTTATGTTATTCGACTCAATATGGCCATACTACATGATTTTTTCAGAGGATGAAACAACGAAGCCGGAAAGTGTATGCACTTTCCGGCTTCGTTGACTAGGTATGGGCGTGATGATTATTTGATAATGACAAATTCATCTCTTCTGTTTTTGGCCCAGGCTTCTTCATTATTGCCTTGTACGGCTGGCTTTTCCTTGCCGTAACTGACGACAGACATGCGATCAGCCTTGACACCCAATGTTAACAGGTATTGCAGGGCTGATTTGGCACGACGCTCGCCCAAGGCCAGGTTATATTCGGCCGAGCCGCGCTCGTCGCAGTTACCCTCGATCCTGATTTTGACATCGGGTTTTACTTTCAGAAGAAACTCGGCGTTTTTGGAGAGTACCTCACGCGTATCCTGGCGAAGTTCGGATTTGTCAAAGTCGAAATAGGCTGTTTCTAATGCAGCCTCAACCGGTGCAACAGCCTGAGCTTCTTCCTTGGGAGCCTCGGCAGCAGGTTTTACTGGTTCTGCAGGAGGAGTTGGTGCCTCAGGCTGGGCCGTTTCAACCTTTGGGGTTTCTGCCTTAACCGTTGCCGGTGCTGGTTCTTCTGCCTTGACTGTTTCTTTGTTTGCGCATCCACTAGCCATGAGTGCAGCCATGCTCAGCGCTGCCAACAGTGAAATCATCCCTCGTTTCATTATCCTCTCCTTTGTTAAAATTATGAGACTTTCCAGCTGATTAGACCTGAAAACAAGTTCAAAGTATACATCACGATATTCGTTTTGCAATCGCTAATTGTAGAATTTATCCAAAATACATCAAAAGGACTCCCTCGAAAGACAACCCGGAAGTAGGTCAGCGCTGCTGCCAGGCTGGTTGAGTGTCGCGACCCTTTCCCTGGCTGACCCGTGTCTGCCCGGAGCCGTCGGCTCGCATGACGTAAATCCCGTCAGCGCCACCCCGTCTAGAGCTGAATGCGATAAAACGGCCATCCGGGGACCAGGCCGGGTTTTCGCTGCTGCCGTCGGCAGTCAATTGCGTGTCGCCACTGCCGTCCACATTGATCGTGAAGATTTGAAATCCACCACCCTGCATGCGGGCATAGGCAATTTTGTCACCTTTGGGGGACCAGCGAGGGTTGACGTTGTAGGCGCCATTGGTTGTCAAACGCCTTACGCCTCCGCCATTGGAGTTCATCACGAATATCTGGGGTTTGCCAAGTCGATCGGAGACAAAAGCAATCTGGGACCCATTCGGCGACCAAGCGGGTGATACTTCGATGGCCGGGTTAATCGTTAGTCGCGCTGGGTTGGAGCCATCTTTGGTAACAGTATAGATTTCCGCATTGCCGTCTTTACTGAGAGCCAGGGCGATCTTTATTCCATCGGGTGACCAAGCCCCGGTAATATTAAGTCCGTTACGTCTGGAAACAGGTGTTTCTATTGTGCTGGCAAGGCTCCGTTTGTAAAGGTCAGGGTTGCCTCGCTTATAGGAGGTAAATATAATTTCGCGGCCACTGGGCGAAAAATCTGGATTGAGGTTGATGGAGCCGTTTCTGGTCAATTGTATCTGATGGTGGCCGTCCCAGTCCATAATTGCTATCTCCTTGTTGCCGGAGCGGGTGGATACGAAGGCGATGTGCGTGGTAAAACAGCCTTTTTCTCCGGTCATGACCAGCATTATCTCGTCGGCAAACGAGTGAGCAAAACGGCGCAGATCCTTGGTTTTTCCCAGATAGCGCTTTGCCGTCATCATCTTGCGATTGGGGATGTCAAACAGGCGGAATTCAACAGTCAGTTCATCTCCCTTGATGCTGTACTCACTTCGCACCAGCATGTCGCAACCGGCGTTAATCCAGGGCAGGAAATCGGTCTCAGCCAGGGAGAGTCCGCTTGGCGATGATTGTTGTTCTCTAGTTGAAGCGGCAATAATACCGGACATGTTTATGTCGAATGCAAGAACGTCGCTCATTTCTTTTGCCGTCGCGGTTGCAGGGGCGGCAGCCAGGCTGTGAGGAACATCCACGACAAGCTTGAGCTGGCGGCTTCCCGGCGCAATCACTTCGATGTAGCCGGACTGTGCCTGAAGGGCGGCGGGAATCAAGAGCAGAACAAGGCAGAATATAAATTTTTTCATGGGTATCCGTATTCGAGTCAAAGTTTATTTTTAGTTATTCCCCGGGGTTTGAAAATAAATCCACTTTCAAAGACCTTGTGGTTGGGAGGTGGATTTAATGTTTCGCCGACTATCTCAATGGCGCGCATCACGGCCAACTCGAACGTGTGGTCTCCGCTGCTGCTTTCGATCTTCTGCCGGGAAATCTGGCCGTTAATTCCAATGGTAAGGCGTACAACCACGACCGGGTTTGGGGTTGAATAGGTGCTGGTTTTTTTTAGCGCATCTTCCAGTCGTGACTTGATATAATCCTCATAGCGGCTGCCGGCCTCATGGCCGGTTCCTCCGGGCATGCCGGATCTTCCGGTGCCGGTGGCAGCTACCTTGCGGCGCAGGCGCTCAAGGACCGCATTCTCTTGTTGAGCTTCGGCCTTGCCTTCCAGTTTTGCCATCTTTTTCGCAAAGGCATCGGATTCCGCCGTTGTCTGTTCTTTTGTGGCCGGTTTTTGCAGCGTTTGCTGTTTTGTGCGGACATCAGTTTTTCGCGGGGTGGGCAGAGTCATGCTCTTTTCCGGTACAGGAGGGGATGGCGCCTCCGTGTCGTTTCCCTTTTGGACCGGGCTGCCAGCCCGGGGGGAGGCCACCGGCAGATTGACCACATCTACGTAGTAGGTCTCTTGTACGGGCATGGATACGGGAAACAGCCGCCCTGACCAGATCAGTAACAAAAAAACCGCCAGGTGAATGACGGCGGAAACGATTAGACTGACACTGAATGTGCTGTCGAATGTGGTCTGACGGATTACCATTATTTTTGTGCCGGTTCCGTCACCATGCCGAGGCGTTCAATTCCGGCTCCCTTGATGTCGGCCATGGTCTTGACCACTTCGCCGTAGGGAACGCCGGCATCAGCCTTGAGAAATATCTCTTTCTTTTCCCGCGTGGCAAACATATCAGTCAGCCGGGCGCGCAGGTCAGCGGCCGGAACTTCATCTTTGTTGATAAAAACCTTGCCTTTGTTGTCAACCGTGACAACAACAGTCTCCTCAGCCTGGGTCATGGCTTTGGTGTTGGCCTTGGGAAGGTTGACCTGCACCCCTTGCTGCATCATGGGTGCGGTAACCATGAAGATCACCAGCAGCACCAGCATGACATCTACCAGCGGGGTTACGTTGATTTCGGCCATGATGCCCCGGTTATCATTGCGTCCACCCATTGCCATGGCTATTTCCCCGTAATATTGCGCTGCACGATGTTAAGGAACTCGGTGGAGAAACTGTCCATCTCATTGATCAAGACACGGATCTTGTGCTGAAAATGATTGTAGGCCATGACAGCCGGGATGGCCGCCACCAGGCCGATAGCGGTTGCAATCAGCGCCTCGGCGATACCGGGTGCAACAACGGCCAAGGAGGCGGAACCGGTTTTGCCGATCCCTTCAAAGGCGGTCATGATGCCCCAGACGGTTCCAAACAGCCCGATAAAGGGGGAAGTGGAACCGGTGGTTGCCAGGAAGGTCAGGTACTTCTCCAAGCGTGTAATTTCGGAGTTGGTTGCGCGGCGCAGTGCGCGGGAAACGTTCTCAACCCCGCCCAGGTCGGTACTCAAGGCGCTGCCGTTACTTTTGACGCTGCCATCCACAACCTTTTTGAGTTCGGCGTAGGCTTCGTTGAACAGTATCGTCAGGGGCGAATTTGCAAAACGATCAACCTGCGAGGCAATGGCGTCAAACCGAGCGGATTTCCAGAAGAAGTCCATAAAACGCTCTGATTCGCTATTTGCACGATGGACTTGAAAAAACTTGAAGAGGATGATAGCCCAGGATACCACGGAGAAAAACAGCAGCAGGATCAGGACAAGCTTGACAATAATACCGGCATTAAGCAGCAAGGCCACGGGAAGCACCTCCAAAAGATAAATTTATGATGAAAACCTAATCCTAACGAATAATCAAGTCAAGCCGAAAATCAGTACAGCTCCGGCCTGCGGTCATTAAAACAGGGGATCTGGGCACGCCAGTCGGTAATTTCACGCATACTCAGGTTGGCAATGATTTCGGTCTCACGGTTGTCCGCTTCTGCAAGCAATTCTCCTTTGGGACCAATAATCATGCTCATTCCAAAGAAGTCCAACTTTCCGATCATACCACAAGAGTTGGATGACACAATGAAGAGCTGATTCTCGATAGCCCGGGCCAGCAGCAACGTACGCCAGTGCTCATCACGCGGTTTGGGCCATTGGGCCGGAATACAGATCACTTGAGCGCCTTCGAGCGCCAGGCGGCGGGGCAGTTCCGGAAAACGCAGGTCGTAGCAGATAATTACACCGATCTTTCCTATCGATGTATCTGCCAACAGCCATCCGTCACCCCGAGAAAAGGAACGATCCTCACCCAGCAGGGAGAAGAGGTGCATTTTGCGGTAGATCCCAGCCAGTTTGCCATTGTCAATCAGATGGGCTGTATTGAAGACCTTGACACCGTCCGGTTCCGGCATGCTCCCCACGATCACCAGCCCCAGTGTGCGGGAAAGTTCCAGGAGTTCTTCGACAATGTTTGCCGTACGCGTGGCCAATACACCCAGATTTTTGTACGAAAAACCACTGGACCACATCTCTGGCAGTACAGCCAGTTGCGCTCCCTGGTCAGAGGCGCGTTTGAGAGCCGCCCGGACATAGGCCAGATTGGTGTTCACATCACCGGGCTTGATGTTGAATTGAATTGCGGCTGCGGTAATCATTCAAAAAACTCCATTTTGATAATCTGTTTTTATAGTTCCTCAAATTGTTCTTCCGGGCCATCCGCACTCGAAGATATGGCGTCTTCTACATCCAAGTCGGCGTCATCATCCTTCAGTTTCTTGAGAAACGACTGATTGTCACATAATGTACGCCGTACTTCTGCCAGAAGTTGCTGGATGCCCTCGCTTTCAGGTGCGTCTGAAGGAAGTGTCATTTTGAGCGGGTTACCAGGTAAAGTTCGGCGTCCTTGGCAGCCATACAGCCGGAACCGGCCGAAGTCACTGCCTGACGGTAAATATAATCCTGTACATCGCCTGCGGCGAAGACTCCCTCGACACTGGTGCCGGTCATGTTGCCCTCAACGCTGACGCATTTCGTACGAATGTAGCCGTTAACCATGTCCAGTTGCCCTTCAAACATTTGTGTGTTGGGCGAGTGGCCAACGGCAATAAAAACTCCATGCAGCGAAATCTCCTTGGTGGAGCCATTGCGGTGACGAAGGCGCATGCCGGTGACGCCGCTTTCATTACCAAGCACTTCATCCAGCACGGAATCCCATTCAATCGTGATATTGCCGCCCTTGCTTTTTTCGATCAGAAGGTTGGCAAGATATTTTTCCGCCCGGAATTCATCGCGACGGTGCACAATAGTTACATGCCGCGCAATATTGGATAGATAAATAGCCTCTTCGACTGCGGTGCTGCCTCCGCCGATGACTGCCACATCCTTGCCGCGGTAGAAGAACCCGTCACAGGTGGCGCAGCCGGATACTCCCTTTCCCAGAAAAGCCTGTTCCGAAGGAAGCCCCAGGTATCTGGCGGATGCTCCGGTGGCGATGATCACGGCATCGCAGGTGTAAGACACCGAATCCCCTTCAAGAAGAAAAGGGCGCTGTCCCAAGTCCGCGCGTTTGATATGGTCGTAGATAATCTGGGTGTTGAAGCGCTCGGCATGCAGGCGCATCCGCTCCATCAGTTCCGGGCCCTGCACTCCCTGATAGTCTCCCGGCCAATTATCAACCTCGGTGGTGGTGGTGAGCTGGCCTCCCGGCTGCAATCCGGTAATGAGGGTCGGGCTAAGGTTGGCTCGGGCTGCGTAGATCGCGGCAGTATAGCCGGCCGGGCCGGCGCCCAGAATGAGCAGTTGATGGTGAGTTGGATCCATGTTTCCTCCTGCTGAAATGATTGCGAAACAGTAGCAGCAAATCGTCTGATTGCCAAGACTGTTTGACCGGCGAATGTCACTCTGCTACCGTTGCTCCAAAATGGATTCGGGTTTCAGCAGTTCTTTTTATTAAATCTTGAAAAACCCCGTCCTCTGGGCGGGGTCAGAGGCATTAGGCTCTGCCTGTAGGATGGGTTTATGCTGCTTCATCTTATCAGTGGCCTCTG
>WSSedB1CaDRAFT_10001126_pt1 | contig 10481 bp, 7 predicted proteins | sample WetSurSB1Cattail_FD_9460 | JGI IMG/M metagenome (IMG submission 9460)
CAAGCCACTTTTCCACTAAATTCGATAATTTCTTTGGCGATGGGTTTATTTTTAATTACATCTGTGAAAATCCGAACACCACGCAAATGACTTGCGAGGGTCAAGGGTCCGCACAATATCCCGTAAAGCGCTACATCCGAAAGTTCTGCCCTGACTTTTTTCCCTGCTGCCACTATCACTGGCCATCGACCATCTTTAGGCCCGGGAATTTTAATTCCGGATTCAGCCAGTGTCTTTTTATCAAGCGGGTGTCCCGTAATAGATGGGGGGTTGTCAGGCCACCACTTGTGGCTGCAACCCATGGAAATAGCTTCCACGGTGAGATCGAACAACAAAGGAATTCCATCAGCCTTGTAGCGTTGGGCGGCAAACAAGACCCCTTTTGCGATGAGGTCAGGGTCCTGCAGGAATTTGTCGGCGGGTTCATTAATTAAAAAGGCGCTATGGACTCCAGAATAGGGAACCCAGGGTACTTTTTCGGTGGGGAGCCCTTTTACTGCATTGATTACGTGCTGTTTCCCCATTTTTCTCCCGAAAAGGTTCCGCTCGATACCTGGCGTGGCAAGCTTTGCTAAGGGTCCGTTCTAGCTCATTGATCCGACTGGCCGCCAAGGAACTGCGAAAGGGTTTAACGCACTCTTATGTGACTTGGTTCCAAGGAAATGTCTACCTTCAGACGAGTTGGAAATTGTCTTCAGGAATCTAGGATTGATGGCTGTCCATTTCCTGATTATCGAGGTTAAAGTTCAGTAGGCGGAATGTCAAGGTCTACGTTAGGTCTACTAAGGTCTAAAGACTGCTACCGGATCCGCACGATAATCAGATTTAAGCTTGCCAATTTAACACGGCAGATATATGTCTGATTTAATTAATATTAGTTATATTTGATTCTCATTTTAGAGAGTTGGAAAGTTCAGTTTTTTCTAAATCTATTTTGTGAGGTATATAGACTATGAATCAAAAACAAAATACAAAAAGTTCAGAGTAAAAGAATAAAAGTTTTGTCAACTCGATGATCTGAAGTATCGATTCCGCGGTCAATCCGATTAAGGCTGAATCTCAAAGAATTTATGCTAGATCAATTTTTTTCAAGTGGCTCGCCAAATTCCTGTCCTTTCGGTCTATACCAAGTTTTTTTCGTATCGAAATACGCTGAAGACGAATGGTGTCAGGGCTCTTATCGAGAATGAAAGCAATCTCTTCGCTAGTTTTACCCAAACGTATCAACTGCGCTACCTCCAATTCTTTTTCAGTCAATTTGGCACAGTGGTTGATTTGCTCTATTCGCCTCGTTTCTGGAGCTGTCCCCAGTTCCTGGAGCAGGAGGTTTACTTGTGTTTCCACGGCCTGCGGCTTGTTTTTAGCCTCAAGAATCCGGAATAGGCGATCGTTGATTCTGTGCGACAAATCGCCTACTACTCTTTCACAGGCCATTATCCTTTCCGTTTCAGCGTGACGCAGGAGGGTATTGAGGGCCAGGTTTTTTTCCTGAAGTTCCTGACTTTTTACTGTAAGGCGCTCTTCAAGACGCTTGCGCTCAGTGAGGTCATGGCTGAGACCTACTGTTCCGTATACAACACCCTGATCGTCTTTGAGCAATGCAAAGACTGAAATGGCGATACCTCTAGTTCCGTCCTTTCTTATAAATTGATATTCACCTTTCCAAACATCTCCATCACGAAGGACATCTCGGGACTGTTGCTTCATTTGACCTCCATCGGAGTTTTGGGTCAGCAAATACGCCGAACGTCCCAGAATCTGTTCTTTGGTGTATCCGAACATGCGTTCGCTAGCAGGATTCCAGTCAATGATGTTTCCGTCCAGATCAGTAACGATGATAGCTTCATCCATGTAAGAAAATATGTGGCGGTAGTGTTTAAGTTCAGCTTCCTCATTGCGAATAGCCGTAACATCATGAAAAAACAAAGCTACTCCATCACTAACCTTTCCGAGCCAAAACCGAACCAGAGCTTGTCTCGTATCCTTTGGGTTCAAATTCATCCGAATCTCGAAATTTTTCTGTTCCCCCGTCTCAGTAACTTCACACGCTGATTCGAAAAGCGTTTTCATTTTCACCGGGTCCTTAAAAACTTTTCTAAAAGACATCCCTGGGCGGAAATCTTCATTGAGGTTCAGCTCCCTAATTCCGGCGGGATTTATTCTTGAGCATTGAAAGTCCATAATCACTCCATCCCGGTTTCTTATGGCCTGGATCAACAGAAAAGGTCGCGGAATTTCGTTCAGGGTCTTTTCCGAGAAAGCTTTATCCGATTGATTCTCAACTGCATCGAAACAAAGATCTTCTCTCGGAACCACTACGGAAAAAACAGCGAATTTTTCTCTTGTTCCAGTGGGTATACGCTCTACGAAGGAGTGTTCCATCAGGCGCCGACCAGGCAACCCCATTGGACTGAATCCGTTTGGCATTGGCGTGGAACCTGACGCTAGGTTTTCCAAAAGTCCCTGCCATGATTGCGCAGTCTCCCTGGGTATCGGTAAGTCTTGCACTTTCTTGTCCAGGACGTCCTGGACGGTGAGATTCAGGGAAAACGCCCGGTTTAAAATATCCACAGCCGGTGTAGAAATTTTGACAAACCCTTTTTCGGGAAGATACGAGTAAAGAGCGCAATGACCTGAGTTAACTAAAAGTTCGTATTCCCTGGCTGCGCCAATTTCCAGAGGATCGAAAAAAAGCATCACTATCTGCCTGGCCTGACCGAAGTTGTCCAGCAAGACCACCGCCGTCATGGACAGCGTTAAGATTGGTCCATCTTTCCGTTTGATCATGAGGCGCATGTTTTCACGTCCTGTTTTTCTGGACCAAAACATGGCTATGGAATTGAGAAGCGTCTGGACGGTTTCGTGATCGTACAGAACAGCATTCGTCCATACCTGAATGTGAGCAAGTTCTTCAATTGAATACCCGGTCAAGCGTTCAGCTTCTTCGTTGTAGGACGTGAAAAAACCGTCACGGCGCATACTGATCATTCCGAGACAATTCTGTCTGGCCAGAAGTGTCAGAACCGCTTCAGTGCTTGTTCTGGACATTCCGATATTGTCACCGATACCACGGCAGAGTTGATCATAATCTTGTTTGGCCTCCACCATTTCTTGAAGTTTGGCCACGCATGAAATAAGCGTGTCCGAACTAAATGACCGGTCCAGAATGATTGGCCTATAATATCTTGGCAAAGTCAGATTGCCCCATGCGAGTCCGGGATAGCCAAGAATAATTATTTCTATCAAAGGATTTATTTGCTTTATCCCCGTGGCTAGGGTAGCCAGTTCCATGTCGGTATTGCCTGCGTCAATTACCGCAATAAGGTGTTCGCTGGGTTTCTTGGCTAGGATATTGAGAGCTTCCCCGGCCTCGGACGCTATATTTACGGAAAGTTGATCCAGCTCAGCTTCAAGCGTTTTTCGAGCAGACTCCGCCAATTCAGCGGAAGACCCGATCCACAACAGACGAGCACTTGACATACGATGACCTTTAAGTATAGTTGACCTGACTCTTTCAAAGAGTCTGCATGATTGTTAAGCGGAATCGCGGTTGCCTTTTTAGCTGGACTCACAAATTAATATTATCACGAAACCCTCTTTCTTTTGAAGTAGGTCGTTCATGGATGGGCCGGGTAAAATACAGGTGTTCACGGGCGAAGGAAAGGGAAAAACTACAGCGGCTGTAGGATTAGCTGTTCGCGCAATCGGGAGAGGTTTCAAGGTTTTCATGGTTCAATTCCTCAAGGCTCCTAATACGTCAGGAGAGCAGATCGCTTTGAAATCACTGGCTCCTATGATCACTATCAAACCCATGGGTAGAAGGGGTTTCATCTTTGAGCGAGGATGTGAGCCCATGGATGTGGAAATGGCCAAACAGGCTTTAGCGGAAGCTCGTTCAGCCATGTTGAGCGGGGAGTTTGATATCATCATCCTGGATGAGGTAAACGTAGCTGAGAATTTGGGCTTAATCGATATTCAGGATGTTTTGGGTCTCATGAATTCGAAACCTGATAACGTGGAATTGGTCCTCACAGGACGTTATGCTCACCCAGAAATAATAAATCGCGCCGATGTAGTCCTTGAAATGAAAAAGATCAAACATCACTTTGACAAAGGCGTCAGGGCTCGTAATGGAATTGAGTATTAGACCCTCATTATGCGGCGTTCCTTCCGGAACAACGCGACCCCAACTAATTTCAATAGTCTAAATCGATTTCTCCCAACCTTGTCCAAAGTCCGCAAGCGGCCTGACTTCCGTAACTTCAAAAGTCAATGCGGCGTGTATCATCTTTTTGGCTGCCTCAGGCCCAACTTTTTCAGCAATTGCCGCTCTTATCTGATCGAGTTTTTGCCCGGAAGTTTCATGTTCCTTCATTTCCACGTAAATACGAACACCTTTCCAATCCGTGACCGCTTTGCCGGGTTCCATAATCAAAAAAACCGCATGAGGGTTTTCAAGAAGATTTGAAAATGTCCGGTTTTTCCCCGAACCCATCAGAATGGTTTTTTCATCAACCATTCTTGGTGATCCAAAATACGCCGAATCAACTTTCCCATTTTTGTCCGCCGTGCTCAGAGTGCCCAGTCTGGGTTGTTTGTTGAAATATTCCATAAGCTTTTTGCTCATTGACGCCTCCTATCATCTTTCATTTATTTTGATAGATTCTAAAGCGACTATAAGTCTCACGTTTGTTTGANGCAAATATTGAGCCGCTTCCACATAGACCTGTTTAGTCAACAAGAACCATAGTGAACCAGGCTGGCAACAGACTTCCCCTTTTTTCAAATTCCACCTTGAACCCTAGGGACTCTACAGTCCTGACCACGTCTATTCCTAAACCGTCCATGGATGGTCTAGCCTTTTCAGGAAATCTGCAAGGCTCAGGAAAAGAGCATTCTTCGCACTGGACGCACAAAACCAATGCAAACGCGAAAACAGCCCCATGTTCCAACATCGCTTCTTTTTCCACTGCCAAAGTTATTTTCTGGGCGGCTTTTGGCTCTGCACATTTGAGAATTAACGCATTCTGATAACACTCTAAGGCTTTTTTGAACTCGTCAACAGAAATGCCTATATTCGGACTGCAAGTCCAGTATTTACCCCAACGTTTACACCCAAAACGGCATTTCAAAATTGAACGAGGATCAAAGACAATATCGCTGGCGGCGATAGGCTTTGCGTCCAATGCTCCTCTTGATTTGGCGAATTCTACGAGTTGTTGCAGTGATTGTCCCAAATTTTCCCCATTCAGCCTGTCAATTTAGAGATTCGCGAAGTAACCAGGAGACGTCTCCCTTAATCAAACGCAACTCGAGTTCCCCTTATCAGCGACATTTCTGTTTCCCCTGAAACTCCAAATGAAGCGCATTGACATAATGAGTCAGGCCTATCCNGATTTCAGAAACGCTTCACCGGGAAGATAACAAAATCCATATTTTTCGAGGCATTGTTCTGCATAGGTTAACGGTGAATCCAGGTCAACCACCAGGATTTAGAAAATGTCGGAAGCTCCGGATACATCTATTATAAAAGCCTAGCGCCTTTTTTCGCGAGTGTCAAACAAAGCGCCGCNGCATTTTGCCACGTATTTTTCTCTTCCGTTACGGACAGGAATATGATTTATGGTTTTCTGTCAATCATGGAAAGCTCATGCGTGAGCCGCGGGCCTGTTCTTCTTATGATGAAATATATCGGTTTGCTGAACTTCAACTTCTGTACCGGAGACATCTCGATGAAGAATTTTATTACCTGTATACTATGCTGTTGTCTCCTCGTTGGGTCGGCCTATGCCGAATCTGATTGTTACGTCGTTACTGAGGACGCCTTGATTGCGGATTCCCAACAAACATGGGAAATGGCGAATATGATGCTCCGGAATCAGGAGATGGAAAAACTCACCAGGTTGTCCTTGGAAGAAAAAATCGCAGTGCTTAAAAAGGGCGAAAAGATCCATCTTCTTTCAGCAGGTCCCATACTCAATGAGATTAGGACTGAAAAAGACCAGAAGAGATGGTTTGTTGCTATAGAAGTTACCAAGCCCTGTCCAAAACAAGACTAACTACTGCTTCTGCCTAGAGTCTCGAGCCCGTGCTTTCGATCTTCGGTTAATCTAACTATTTTTGACCCCACAAAAAAATATTTACTCAAGCTTTGTATTTTTGTTTAGCATTGTTTATATTCAAGCGTTCACAGGGTTTTAGTGGCAATTATCCTCAACTAGCTCTAAAATGTCGTATCGGGGACAAATCCGATGCAAGATGCGTCATCCAAAACTGACATCTATCGTAACATCGCTTTTGGGGTAGCAACGTTCGCAGCCCTGTACATTGTCCGAATGGATAATTACCTCTTATTTCACTCTATCGCAGAACTATTCAGCATCGCCGTTGTCGGGGGAATGTTTGCAGTCACGTGGGCCTCAAGACACGTCCTGAGAAACAACTATCTTCTTCTTGTCGGAGTCTCTTACCTGTTTGTGGGGGGCTTTGATTTGTTGCATACCCTGGGTTATCAGGGCATGGGAGTGTTCCCACAGTATGGCCCAAACCTTTCGCCGCAACTTTGGCTCTGCGCTCGTTCCATAGAGAGCTGCTCCCTGCTTATGGCGCCGTTCTTTTTGAAACGACGCCTGCGGATTGAAATACTACTTCTAGTTCTAACCGCTCTGTCCGCTGTCCTGCTGGCGTCTATATTTTACTGGAAAAATTTTCCAGTATGTTTCGTCGAAGGTGTCGGGCTCACCCGCTTCAAGGTCATATCAGAATACGTCATTTGCGCTGTTCTTGTGGTCGCTTTGCTTTTGCTGCTCAAACATAGGGATTCTTTCGACAAGAGGGTCCTGAAACTGGTGGCCTTGTCGATAATAGTGACCATCGGACAGGAATTGGTATTGACACTTTACGTTCAAATGTATGATTTCTACAATTTGATCGGGCATTACCTGAAAATTGTTTCATTCGTCCTGCTGTACCAGGCGATAGTAGAAACTGGCGTGACCAAGCCCCTTGTTCTTCTTTCCAAAGAACTGCGGGACAAGCAGGATCGACTGGAAATGGAAAGGAATTTCGTTTCCACAGTTCTTGATACCACTGGAGCGCTGGTAACCGTGCTGGACCCTGCTGGAAGAGTAGTCAGATTTAACAGGTCTTGTGAAGAAGTAACCGGTTATTCGCTCGAAGAGGTTCGGGATCGATACTTTGAGGACCTTTTCCTGGTCCCTGAACAAGTCTACGAAATTAAGGCCGTTTTCAGCGAACTTGAGTCCGGCGGATCAGTTCATGACCGTGAATATTATTGGCTAAAAAAGAACGGTGGTCTTCGTTCGATTTCTGGGTCATTTACCGCCATTCGTGACAATGAAGGCCATGTCCAGAATATAATCTGCGCCGGTGTCGATATCACTAAACGCAAACTCGTTGAACAGAAACTCCAGGAGAGTGAGCAACGCTATCGAAAGCTGGTTGAGTTCCTTCCCAAAATGATAGGTGTTCATGTTAACCAAAGGTGGGTCTTCATAAACCCAGCCGGTGTGAAACTCCTGGGAGCCAAGCATGAGAGAGATTTACTCGGAAAGGACGTACTGGAAATAATAAGCCCCGAGTATCGCGAGATCGCTAGATCAAGGATTGAACAGGCCGAAAACAACGGACTTCCTACCCCTGAAATTCAACAGAAATTCATCAGACTTGACGGTGGAAAAGTGGATGTGAGCATTTCAGGGATTCCGATCAATTATCAGGGGGAATCAGGAATTTTCGTGTTCGCTGAAGACATTTCCGCCAGAAAAAAAGCTGAAGAAGAACTGCGGCGGTCTCACGATGAATTGGAACGTTCCAACGCGGAATTAGAGCAGTTTGCTTATGTAGCCTCACATGACCTACAGGAACCGTTGCGAATGGTATCGAGCTATGTGGGGCTTATTGAACGCCGCTACAAGGGAAAACTTGACCCGGACGCCGATGATTTTATAGGGTATGCTGTGGACGGCGCCAAACGTATGAAGATGCTAATTAATGACCTGTTGCAATACTCGAGGGTGGGGACTCACGGCAAGATGTTTGGGCCAGTTGACTGCGAAAAGCTATTACTTGAGGTCCTCGAACATCTTCAACTGTTGATTGAGGACAACGAGGCCACGATAACTCATGACCGGCTCCCGACTGTGATTGGGGACGACGTCCAACTTGCCCGGCTGTTCCAGAATCTCATCAACAACGCGTTGAAATTTAGAAAGGATGACCCCCCATCGATCCATATCTCCGTGAAACCCAATAATGGCAATTGGCTATTTTCGTTCCAGGACAACGGAATAGGAGTCTCTCCGAAATTTGCGGATCGAATATTCGAAATATTTCAAAGGTTGCACGGTAGTGAGGAATATCCCGGAACAGGCATAGGCCTCGCTATTTGCAAAAAGATCGTGGAAAGACACGGAGGACGCATCTGGGTTCAATCGGAACAGGGCAATGGAGCCACTTTTATTTTCATAATTCCCAGACAGGATTCAGATTCCTGACAAGTGAGGCATCAATGGACGCCAAGTGTATTTTGAAGCCCATAGAAATACTTTTGATCGAAGACAACCCCGGCGATGTGCGACTTACGGAAGAGGGGCTCAAGGAAGGGAAAATACTCAACAACCTGAATGTTGTGAGCAACGGAGTAGAGGCGCTTGCGTTTCTCAGACGAGAAGGAGAACATACCAATGCCCCCAGGCCTGAGTTGATACTCCTGGACCTGAATTTGCCGAGAAAGGACGGTCGGGAAGTTCTCGCAGAAATTAAGAACGACGATAATCTCAAGCGTATTCCTGTTGTGATACTGACTTCTTCGGAAGCTGAACAGGACATTATAAAGAGCTACAACCTTCACGCGAATTGTTACATCACCAAACCATTGGAATTGGATCAGTTCATAAGTGTGGTAAAAAACATAGAACAGTTCTGGCTGACCGTCGTGAAACTTCCTCCGGGGGACTGAAATGCTGGAAGATCGTCTAAAAATCCTGCTGATAGAGGACAATGCCGTCTACGCCCGCCTCATCAAGGAAATGTGCCTGGATTGTCAGGGCGTTAATCTGGATATCCAGTGTGAATCCCGTCTGGCTTCTGGATTAGTTCGTCTCGGAAAAGGTGACGTTAATGTAGTGCTTCTGGATCTGAATTTACCCGATAGTAATGGCATTGAAACGTTAACGCGGGTTGATTCTGAGTTTCCTGAACTTCCAGTTATCGTGCTCACGGGCCAGGAAGATGAAGTTATAGCTGTTGAGGCGGTAAAAAAAGGAGCGCAGGATTATTTATTCAAGGGTACGGTAGAGGGGAACCTGTTGCTCAGATCCATGCGTTACGCCATAGAGCGCAAACGAATGGAATTAGACCTTATCAGAGCGAAGGACGAGTTGGAAAGACGGGTTGAGGAACGCACGGCGGAACTGTCAACAACCAACGGGGAACTCGAGAAGCAAATCATGGAGCGAAAGCTGGCCGCTGAAGAGCTTAAGAAAAGTGAGGAGCGTTTCAGGGCCATCTTTGAAGGCGCTAAGGACTTTATCTTCATCAAGGATGTGTCATTGCGATATACCCATGTCAATCCGGCCATAGTAAAACTTCTTGGTGTTTCGGAAGCCGATATTTTGGGAAAGACCGCTGGAGACTTTTTTAAAAAAGACGCCGCTCAGTACATTAAAGAGGCTGAGGAGCGAGTCTTACAGGGGGAATCGATTGAAGAGATATGCACCAAGGAAATAAGGGGCGTGCCCATGACCTTTCATGAAGTCAGGGTACCCATGCATAACGACTTAGGAGAAATCATCGGCGTTTGTGGAATATTTCGAGACATAACTGATCTGAACAGACAGCAGGCTTCGCCAAAGTTTGAGCCGCAGGAATATCGTTCAGAGGTTATGAGATCAGTTCTTAAACAGGCGGCGTTCGCAGCGGCCGGGAAAAGCGTGATCCTCCTCCTGGGCGAGAGTGGAGCAGGTAAAGATTATCTTGCTAAATACATTCACGAGAGATCTAGCTATTCTGCGGGTCCCTATTTCTCGATCAATTGCGCCGCTGTTCCAGCAGAACTAGCCGAATCAGAACTCTTTGGTCATGAAGCAGGCGCGTTTACCGGCGCTGCAAGACGTAAACGCGGCCTATTGGAACTGGCTGAGGGCGGGACTCTATTACTGAACGAAATCGGAGAGCTTTCTCCCGCCCTTCAGGCAAAATTTCTCACCTTTCTTGACACCAGAACATTTACCCGTGTGGGAGGACAACAAGAAATACGGGTTAACGCGCGCATACTTGCGGCCACAAATAGAGATCTCCAATATGAGATATCGGTTGGCCGTTTTCGCGCTGATCTCTATTACCGCTTGAATGTGCTCTCGATAAGAGTTCCACCTCTAAGGGAACGAACCGAAGATCTGCAGATCCTTGTTGCGCAGTTGCTGTCAGCCCTGGCCAAAGACCTGCAACTGTGTTTTGCG
>WSSedB1CaDRAFT_10001127_pt1 | contig 10477 bp, 7 predicted proteins | sample WetSurSB1Cattail_FD_9460 | JGI IMG/M metagenome (IMG submission 9460)
GCGCACTGGCAGAGGCCACTGGCGGCCGCGCCCTGCGGCGCGCAGGCGACATCACCGCCGAACTCAACACCATCGTCGAGGACGGCCGCGCCGCCTACCAGATCTCCTTCACCCCCGACACACCGGCCGACGACCAATATCACCACATCACCCTACAATGGGCCGGCAAACGCCAAGGCACGCTGCGCTACCGAACCGGCTATCTCTATGCCAAGGAGCCGGAGACGATTCAGGACCGGCTGCGCCATGCAATCTGGCAGCCGGCCGATGCACGGGAGATCGGCATAACCGCAGTTGCCGCGCTGGACGGCAGTCACCCCACCCTCAAGCTGCATTTGACCGCTAGCGACCTGGCGCTGGTCGAGCAGGGGGGCCGTTGGATGGGCAAGCTCGACCTACTGCTAGCGACGCGCGACGACGCTGCCGTACACGCACAGGTGAATGGCACCACCGTGGTGCTGCGTCTGCGCCCAGACACCTACGCAACCGGACTGCGCGACGGACTGACGATCGATCTGCCTTTACCCGCAGCGCAAAACACAGGGACCATCCGCGTGATCGTAGTGGACCGGGCAACCGGGCACATGGGCACCGTCACCGTTCCGGCAAACCTGCTGCGGCAGAGACTTTAGCAAGACGAAAGGCCCCGCAGAGCGAGTCTGCCGGGCCTTTCTGGTTACGCGCAGGCAAGAGCGCGGCTCCTACCACCATTCCATCGAGCGGCCGAAGGGCACCTTGGCCGTGGTCTCTGGTTTGGGCGTGCGCAGCAGCAGCAGCGGGCAGTGCGCGAGTTTGACGATCTTCTCAGCGATGGAGCCGAAGACCTGCGGATACCAGCCGGACAGGCCGTGGGTGGTGATCACGATCAGGTCAGCGTTTTCGCGCTCGACGGCTTCCAGAATCGCTCCGGCCACGTCGTCGCTGACCTCAACGTTGGAGGTCACCTTGATGCCTTTGCCCTTGAGAACAGCTTCAGAAACATCGAAGCGCTCTGCGGCGGCAGCCTTGGCCTTTTCCACTACGGCGGCCTCGGTAATCGAGTCCGGCAGTGAAACGTTGGGGAACGCCGGGATGACGTTCAGCAGGTAAATTTCGGCGTGAAACTTCTCCGCCAGCTCTGTGGCCGCATCGAGCGCAGCATGGGACGACGGGCTGAAATCGATGGGGACCAGGATCTTGGTGGGAATTGCGCTGGCAACATTTGAATCGGACATTGAATTCTCCTCGCAGGTTCACGCCCTGTGGCGCACCCTCAGTTTTTCGCCCAACATCTTAACAAGCGCATGCGCAAGACGGGACGTGACCTGCAACACAGCCCTGCAAGAACTGGACATCGGCCGGAGAATCCAAGTCCGGAAATCGGCGGAAGTAGTGTAAAAACGCAACTATGAGCTCACCCACCGCTTCCCTGCTGGGCGAAATCGGCCTGCCGATCCCATTGCACGAATTGACTGCCACAACATGGGACGCCGTAATTGTGGGCGCGGGCCACAACGGCCTGGCCTGCGCAGCTTACCTCGCAAGGGCCGGGCAGCGGGTGCTGGTGGTGGAGAGCCGGGCACGCGTGGGCGGAGCCTGCACGATCGAGGAGCCCTTTCCCGGGGTGCGCATGTCGCCCTGCGCCTACCTGGCCGGACTGCTGCACCCGCTGGTGGTGGAAGAATTGGACCTGGCGCGGCGCGGCTTTGCCTGGACGCCTGCGGTGAACGGGCTGTTTGTTCCATTCCTCGACGGCGAGAGCATCCAGCTGTGGGACGACGATGCGCGCTGCATGGAAGAGGTCCGGCGGCTGGCGCCGGGCGATTCGGAAGGCTTTGGCGCGATGTGCGATGTGGTTCGGCGGCTGCGCGATGCTTTGAGGCCCGCCCCGGCAGCAGGCAAGACGGGCGCAGCGGCGTGGGCGGCCGACGCCTGGCTGGGCGAGGCGCCGACACGCGAGCAGATTGAGGAACGGCTGGGTGGGGACCACGAGGCACGGGCACTGCTGTTCGAGTGGTCGATGGCGGAGTTTGCGGAGCGCTATCTTGCCGACGAGCGACTGCAGGCTGCGTATCTGGGACAGGGCGTGATCGGAACCAACGCCAGCCCGTTTGACGCAGGCACGGCATCGATCCGCTTTCATCATGCGTCGGGGCGACTGGGCGGCATGCCGGGCATGTGGGGCTATGTGCGAGGCGGCATGGGGATGGTCTCGTTCTATTTTTGCGATGCGGCGCGCGAAGCAGGGGCCACGGTGGTTTCGGGAGTGCCTGTGGCGCGGATTCTGCCAGGCGAGGGAGTGCTTCTCGAGGACGGCGAACGCATTGCGGCGCGAGTGGTAATTTCCAATGCCGATCCGCGGCAGACCCTGAGCCTGCTGGGCGATGCAGCGGACGCAGCGTGGCGCATGCGTGTGGAGCAGGTGCCGATTGAGGGCTGCACGGTAAAGCTGAACGTACACCTGCGGGAGTTGCCAAACTTTATGGCGCGGCCCGGCACCAACGAGCCGCACCACTACGGGCAGATCAATGCGCCGCTAACCAGGGACGAATGGAAGGCTGCCTTTGCTGCGGCCAGGCACGGCGAGTTGCCGGAGCACCTGTGGTGCGAGCTCTACTTCCAAAGTGTGCACGACGCGAGCGTGGCTCCGGCGGGCACGCACACCATGAGCGTCTTCGCGCAGTATGTGCCGTACAAGTTTGCTCACCGCAGTTGGGATGAGCGGCGCGACGAAGTGAAGCAGTTGGCGCTCAAGTCACTGGCGCGGTTCTGTTCGAACATCGACAGCGCCGTAATCGACGCGCAGGTGCTGGGTCCGCCGGATATCGAGAAAAAGGTGGGACTGACGGGCGGCCACATCTTTCAGGGCGAGTGTCTGCCCGCCTACATGTGGACGAATCGGCTGAGCACGCGCACACCGATGGAAGGCGTGTATTTGTGCGGCGCGTGCACGCATCCGGGCGGCAGCGTAATCGGAGTGAACGGACGCAATGCAGCGATGACCGTGCTCGCTGACCTGGGCAAGATTTCGCTTCGTCGCTGACACGCGCTCTGCTATGCTGCGCCCTACATGGCTGCGGCTCCCGCGCTCAAACGAAGCATCAGGTTTCGTGATCTCGCTCTTTTTTACGTGGTGAGCGGGATGAGCGTGCGCTGGACTGCGGCGGCCGCCGCGGCCGGACCGAGCATCCTGGTGGTGTGGGTGGCGGCGCTCACCTGCTTCTTTGTGCCGCTGGCTGCCAGCGTGATGGAGCTTTCATCGCGACTGCCGGATGAAGGCGGCCTCTACGTCTGGACGCGCGAGGCCTTCGGTGATTCGGCGGGATTTCTGGCCGCGTGGACCTACTGGATGAGCAACCTGCCGTACTTCTCCGGCGTGCTCTATTTCGGCGCGGCGTCCACTCTGTTTGCTCTTGGCACAAGAGGACGCGCGTTGGCAGCCGAGCCTATCTACTACCTTGGCTTTGCCGTGGCGTGGCTGGCCATCATCACGGCGCTCAACATTCGCGGGGTGGACGCAGGCAAGTGGCTGAACAACATCAGCGCACTGGGAGGGCTGCTGCCGATGGGCTCGCTGCTGGTGTTGGCGGCGGTTTCGTACGCGAAGTTTGGTCCCGTGGTGCGCTACCCGGCGGCGAGCTTTGTGCCGCACTGGACGCTGGACAACGCGGTGTTCTGGTCGAGCGTGTTCTTCGCCTTCGGCGGCGTGGAGGCTGGCTCGGCAATGGGCGGCGAAATCGAGAATCCGCGGCGAGTAATTCCGTGGGCGATTCTGGCGGGCGGCATCGTGCTCACCATCGGCTACATTGGCGGCACAGGCGCGCTGCTGACGGCGCTGCCTCCGGAGGCCGTGGGCGGGCCGGATGGCTTTGTGAACGGCGTTCGCGCACTGAGTGAGCGGCTGGGCCTGGGCTGGCTGCTGGGGCCGGTGGCGCTGCTGGTGGGACTCAACGCAGTGGGCGGTGCGGCGGCGTATCTCTCGTCCACTTCGCGGCTGCCTTTTGTCGCGGGCATCGACCACTACCTGCCCTCGGCCTTCGGACGAATTCATCCGCGCTACCGCACGCCGTGGGTGGCCATCAGCGTCTATGGACTGGCGGGAATCCTGGTGGCTCTGGCGGGGCAGGCGGGCACAACGGTGCGCGGCGCCTACAATGTGCTGGTGGCGACGGGCATTCTGTCCTACTTTCTGCCGTACCTGTTTCTCTTTGCCTCGATGATCCGACTGCAGAGCAGGCCCGCGGGGCCAGAGGTGCGACGCGTTCCGGGAGGAAAGCCGGTCGCGATTCTACTTGCGTCAGTGGGCATGGTGAGCACCGCGCTCACCATTGTGCTGTCGGCATTTCCGGCGAGCGATGAACCGCACAAGCTGCTCGCTGTGGGCAAGATTCTGGGCGGTACGGCGGTGATGGTAGGTGCGGGGGTTGCCGTGTTTCTGGTGGAGCGGCACAGGGCTCGCCGGCGCATTGCGTCAGCCTGAATGCAGCAAAGCGCACAGAATCGCAGTCCATTCGTTGAGGTCGGATGCTGGCATGCGCTCGACGGTCCAGCCTTTGGACCCGACAGAGTTTGCGATTTAGTCGATCAGCGGCACATTCGAAAGGGCGGAGGGAGTGGCACCGCGATGAGCGTTTCAAGAATATGCCGCACGCTTATGCGAAGACCTCAGCTCCGTCGACGAAGACGCGCGGCCGGGCAGGCGCAGCGATGTAGTATGCCAGTTCGCGGTAATCGTCGAACTCGTGGATCAGCAGGTCGGCGCGCTTGCCGGGTTCTAGCGAGCCGACGGTCTGGCCGAGGGCCAGGCTCCACGCAGCGTTGATGGTGGCCGCCGAAAGTGCCTCAGCCGGCATGAGGCCCATCTCTACACAGGCGAGAGAAAGGATAAACGGCATGGAACAGATGGGTGATGAGCCGGGATTGAAGTCCGAAGCGATTACGATGGGCAGATCGAGCTGAACCATGGTGCGCGCCGGCGGATAGTTGCGGCGACCGAGAGCAAACACTGAGCCGGGCAACAGCACTGGCTGCACCTGGGAGACGCGCAACTGGTGCAGCGTCTCCTCAGTAACGGTCTCAAGATGATCGGCAGTTGCCGCGCCCAGCTCTGCAGCGAGCGCCGCGCCCGTACCGGGGCGAAACTGCTCGGCATGCACGCGCAGGCGCAGGCCGTTGCTCTTGGCCGCGGCGAGCACGATGCGGGTTTCGTCGAGCGTAAACGCATGGTCGTCACAGAAGGCGTCGCAATACTGCGCAAGGTGGGCCTTCGCAACCTGGGGGATGAGTTGCTCGGCGACGGCAACCACGTATTCGCTGCGGCGATCCGCATACTCCGGCGGCACGGTGTGCGCGGCCAGCAGTGTGGGCACAATGCGCGCAGGGCCTTCCATGGCCAGTTGCGCAAGCACCTGCAGCATACGCATCTCGGTGGACTGGTCGAGGCCGTAACCAGACTTGGCTTCGATGGTCGTGGTGCCTGTGCGCAGCATCCAGTCGCGATGGCGGCGCGCCGCCTTGAGCAGTTCTTCGTCCGTCGCCGCGCGGGTGAGCGCGACGGTGCGCAGAATGCCTCCGCCGGATGCCGCGATCTGCTGATAGGTGGCGCCGGCGATGCGCTGTTCGAACTCAGCGGCGCGGTTGCCGGCGAAGACCGGGTGGGTATGCGCGTCCACAAAACCGGGTGTCACGCAGCGTCCTGCAGCGTCAATGACGTCGGCCACGGACGGGATCTTCGCGTGCATGTCGGCGTAGGTGCCTGCTTGAACGATGCGGCCGTCTTCGATGAGCAACGCCGCATCGCGGATCATGCCGAGTTCACGCAACTCGGCACCGACGCGCGGGCGTGCCGGTCCTGCGAGTGTGACGAGCTGCCCGATATTGACGATTGCCGTGACGCCGCTCATGGTCTACCGGCCCACCATTGGGATATGGATGCCGCTCTCGCGGGCGGTGGTCTGCGCGAGCGCATAGCCCGCGTCTGCGTGGCGGGCAACCCCGATGCCTGGATCGTTGTTGAGGACGCGCGCGATGCGGCGGGCGGCGCTGTCGGTGCCGTCGGCCACTGTAACCTGCCCGGCATGGAGCGAGTATCCCATGCCTACACCACCGCCGTGATGGAAGCTGACCCAGGTGGCGCCTGACGCGGTATTAAGCAGCGCGTTGAGGATAGGCCAGTCGGCAACGGCATCGGAGCCATCGAGCATCTTCTCCGTCTCGCGGTAAGGGCTGGCGACCGAGCCGGTGTCGAGGTGGTCGCGGCCGATGGCGATAGGCGCTGAGATTTCGCCCATGCGGACGAGCTCGTTGATGGCAAGTCCCATCCTGGCGCGTTCGCCGTAACCCAACCAGCAGATGCGCGAAGGCAGGCCCTGAAAGGCAAATCGGCCGCGGGCCAGTCGCAGCCAGCGGGTGAGGATTTCGTTCTCAGGAAAGAGTTCGAGGGCAAGCTGATCGGTGCGGTCGATGTCCCTGGGATCGCCCGAGAGCGCCACCCAGCGGAAGGGGCCCGTGCCAGTGCAGAAGAGCGGACGAATATACTCCGGGACGAAGCCGGGAATGAGAAAGGCTTCTGCGCAGCCTGCGTCAAAGGCGAAGCGGCGAATGTTGTTGCCGTAGTCGAAGGCCACGGCTCCTGCTCGCTGCAGCGCTAGCATGGCGTTGACATGGACGACCATGGAGGCCGTGGAGCGGCGGACGTATTCTTCCGGGTCGCGCTGGCGCAGCTCCGCAGCTTCACTCAACGTGAGCCCTTGCGGAACATAACCGTTGAGCGGATCGTGGGCACTGGTCTGGTCCGTAACGACATCCACCTGAACGCCACGGCGGACGATCTCCGGCAAAACATCGGCGCAGTTGCCAACGAGGCCAACCGAAAGAGCGCGGCCTTCGCGGCGGGCCGACTCGCAGAGCGCGAGCGCTTCGTCGAGGCTTTCAGTGATGCGGTCGCAGTAGCGCGTCTCCACGCGGCGCTCGATGCGCGTGCGATCTACGTCAACTGCTAGAACCACGCCACCGTTGAGTGTGACCGAGAGCGGCTGCGCGCCACCCATGCCGCCCACGCCGCCGGTGACGACGAGTTTGCCCCTGAGCGTGCCCGTGCAACCCGAGCCGCCGAAGTGCTGCTCGGCGAGCGCAGCGAAGGTCTGGAACGTGCCCTGCAGAATGCCCTGCGTGCCGATGTAGATCCAACTTCCCGCGGTCATCTGGCCGTACATCATCAGGCCCTTGCGGTCGAGCTCATGAAAGTGCTCCCAGTTGGCCCACTTCCCTACGAGGTTCGAGTTGGCAATGAGGACGCGCGGAGCAAGGTCGTGCGTGGGAAAAACGGCGACGGGTTTTCCGGACTGCACGAGCAGCGTCTCCTCGTTGCCAAGCTGTTCAAGCTCTCGGACGATGGCGTAGAAACAATCCCAGTTGCGCGCGGCCTTGCCGATGCCACCATAGACGACGAGGTCGGAGGGGCGCTCGGCTACTTCCGGATCGAGGTTGTTCATCAGGCAACGGAGAGCGGCCTCCTGCTGCCAGCCTTTGCAGCGCAACTGGTTGCCACGTGGCGCGCGAATGATGGGAGATACGGTAACGATGGACATGAGTGCTCCGGCAAAGGCCGCGAAAAGTTCGACGTGCACATGAAGTGCACGTGGAATGCTGCTAAGAAAGATACTATCGCTGAACGCGATGAAGGATCACAAGGAATCGAAGGCGAAATCGCGCCGTTAGCGTAGAATCCTTCGTGGCTCAGGGCAACACCTGCGATTCCGCACTGTGGCTGGTTTTCCGGTTGCGGGATCGAAATCCTGCTCGTTATTCTTTCCTCGTGCCTACCACTCTTGTTGAATGCGTTCCGAATTTCTCTGAAGGCCGCGATGCGGCGAAGGTCGATGCCATCGTTGAAGCAATCAAGATTCCCGGCGTATATCTGCTTGACCGGGAGATGGACTCGGACCACAACCGCTGCGTGATTACGCTGGTTGGGGAGCGCGAGGCGATTCAGGAAGCGGCCATTCGCGGCGTGGGCAAGGCTGCCGAGTTGATCGATCTGACGCAACACCAGGGCGCGCATCCACGCATGGGCGCGACCGATGTTGTACCTTTCATTCCCATCGACGGCGTGACAGTGGAAGACTGCGTGGCGATGGCGAAGCACGTGGGCGCGGAGATTGCGAAGCGGTTTGGGATTCCGGTGTATTTGTACGAGGCGGCAGCGACGTCGCCGGAGCGGCAGAATCTCGAAAACATCCGGCGCGGGCAGTTCGAGGGCATTCGCGCGGAGATTGAGACGAACCCTGCGCGGAAGCCGGATTTTGGCGAGTCGCGTGTACATCCGACGGCGGGAGCGACCGTTGTGGGTGCGCGGAAGGCGCTGATCGCTTACAACGTTTTCTTGAATACCGCCGATGTGGATGTGGCGAAGAAGATCGCCAAGGCGGTACGTTTCTCGTCGGGCGGTCTGCGATTCGTGAAGAGCGCGGGATTCCTGGTGCGGGGAATGGCGCAGGTATCGATGAACCTCACGGACTTTGAGCAGACACCGGTGCATCGCGTATTTGAGTATGTGAAGCGTGAAGCGGCGCGGTACGGCTGCGTTCCGGTGTCGAGCGAGATTGTGGGACTGATTCCCAAGGCAGCTCTGGAGCAGGCAGCGGAGTGGTTCCTGCAAGTGGAACATTTCGATTCTTCACTGATTCTGGAGAACCGGCTGGCGAGTGTAATGAGCGGGAAGACCGCGGTGGGTGGATTGCGAGCTGGGGTCGAGCCATTCATTGAACAACTGGCGGCGCCTACGGCTACTCCGGGAGGCGGCAGTGCCGCGGCGGCGAGCGGTGCGATGGCGGCCGGGCTCGCTGGGATGGTCGCAACGATGTCGCGGGGCAAAAAGGCTTACGTGCAATATGAGAGCCAGCTGAGCGCCGTAATTGCACATCTCGCGACGCTGCGTGAAGAGTTGAAGGCCGCGATCGATGGCGATGCTGAATCCTATAACGCGGTAATGAAGGCCTACCGGACGGCGAAAGAATCGGCGGATGGCAGTGCGGGGATCAATGCAGCGCTTCGGCAGGCAACGAGTGTTCCCCTGGGCGTGGCGGAAGTTGTGGCCGAGATCGCGCAAATAGCGATAGATCTGTTGCCGGTGACGAATCCGAATATGAAATCGGATCTGACGACGGCGAGTGCTCTGGCGCGAGCAGCATTAGAGGGCGCCCTCGCAAATGTCGCGATCAATCTGGATTCAATGAAACCGGAGTCGGCGGAAGACGAAGAGTTCGTCAGCAAAACTCGCGCCCGCGCCGAGGCACTCAAGGCTGCGGCTTCGCGATAGATCCCATGAACGGGCAGTTCGCATTGCGCCGTTCGCAATTCCGCGGACGAATAAGTGCGCGCTGGTCGCGTCTTCTTTGGCACATGCTGCCGGCGCACGAACGCAGTAGCGTATTCTCGATCTCTCTTCGTACGAGGCAACGCGGTATCCTTCACCTTTTCTGGAAAGTCATCACGCGTTGGCATTGACGGAATTATAGGCTGCTCGAAGATACCCTTTGCCGTCAGATCGCTGACTCAGTTGCCGACCTAGGCGCTATACAGGGCAGAAACTCAGTTGAGATCGAGGAGGCAGATCAGAGGGTTTGCACCAGTGCGACAGGTTGACGCAGCGACATTCTGACTAGTACTCTGCTGGCATCTGGGCTGGTTCTGTAAGTGATTGATTCTAAATATTGGGGCGGCTAGTGGGGATCGAACCCACGACATCCTGAGCCACAGTCAGGCGTTCTGCCGCTGAACTATAGCCGCCATATACCTTTACGATTGTAGCATCGAACTGCGGCCGAAATCGCCCGCCGCAATCCACAGTGTCTCCGCCGCCCAGCATGCGCCCAGCCTCCAACCCGCCCCGCCTCTCCGCCGCCCAGCTTGCACGCTGGCAGCGTGGCGCGTGGCTCTTGCGCGACGACACTCTCCTCCACCTTGAAATCCTTCTCGACGAAGCCTTCCGCATCCCCGGCACCCGCATCCGCTTCGGCATCGACGGCATCATCGGCCTCGTACCCGGCCTTGGCGACGTCATCGCCGGCCTGCTTTCGCTTATCATCCCCATCGCCGGCTGGGTGCGCGGGCTGCCCTACATCGCCCTCCTCCGCATGACCGTCAACATTGGCATCGGCGTGCTCGTCGGCTCCATCCCCGTCCTCGGCGACGCCTTCGACATCGCCTGGAAGACCAACCGCCGCAACTACCAACTGCTCCTCCGCCACCTCGCTGCGCCGCGCCGCCACACCTGGCGCGACTGGAGCTTCCTGCTCCTTCTCGTCACCGCGCTCGCCGCCGTCTTCGCCTTGCCTCTGATCGTCGCCGCGTGGCTGATCTTCTGGCTCCTCCATCGCTAGAGCCTGCTGCCACTTCCGAGATACAATCAAAGCAGTCGTCGGGGCGTAGCGCAGTCTGGTAGCGCATCTGCTTTGGGAGCAGAGGGTCGGGGGTTCGAATCCCTCCGCCCCGACCA
>WSSedB1CaDRAFT_10001128_pt1 | contig 10462 bp, 7 predicted proteins | sample WetSurSB1Cattail_FD_9460 | JGI IMG/M metagenome (IMG submission 9460)
TTACGCGCGTGAAGGTGCCTGCAAAATTTTTCACAATATTCGCAAAGCATATGATGATCCGGATGATATGGAAGCAAAAAGCGAAATGATGATAGGGGCCTTTTATGGTGGAGTGGCTATCACAGGCTCTGGTACGACAGCTGTACATGCACTGTCTTATCCGCTTGGTGGCAGGTACCATATCGCACATGGAGTATCCAACGCAATTCTTTTTGCCCATGTCATGGCCTTCAATAAGGATGCCTGTGTGGAGCGGCTGGCACTTCTCTGTGATGCGGTTTATCCGGAAATTGCAACAAAAGCCCAAGAAGCAAAAGCAGATTATATAATAAATGAAATTGCTGTCATAGTCAAAGAAACGGAGATTCCGACAAGCCTTGAAAGTTTTGGCGTAAAACCGGAAGATATAGAGTTTCTTGTTAAAGCTGGCAGCCAGCAACAACGATTACTTATAAATAATTGCAAAGAACTTTCTCTCGGAGATATTCGTGCAATCTATAAAAAAGTCATGTAGTGTAATTTTACAGAAAGCGAAGTAGAAAAAAAGCATTTATCTAATTCGTTTTCTGTGGTAATTTTAAAAATTTAAAAAGCTTAATTGTATAATAAAATTGAAGTTCATAAAAAATCCACAATGATTTTTTCTTATGCTGGAATGTAATTGATTGAAAATTGAGCATTAGCAACAGTAGTCTGCGGCAGTAAGTAAATGATAATCATGACTGTCTGCCGCGTTAAGCATTTTTTACTTATTTCAGTTAAAGAATATCTCACGCTAAAAAAAGAGTACACGAACCTGAGCGGCATTAAATCGCTTGAATTTCGTGTGCTTTTTAGTTGTATTATACGGTTTTAGATAGCAGGTGCAAATATTATTTCCACAGTGCTCCGCTTAAATCTTGTTATGCAATCCTTGTTCTTCGACGTGGCTTTGTTGTATTATCTTTTCGTGAAGCGGATAGCAAGTACGTAAGAATCGTGTTTTGTCAACATGCCTATATAAAGCGAACGGTGTGTGAAAATTGCACTGAACATTACAGAAAATATAATATGAAGGGAAATATCCTTCATATTATAAGAATTTGCAGCTGAAAGGACTTTATACTGATGGTTGTTTTGTGCTATACTTTTTATGGCATGAACCTCTGTTTGGTGTGGTCTTTTTAGCAATCTTAGGCAATTAAATTATACTAAAAACGAAAGGGTGATGGTATTGTTAGTAAGAGATTTTATGAGATCAACTCCTAAAATTTTACAGGGGGATAGCAAACTAAAAGATGTTGTACAGGTTTTTTTCCGTTATAAGGAAAGTGCAATTGCTGTTGTTGATGACGGCGATATGTTATGTGGTATTATTACACGTATGGATCTTTTAGAAGCTATGGCAGGTCAGGTGCCGATGACGGCTGCTGTAGAGCATATCATGACAAAAAGCGTGGTTTTCGTTCATCCGGATAATACACTTGAAGAAGCATGGATGATTCCAGTACGACATTTGCCAGTTGTCGATCATAATAAGCATGTGCTGGGGATGATTCATCATGAAGAATTTGCAGAGCTGTTCTATCATTTATATCATCAAACTTTGAGTTGTCTGGAACAGGTTATGAAGCTTTCTTATAGTGGGATTATCGCTATCAATGAAAACGGTATTATTACAGCAGTGAATGACACGGCGAGTCGTTTAATCGGTAAAAAACCAGAAGAAATCATTGGCAGGATGAATCATGAAATCACACGAGATACCCGTCTTATGGAGGTAGTGCAAACAGGTAATGCAATTCGTGACGATGTTTTTGAATTTGATGGAAAGCAGGTGCCAATAAATCGTGCTCCAATTTTTGATGGATATAAGGTGATTGGTGCGGTGAGTGTTGCGCGAGATATGATGTTAAATGATTTAAGTGAGTCCTCCAATGGCAAGGACTATGTAAAGCTAAAAGAAGCATATGATATTATGGAAGCTGTTTTTAATACAATGAAGCATGGTATTATTTTTGTAGATACTAAAAATATTATTCGCCTTGTAAATAATGCCTATGAAGAAATGTTGGGTATACCAGGCAAAGAACTTGTTGAACAGTCGGCAGAAGAAAAAGTGCCAAATTCTCGTATGCATATTGTTCTGAAAACAGGAGTAGCAGAACTTGGAGACTTTCAGTCGGTTGATGCTGCGGGAAGGCAAATTGTAGCAAATCGAGTTCCTATATTTAAAGATGGAAAAATTATTGGTGCAATTGGTGAAGCGGTATTTAAGGATATACAGGAAGTAAAAAAGCTTTTGAAACGTGGTGAGATAGCAGCAATGTCGGATTCATTACGAAAATCCAGCATTACGGGAAAAGTGTCTGGATGTGTCGGATTCGAACAGATTATCGGACATGATGCCAAAATGGTTCATGTGAAAAATCTTGCAGCAAAGGTTGCGGCAATGGATACGACAGTACTAGAAAGTGGTACAGGGAAAGATCTTTTTGCACAGGCGATTCATAATACGAGTAGCAGAAAAGAAAAAAAGTTTGTAGCAATTAATTGTGCGGCGATTCCGGGAGATCTTTTAGAAGCAGAATTGTTTGGCTATGATGAAGGTGCGTTTACGGGAGCCAAACGTGGTGGGAAAAAAGGTAAGTTGGAGTTGGCGGAGGGTGGTACGCTATTTCTTGATGAAATTGGTGATATGCCATTGGCCATGCAGGCAAAGCTCTTACGTGTCATGCAAAATAAGACGCTTGAGCATGTTGGAGGTCTTACGGTAAAGACATGTGATGTGCGTGTCCTTGCAGCGACGAATCAAAATCTTACACAGCTTATTGAACAAGGAAAATTTCGGGAGGATTTGTATTATAGGCTGAATGTTATTTGTATTGAGATACCACCGCTGCGTAAACGGAAAGAAGATATACGCGAGCTTATTGATCTGCTTATGCCACAGCTCTGTAATAAGGTTGGTGAATCTGTAAAAAGCTTTTCATCAGAGGCGTTGCAGTTATTGTGTCAGTATGACTGGCCGGGAAATGTTCGGGAACTTATTAACATATTGGAACAGACGGCTGCAACGGTTGATAGTATGCTTGTACAACCCAAGCATCTGCCAGAGCTTATTCTACAACAAAATCGTTTAAGAAAGCTGCCAATAAATGAGGAGAAAAATATAGATATAGAACTTGATGAGACGTTGACGATTAAGAAGGCTTTACATGATTCGAAGGGGAATAAGGTATTGGCGGCAAAAATACTGGGGATACATCGCTCGACGCTTTATGAAAAGCTTAGAAAGTATCATTTGAGATAAAATATAAATTAAAAAAACAGAATATTTGCAAAAGTGTTGGAACGTCAGACATAAAATGTCGGTTCCAACACTTTTTTTTTGAAAGTTTCGTTGATTTTTTTAAAATTAGTAAAGAAAAGGCTAATAAAAAAATAATAATTAGAAAAAAAATCAGCATATATAATGTATGGTTTCATAATTTATACTAATCGTATGATGGTTTTTTAAAAGTTGGCATATAACATGCATTATAGCAGTATAGAGAGTCAAATAATATGCAAGTACTTTGGTATACATACAAAACTATATTTTCAAAGTGCTTTTTGTATGATTTGATTATTAAAATTTATAGGAGGAGTTTTATTATGGATTTTACATTAACAGAAGAACAACAACTTATTCAACAGAATGCTCGGGAATTTGCAAAAGAGTATTGTGAACCAATCGCAGCCGAATTAGACAGGGAGAATCGTTATCCAGCAGAAACAGTAAAAGCACTTGCTGAACATGACTATATGGGAATGCCTTATCCGGAAGAATACGGCGGAGCTGGTGCAGATTATTTAAGTTATATCTTAGTCGTAGAAGCGATTTCACAAGCGTGTGCATCAACGGGTGTTATTTATTCCGCTCATTGTTCATTAGGAGCATATCCTGTATACAAATGGGGTTCTGAAGAATTAAAGAAGAAATATTTGCCGGATTTATGTAAAGGAAAAAAATTAGCTGCTTTTGCACTTACAGAACCTGGTGCAGGTACAGATGCAGCCTCGGGTTCTTGTATAGCCACAGCAGATGGTGATGCTTATGTATTGAATGGAACGAAATGTTTTATCACTAATGGAGATACAGCTGATTTCTTCACGATTTTTGCTTTAACAGATCCTTCACAAGGAACAAAAGGTATCAGCTGTTTTGCTGTAGAAAAAGGGCTGCCAGGATTTGAGATTGGTAAGCATGAAGATAAAATGGGGATTCGGGGATCTCATACGACAGAACTTATCTTTAAAAACTGCCGTGTACCAAAAGAAAACCTTATAGGGAAAGAAGGCAAAGGTTTTGTTTATGCAATGGTTACACTGGATGGTGGTCGTATTGGTATAGCAGCACAGGCATTGGGAATTGCACAGGCTGCACTTGATGAAGCTGTTAAATATTCGAAAGAAAGAGTTCAATTTGGTCGGCCAATTTCATCGAAGCAGGCAATTCAGTGGATGTTGGCGGATATGCAGACGCAGATTGAAGCTGCACGTTTGCTGGTTTACAATGCAGCAAGTGCACATGATATGCAGAAATCCTGCAGTAAGGAAGCAGCTATGGCTAAATTGTTTGCAGCGGATGCAGCAGATTTTGTTACAGCAAAGGCAATCCAGATTCATGGTGGCTACGGTTATATTAAGGACTTCAAAGTAGAACGATTGTATCGTGATGCTAAAATTTGTTCGATTTATGAAGGAACAAGTGAAGTACAACGTATGGTTATTTCGGGCAGTTTGTTACGTTAAAACAGTGCAAGTACAGGCTTTATAAAAAGACAAAGTTGCAGGAAAGGAAGGAACGTATATCATGGAAGTCATTACAAAAGAAAAGGCAATTGATTTGATACGAGATGGTGATTTTTTGGGAACCGTTGGATTTGCAGGTTGCGATGTGCCGGAAACCTTAATGGCAGCGTGTGAAGAAAAATTTTTGGCGACGGGTCATCCTTGCAATCTAACATTACAATTTAGTGCAGGGATTGGTGATAGTAAGACAAGAGGAACAAATCACTTTGGTAATCAGGGAATGTTGAAGCGCGTGATTGCAGGTCATTATGGATTGGCACCGCGCCTTGGCAAGCTTGTTTCGGATAATTTAGTTGAAGCATATAATGTTCCACAGGGAATCGTTGCGCACCTTTGGCGGGCTGCAGCTGGGAAAAAGCCGGGAATATTAAGTAAGGTCGGATTAAAGACTTATGTAGATCCGCGAGTGGAAGGCGGTAAACTCAATAGTAAGACAACCGAAGATATTATTAAAATTATGCAGGTCAATGGGGAAGATTATATGTTTTATCAATCTCCAAAACCGGATGTTGCATTTATTCGTGGCAGTGTAGCGGATGAAGCTGGGAATATTACGATGACACATGAAGCAGTTATTTGTGAAACTTTTGCTTTAGCAGGTGCGATAAAAGCAAATGGTGGAATTGTGATTGCGGAAGTTGAGCACATTGCCCAGAAAGGAACGCTTGATCCACGGGATATTCGGGTGCCAGGTCTTCTGGTTGATTATGTAGTCGTTGGTGATAAGGACAAATATTTGCAGACAAGCGGCGAGTATTATAATCCATCGTATACGGGTGAAGTCCATGTGCCAATGGGAGAATTGATACCATTACCACTTACGGAAAGAAAAATCATAGCGCGTAGAGCCGCAATGGAACTTAAACCGGGCAATAAAGTTAATCTTGGAATTGGGATGCCGGAAGGCATCGCTTCTGTAGCAGCAGAAGAAGGCTTTGGTAATACACTTACAATGACGGTGGAATCCGGTGGGTTTGGTGGTATTCCGGCAGCTGGAGGTAGTTTTGGAGCGACGATTGATGCTGAAGCAATGATCTGCCACGCAGATATGTTTGATTTTTATGATGGCGGGAATCTGGATATATCCTGCTTGGGACTTGCACAGGTAGATAGCGAAGGGAATCTAAATGTAAGTAAGTTTGGTGTGAAACTTCCGGGATGCGGAGGGTTCATTAATATTTCACAAAATGTTAAGAAAATTGTCTTTTGCGGAACACTCACAGCTGGTGGTCTTAAAGAACATATAGAAGATGGTAAACTGATTATCGATAAGGAAGGACGATCTAAAAAATTTGTGCCACAAGTAGAACAAATTACTTTTAGTGCTGCATTTGCTAAGGAAATTGGACAGAAAGTTTTGTTCGTTACAGAAAGGGCGGTCTTTGAGCTGCGAGATGAAGGCCTTGTTATGACGGAAGTTGCACCGGGTATTGATCAGAAAACACAGGTGCTGGATCAAATGGATGCAAAAATTAAAGTTGCTGATAACTTAAAATTAATGGATGCCAGAATTTTTCAGCCCGCAAAAATGGGCTTGGGAAAATAAAGCAAATAATAAATTAGCGATAAACTATAAAGGAGCGAGGTTAGTATTATGTCAGAATATCAAAATTTGTTAGTATGTGAAGAAAATGAAATTGCAACTGTTACATTGAATCGACCTAAAGCATTAAATGCGTTGAATGATGCACTTATGAGTGAAATTGATCAGGTGTTTGATGAACTAAGTGCAAAGGAAAATATCAAAGTCATTATTCTAACCGGAGCAGGAGAAAAATCTTTCGTTGCAGGAGCTGATATCAAGGAAATGAAGGACTTAAATATTAATCAGGGGCGTTTGTGGGCAGCAAAGGGCGAAGGTGTTTTTCTTAAAATTGAACAGTGTCCGAAAATTGTTATTGCAGCTGTTAATGGTTTTGCTCTTGGCGGTGGTTGTGAAATTTCTATGGCTTGTGATATTCGTATTGCCGCAGAAAACGCGAAGTTTGGTCAACCAGAAGTCGGTTTGGGCATTATCCCAGGATTTGGTGGTAGCCAGAGGTTAGCTCGTCTTGTTGGGCGTGGTATGGCAAAATATATGATTTATACAGCAAATATGGTTAAAGCAGAGGAGGCTTTGCGTATCGGTCTTGTGCAAAAAGTTGTGCCGCAGGCAGAACTTTTGGCAGAGGCAAAAAAGCTGGCACAGACGATTATTTCTAAAAGTATGACAGCTGTGAGCTTTGCGAAAGATGCAATTAATCGCGGTCTTGAAATGGATATGGCAACAGCTATGCAGTATGAGTCCTACATCTTTGGTACTTGTTTTGGCGGGCTGGATCAAAAAGAGGGTATGAATGCTTTTGTAAATAAAGGCAAACCTGCTTTTACAGGCAAATTTTAATAGTAAAGAATTTTTTAGTGCTGCTCTTGCTTCCCCCGGAGCAAGAGTGGTGCTATAAAATAAAGCCGGAGGAGTTGTTGCAAAATGAATATAATTGCTTGCTATAAATGGGTTTTGGATGAACAAGATATAAAAATCGTTCCGGGAAGTCTTTTGTTAGACATGAGCCGGGCGAAAGGGAAAATTAGTGAATATGATAAAACGGTTATTGAAGAAGCGGTACTGCAGGCAGATAAGCAAGAAAATGCCACGGTAACCTCGCTGACATTTGGTAATAGTAAAGTAAAACAATCGTTGAAGGATGCTTTGTCTCGCGGACCAGGTAAGGGTTATTGGGTAAATGATGCAGCAGCGGATATTGCTGATGGATTTGTAACGGCAAATGTACTGACTGCAGCTTTAAAAAAAATAGGTGACTGTGATTTGATTATGTTTGGTGAAGGGTCTGCAGATGTTTATGGGCAGCAGGTTGGACCACGTGTGGCAGCTATGCTGGGAATTCCGGTTCTGACATTTGTTGCAAAGTTGAAAATAGCGGATGGCAGGGTTACAGCTACACGTAAAATTGGTGATTGTACAGAAGATGTAACGGCGACATTACCGGCGGTTGTTACGCTTTTGCCGGAAATTAACAAACCACGTATTCCTGGACTAAAACAAGTTCTTGGTGCTGGTAAGAAACCTGTGCAGGAATTTAAGTTGTCAGATCTTGGTCTTACCGAAAAAGAAGTTACACCTAAAAATAAAGTAAAATCAATTCGTGGATATCTCATGGATCGCAAGAATGAAATTCATAAGGATGGTACAGCCGAAGAAAAGGTTTCGGCATTGTTGTCAGATTTGACTAAAGAAGGTTTGTTATAAGGGGGTATAAATATGGCTGGAATCTTTGTATATTCAGAAGATGTTGTACTTTTAGAACAGTTGTTGAGTGTCGGACGAAAACTAGCAGATGCGTTGTCGATAGAAGTGACAGTTGCTACGATGTATAGTGAGGAAATAAGTACGGATGAGATCATAGCATATGGTGCAGATCATGTGAATTTGTTAAAAGGAAAGAATACTTGGCCGGAAAGTTATGCAAAAGCGATTTATAAACAAATTTTACAAGAAAAACCATCATTAATTTTAATTGGTGGTACGTTGCGTGGGAAAGAAATCGCAGCCAAAATAGCAACGTGGGGAATGACAGGATTAGTAAATAGTGCAACAGATCTTCGTGTTATTGCACAAAATATAGAATCCGATCGCCTTCTTTATGGGGGACTGGCTGTTTGTACGGAAGAACTTTGTGATGGCTGTGTTGTTACAGTTGAGCCACGGGTATTCGAAGTAGCAGTGAAACAGGCAGGTCGTAAGGGTAGTGTAAGTATTGTTGAAGCCGAAACAAGCATAGAAACTGTGGTTGGAGCAGTTTGTCCGATTGTTCATCAACGGGCAGATTTAACAATTGCTGAAAAAATTGTCTGTGTTGGTCGTGGTTTGAATGAGAAAAATGATATGAAACTGGCAGAAAATCTGGCAGAAGAGCTGGGAGCAGAAATAGGTTGTACACGTAGTATTGCCGAAGACTATAACTGGCTGCCGACAGAAGTTTATATTGGTCTATCAGGACAAAAGGTAAAACCTAAGTTGTATCTTTCTATAGGGGTATCCGGTCAGGTTCAGCATATTGTTGGGGCACGTGATGCAAAGATTATTGTAGCTATTGATAAGAATGAAAAGGCACCGATTTTTGCTGCAGCTGATTATGGTATCGTTGGTGATCTTTATGAAATTGTGCCAACGCTTATTGAAAAATTAAAGAACCGATAAACTGACCGGGAGGTGCAAAAATGGAAGATGAAAAATTTGATGTCATTATCGTTGGCGCTGGTCCGGCAGGCAGTGCAGCCGCTTATGTTTTGGCTCGTGAGGGGAAATCTGTGCTTTTGATTGAACGAGGCGAGACTGTGGGGAGTAAAAATGTAACTGGTGGGCGATTATACACTTACGCCCTTGAACTGGTTGAGCCTGGTTTATATAAGGAAGCGCTATTAGAACGCAGAGTCGTTAGAGAACAGATTATGCTGCTGTCGGATAAAACAGGAATGACGATCGATTATTATGATGATATGGCAATTACAGAAGGTGTGCCACAGTCGTATACTGTTTTACGAGCAACTTTTGATGAATGGTTTGCTGGTAAAGCAGAAGAAAAGGGAGCTATGGTTGCGGCTGGAATTCGTGTGGATGAGCTTATTGAAAAAGATGGAAAAATAGTTGGGGTTATAGCTGGGGGCGATGCAATGTATGCGGATCTTGTAATTGCTGCCGATGGTGTAAATTCAGTGATGGCTCGTCAGGCTGGTTTGAAAAAAGAGTGGGAGAATCATGAAGTCGGTGTTGGAGTCAAAGAAATTATTGAAATGGATGCGAAAACAATAGAGCAGAAGTTCAATGTTGCTGAGGGGGAAGGTGCTGCACGGGCAATTCTGGGAGGAACAGCTAATGTGCAGGGTGGTGGATTCGTGTATACGAATAAAGATTCAATTTCACTTGGGATTGTTCTCGGACCAGCTGCTTTGGCACAACAAAATGTATCATTGGCTGATATTTATCAGGAATTCAAGGCACATCCAGCGATGCAGGCTCTGCTTGAAGGAGGAAAGACTGTAGAATACAGCGCACATCTTGTGCCGGAAAATGGTTGGAATAGCGTACCGGAAAAACTGTATCGTGAAGGATTCCTTATGATAGGAGATGCAGCTGGTTTTGTCATGAATACTGGAACGATGATTCGGGGAATTGATCTGGCAATCGTAAGCGGGGTTGCTGCAGCAAATGCAGTGTTGTCGGCAGAAAAAGCGGGAGAGGTGGGTCCAAACTATAAAAAAGAATTAGAAAAATTACAATTAATTTCGACGATGAAATTATTTGCCGGCTGGCCACAGATTACAAGTATGTCACGTATGGTTTCAGCGTATCCGGATATGGCTAATGAAATGGTTGGATCAATGTTTCGTGTTGATGGAAAAGTGCCATTGCGCATGGACAAAGCAATGTGGCAAATACGAAAAAAGCATGTAACAATGAAGCAGCTTATAGCGGATGGATGGAAGGGGTTTAAAGCATTATGACAGTAGAAAAAGAATCTATAGAAGAACTTTTAGGATTAGATAAGTTTGCTGTTGATGAAGATAATGCACATATAGAGTTGGATAAATCTATATGTCAGGAATGCAAAGAAAAGCCCTGTCTTGT
>WSSedB1CaDRAFT_10001129_pt1 | contig 10460 bp, 10 predicted proteins | sample WetSurSB1Cattail_FD_9460 | JGI IMG/M metagenome (IMG submission 9460)
TCACGTAGCAGAAAAAGGAAATTGCGACAAATAGAATAAGAAAAGCGATTGCAGGAGCTGGCGCCCCCATAATTGGCGTCTCCGCCGGTTGAATGATGTTCATCGACAGTAACCTCTTGGGAGCGAAAAAAACCGTTGGGATTCATGCGCGACCGATGAATCCGCAGTGACATTAGAATTTCTGAAAAGACATCCGGTCAAGCGCATTAGGCTGTCAGCTAATCATAACCGCCAAAATTCTCGCGGGCTGGTTCCCATGCGCTTTAACCAGATGGATATCGCTCGAATCATAGTAGATAGCGTCTCCAGGTCCTAGGACATCCTTTGTTTGTCCTACAAGAACATCCATTTCGCCCTCGAGAACATAAATAAATTCCTGTCCGTCGTGTGCCGAGGGTTCGTTTGCGTCAGACGGATTAAGGGTGACGATAAAAGGCTCCATGAGCCGATCCCTTTTCCCTGACGCCAGAGATTCGTACTCGTAACCACGGTGTTCTTCCTTGGATTTTCCGAAACGTTTGAAGCTTTTTCGCTCTCCAGCGCGAACTATGGTGAAAGGCTTGTCACCCTCAGAGATTACGTCCGACATCTTCAAAGAGAGCGCCTTGCTGAGTTTGATTAGCTGCCCAAGAGGCAAAATACTTTTTCCGGCTTCGACCTCTTCAAGAATTTCTGGAGATATCCCTACTCTACTGGCCAGTTCTTTAACTGAAAAACCCAATGATTCCCGGGCAGCACGCAACTTGGCGGCATGATCTATGTCTTTTTCAAGTAATGATTCCTGTTTCGCCGCTTCGACTGCGGCTGGGTCCATCAGCAAATCACTTCCTTTGCCCTCTCCGTAGCCGTCAACCGTGTCACGGAAAGATTGATATGAAGTTTCTTTGAACTCTTCGTCCATCACTCGTCCTTTCACTTAACGTGGCAAGTCACAAACCTCGAACGGTCGCTCCTTGTTACATTGATCTGCCGGGGACTCCAATGCTTCTAGCTATAACTATGCGTTGAACCTCGGATGTTCCCTCTCCTATGTCCAGAAGCTTCTGATTGCGATAATGGCGCTCTACCGCGTAGTCTTTCATCAAACCATATCCGCCGTGCATTTGAACTGCATGATTCGCTGCCCTGTAATATGTCTCAGAGCACACTAGTTTGGCCATGGCCCCATACTTCGGGGTGAGTTTATCGTTGTCTTTCATCCAGCAGGCTTTGTAAAGCAGCAGCCTTGCCATCTCTATTTCGGTCGCCATATCGGCCAATTTGAACGCATTTGCCTGGAATGAACCTATAGGGCGGCCAAACTGTTGACGCTTTTTCGAATAATCCAAAGCAAGCTCAAAAGACCCCTGTGCGCCACCCAGCCCCATCGCGCCTATCGACAGCCGTCCTCCATCCAGAGTTTTCAACATCTGATGGAATCCTTCGCCCCTACCGCCAAGCAGATTTTCCTTGGGAACCCGACAATCCTGAAAAGTCAGTAAGCCGGTATTCGAGGACCTCCAGCACATCTTGCCGTGCATTTTTTCGGCAGTGAAGCCTCTTGCGCCGTTCTCTACCAGGATGCAGCTAACTTCCGGCTTTCGCGCGTCAGCGCTGTCGGTAATACACTGGACGACGCAAACAGCGCTTATGTCCGTCGCCGAGTTGGTTATGAATATTTTGCTCCCGTTTATGACCCATTCATTGCCGTCCAATACAGCAGTGGTCTTTGAAGCTCCAGCGTCTGAACCGGCGTCCGGTTCTGTCAGCCCGAAAGAAGCAGGATCTTTCCTTTACACAGATCAGGCAACCATTTCCNTTTCTGATCCTCNGTCCCAAAATAATAAATNGGCGCAATTCCCAANGAATTCCCGGCNGCGATAGTGGCCGCATGCGACCCNTCTATCCTCGCAATTTCTTCAACAGTAATGATGTAATTGAGATAACCAACATCGCTCCCTCCGTATTCTTCGGAGACAAATGGGCCAAAAAAATCGAGTTTCCCCATTTTTTGGGTCAGGTCGTAAGAAAATTCCTCTTTGTCGTCCAGTTCCTGGGCAACAGGAGCGATCTCCTTCTCCGCAAATTCACGCACTACTTTTCTGGTTAGCTCGGCATCCTTGGGTAAATCAAAATTCAATGACATTCTAAAGCCCCCTTCTGGGATTCATTAAAGATGGACAACAACGCTATCAGAACCGACCTATTCGGTTGAATTTCGAAAAGACAAATCGGAAGACGCTGTACGGTAAAAGGGAAGGGAATCGTCTTTAACACGTTTTCCCACCTGAACAGGGTGTATGGAGTTTTCTCGGATCTCGCCGAAGTGGAGAGAAGAATAGCTAATACTTGATCAATATCAGATAAAAAAGAATGTTGTCAAGATGAATGCCGAGTAGCCTGACACAACGATGCTCAAGTAAGGCGCGCGAGCGTTGATCAATCTTATGATGTTGGATCACTCGTCTTGTACAAACCCAGTCCGCTCCCCTAAAGCAATAAGTTTGATGCCATAATCAAGGCACAATGAATTAAATATATAAAATAGTTTTATAGATATTTGTATCAACATGCTATATTTATTATAATTTAATTGACATAATCTTATTTTATCAATAAAATTAGTCTACTTATAATAGTCAGCGTAGTCGTTTTTCAAATTATTGTCTTGACCGAAAGGAGAGCCCTCGAATGAAGACATTAAGATTGTTTCCAATCCTGCTCATGTTGATCTCAATGGCTCTTCAATCCTGCGGAGGGAGATCAGAGGAGACTCCTGGTTCTAGTCTAAACAGCGGGGCAGGGGAATCGGGCAATATAGAGACCCAATTAAAAAAGGCCAAAGCGAAAATATCTTCGCTTGAATCTGAAAATGGAGATCTTCAGGATTCTAACGGAATCCTGTCCGACAAATTGAAGGAACTTCAGGACGCTGCCGAGAAAGAAGCCAGGGGAAATTCCGCTCTAGGGATTTCGGAGCAAGCCAGGATTGCGCTCATGGGCGCAAAAGCCATAGCGGAGTTTAAAGCGGGTCAGGCGGAAAGGCGCGTAGAATCTCTAACATCTGAGCTGGCCAAAAAAGAAGATGATTTAAAGAGTAGCCTTGAAAATTTGGAAGCCACATCCAAGGAGAACCTACAACTAAAAGCCCAATTGGAAACGGCGACAAATGAAGCGGACCAAAAAGAATCCGAGCTTCAACAGACAATCGACAAACTTGAATCTACTTTAAGTGAACGATCCGCTTCTATTCCCAAAATGGAAGCCCAACTAAAAGAAAAGGAAGATCTCCTTAACACGCTAAAAAAAGCTTGGTCAGACGCAACGCAGTTAAAGAGTTCGGTTGAATCGCAAGTGTCCCAGCTCAACACGAAACTCACAGAATGTCATAATCAAAGCAATCAGGCTAAGACCAGCCTGGATCAGGAAAAACAGGAAACCAGCCGGTTAGGAGCGGAACTGGAGAACTTGAAGAAAAATTTTGCGTCATGCCAGACACAAACACAAGAACTCAAAGCACAGGCTGAAAACTATTTTCAACAAATAGGAGATTTGAAAGAGAAGAATACCCAACTCTCTAAACAGATTCAGGAATCCAGACCAGCGTCTGGACCGACTCAAAAGCCGTCTTCAATTATCGAAAAACTTCTGGACGGGGCAGGCGCCGAGAAATCCCCAAAGTAAATCAGGCCAGGATAATTTTCCCTGTCAATAGTAGCCGGCCTTCTCCATAAATTTCAAAGAGTTGAGGTCCTGCCCTCTGATATGCCTTACAAAAGCTGAAAGGCTATCGCGTATTTCGATCCTCGCCGCACGGCTTAGTTTAATTCGCCCCGCCAATTTGGAGTCCGAGTTAAGTCCATGTCGCAAGGCTGCGAGAGAAGCGCGGCTGATTCGCACATTTTTTGATGAGATAGGATCCAAGCAACCTCTATGACAAACCCCTCCTGAGCAAGGCGCAAAAAAAACCTCCATGAGAGGGTCAAACCCCCGACCACAAACTGGACATACATCAAATGCCGGACCAAACCCCAGGATTCCCAACAGTTGAATTTCCTGAACCAGAAACTCGATTGAACTGAGCGCCGATTGGTCGAGGAGTTCAAGGAATCTTTCAAGAAAGTCGAACAATTCATGATCCTTCTGGCCTTCAGGAACAAAAACCGATGCGAGTTCCATGAAGTAGGACGCTCTTGCCAACAATTCCATGTTTTCCCTTATTCTGATGAACCCCTTAACCATTTGAGACTCATCTATCCATACCATGGAATCCTTTTGTCGAGGTCTTACTAACAGGTCAACTACACAAAATGGTTCAAGGCTGCCTCCAAAACGAATTCTACTTTTCCTCGAGTTTTTCGCCACTCCTGTGAGCCATCCTTGGTCTTGGGAAAGAAAGATGACAGTTTCATCAGCTTCCCCTCGGTCCATCTTTTTCATTATTATTGATCTTGTTGCCATAGCTATGACCGAAAACCCTCGAATTCAGAATTTAGAGCAAGCAGGACTACCAGGATCAGAATTGATCTTTCACTACACAAGCCCCTCAGCTTCCAGATCCTTGATAAGTTTCAAGGTGACTCTTCTTTTTTCTTCCAGAGAGACTTTGTCGAGAGTTGATAATATGTCCTCGAGAGTTTTCAAATTTCTCGATTTGCGAGATAGCAGGTAACTGATGACGTCGTGAGTCAAACGAACGCCTCTTTTTTTCGCCATCCTGTCGAGGATAAGCACCCGGGCTGAATCGTCCGGCGGGCTCAGTTCCAATGACAGACCTGATATCATCCTGGAACTCAAATGCCTATTCTCAGGGAATATCAATTCCGGCCCTACGGTCGAGGAACAAACGAGCCCGGCCCCCGTCGTAATCAACTGATTCCATAAATTCCACAGATGGTTCGCTTCGGAATCCGGAACTTTGTCGACGTCGTCAATCAGCACTGCGGCAAGTGATGCAACTTCGTCTTTAGACATGGCGACCATGGATTCGAGCCCATGGACTTCTGGGCTTGGGTCCGACATTTGAGCGAGGATCACCCTGGAAGTTCCGCCCTGCCTTTCGCTCCTCAATAAATTATATAGCGCTTTTATCAGTAGCGTTTTTCCACTACCTACCGGACCGTGAATAAAAATTTGAGGCGGAGCCATGACATGAGAGGCAAAGGAGGCTTGAAGCGTCTGCATTGCGCCGGAAATCCCTGGGTGAGGAACCACATCAGAGAATGAACTGTCAGAATTGTCATAAAGAGCTAAAGCGATTTGTTTCATGAGGTGATTGTATTGGCCTCGAAGAGAATGATCAACTACGAATTTTAACAAAAAGCTTGACAGTTCATACGGCGTCTATTAATTTTCGTATAGCTGCTATTTGGGCGCTAACCTTCAAAAGTGCGAAACCATCCGAGGAATTCCAAAGCACGGTTTGGGGCATAACGTAAATCCCTCGATTTCGTTTCCTGTTTGACCTGTCTTAGAATTGCTTCAAAGTTTATAGATCCCAGAAATCATAATCAAACCTACATTAAAAAAATTGATCAGGAGAACGCATGGATGTTCAAGAATTGAAAGAGAAAAAAGTGAGTCAACTTCTGTCTATAGCAAATTCCCTCGAAATCGAGGGGGCCAGCAGCATGCGCAAGCAAGAATTAATTTTCGCGATCCTCCAGGCGCATCAACAACAGGAGAAAGAGCAACCTATAAGAGGTGAGGGGGTATTGGAAACCCTTCCGGACGGTTTTGGATTCTTAAGGGCTCCAGACTACAATTACCTTCCCGGACCTGATGACATCTATGTTTCACCCAGCCAGATCAGGCGTTTTAACCTTAGGACCGGCGACACTGTAGCGGGATATATTCGCCCTCCCAAAGACACTGAACGATATTTTGCGTTGCTTAAGGTCGAGCAGATCAACGGTGAAGATCCGGAAAAAGTTAGGGATAAGGTGTTGTTTGATAATCTCACGCCTCTTTACCCGGACGAGAAGGTGAAACTGGAGATTGGCCCGACCCAGTATTCGATGCGAATAATGGATCTCGTCGCGCCGATTGGAAAAGGACAGCGCGCTCTGATCGTTTCCCCCCCCAAGGCTGGGAAGACAGTTTTACTCCAACAAATAGCCAATAGCCTAACCATGAATCATCCTGACGTGTACCTGATAGTGCTGCTGATAGACGAACGTCCTGAAGAAGTTACCGACATGCAACGATCTGTGCGAGGCGAAGTCATTTCATCGACTTTTGATGAGCCGGCACAGAGACATGTTCAGGTTGCAGATATGGTGATAGAAAAAGCGAAAAGACTTGTGGAACACAAGAGGGATGTCGTCATTCTGCTCGACAGCATTACTCGACTTGCGCGCGCTCACAATACGGTTGTTCCTCCTAGCGGTAAGATTCTTTCAGGCGGTGTTGATTCTAATGCGCTTCACAGGCCCAAAAGATTTTTCGGGGCGGCGCGAAATATCGAAGAAGGTGGCAGCCTGACCATAATAGCGACCGCGCTTATAGACACCGGTAGCAAGATGGATGAAGTTATTTACGAGGAATTTAAGGGCACGGGCAACATGGAGATCCATCTTGACAGACGTCTGCTCGAACGCCGCATATTCCCATGTATCGATATAAACCGCTCTGGTACCCGCAAAGAAGAGCTGCTTCTCAACGCTCAGGATCTTCAAAGAATCTGGTTGCTTCGCAAGCTTCTTGCTGACATGAACTCTGTAGACGCTATGGAATTTCTGCTGGACAAAATTATGCAAACAGATTCCAACAGAGAGTTTCTTCAGGTTATGAACAAGTAGACGAGAAATGAGGAAGGTATTTTCAGAGAAAGATCCTAGTAATTCAAGATCCTTTACTGGGTTGATTTGATTGTTATTCTTCTCTTACGAGCCATTAATGCGGTAGGAGCCTTATAGATGACCGGAGAATTTTAGGGTCTGTGATAGATTTATCTGTTCATAAATGGGACATGATGTTATATTTTGATGTTTGAGACCAAAAACTTGGAGGACTACCATGAAAAAGGGAATCCATCCCGAATATAAGGAATCTTTTTTCCGATGCGCCTGTGGCGCTGAAATCGCCACTCGTTCCTTGCAGCCCGAGTATCGACTGGAAATCTGTTCCTCGTGCCACCCTTTCTTCACAGGAAAACAGAAACTCGTCGACAGCGCAGGACGCGTCGAAAGATTTCTGAAGAAGTACGGCGATCAGGCCGTGTCTACGGGGAAAAAGCCGGCAAAGATAAAAAAGAAAGTTGAAACAGCCGTTAAGGGAGTGTCGAAATCAAAAAAAGAGCAAAAAGAGAATACAGCCCAGGATCAATGATTGATTTCCACGCACGCTTCCAACAATTTGCTTCATCTCAAAAGCGCCCTTTAATGACGGCGTCTCGTCAATTTTGAAGAGCGGGGGCTCATGATTTTAAAAAATAATTCCGGCTCGAGCGGCGACCGAATAAAGGTTGGGGGACAGGCGGTGATTGAGGGCATCATGATGCGTGCCCCAAAAACCTTTACGGTTGTTGTTCGAAGGCCGGATGGACAGCTTTCGGTTCGCGAAGATCGATGGTATTCACCAATGGAAAAATGGCCTTTCTTAAAGAAGCCTTTTTTCAGGGGATGCGTTGTGCTTTACGAAGCCTTGTTCAACGGCATTCAGGCTCTTACTTACTCTGCCCAGGAAGCCCTTGGGGAAGAAGAGGAAAAACTAAGCCCCCTGGCTCTAGCCGGTACCATAGCCTTCGCTCTGGGCGGGGCGGTCATGCTCTTTGTGGTCATTCCTCATCTTGCGACCTTGGGTATAGGCGCTCTAGTGGGCAAGGACCTGGGGGTTCGCGACGTATGGTTTCATGTAATTGACGGTATAATCAAGGTAAGTATTTTCGTGGCCTACATTGGGCTAATCTCTATGCTTAAGGAAATTAGACGGGTTTTCCAGTATCACGGAGCCGAACACAAATCCATTCATGCGTACGAGATGGGCGAAGAACTGACGGTCGAGAACGCGAAAAAGTATCCATGTCTGCACCCCCGTTGCGGAACGGCGTTCATCCTGCTTGTTCTGATGCTTAGCATCTTTTTGTTCACCGTTGTGTTTCCGTTTGTTCCAAAAGAAATTTTCGGTGATAGAATAGTGACCAACGCTTTTTTCATTTTAGTCAAGATTGCTTTGCTCCCACCGATCGCCGGGGTTTCCTACGAGTTGATAAGACTGGCTGATAAAAGGCCTAACCGATTCCTTTCCCTCATGTTGTCCCCTGGATTATGGCTTCAGAAATTGACGACACGCGAACCGTCTGACGATCAGCTTGAAGTCGCCATAGTGGCTCTCAAGAGAACATTGGAAAAAGAGGAAGAATGGGCGGAACCCAAAGCCGCTATCTGAAAGCTTCTCATGCAAGTAATTGAAAAACTCGAGGAATTGAATAGAAGATACGAAGAGCTGGATTCAGAATTGTCTCGGCCTGAAGTTGTGTCTGATCTTGCGCTGCTAAAGAAATTTTCCAAAGAGCAGTCCGAACTGACCAATATAATTAAAGCTTATAGGCGCCTTAGCGACACTCTGCACGAGATTGCAGAAGTTGAAGGCATTATCGGCGATGCGGAAGACCCTGAACTTGTAGGGATGGCCAGAGAAGATCTGGCCGCGTTGAGCGAAAAGAAGGACGATCTGGAGCGGGAAATTAAACTCCTTCTTCTGCCACGCGATCCGAATGACGAAAAAAATATATTTCTTGAGATTCGAGCAGGTACGGGAGGCGAGGAAGCGTCTCTTTTCGCCGCTGATTTATTCAGGGCATATTGTCGTTACGCTGAAATCCGCAAGTGGAAAGTAGAAATGATGTCAGTTTCGAACAGCGCTACCGGTGGACTCAAGGAAGTAATCGCTCTCATCCACGGGCTAGGAGCTTTTTCACGGTTAAAATATGAAAGAGGCGTTCACAGAGTTCAACGCGTTCCAACGACTGAATCGCAAGGACGCATTCATACTTCAGCAGTTACAGTTGCCGTACTTCCGGAAGCTGACGATGTTGAAATCTCGATCGATCCAAAAGACTTAAAAATTGATGTCTACAGATCGTCAGGCCCAGGGGGACAGAGCGTCAACACTACCGATTCCGCGGTCAGAGTTACCCACCTGCCGACCAATATAGTTGTGACCTGCCAGGATGAAAAGTCTCAACACAAGAATAAGGCCAAAGCTATAAAGATCCTTCAGGCAAGGATTCTGGTAAAGATGGAAGAAGAACGGGATTCTGAAATTAGCAAGGAACGGAAGAATCAAGTGGGATCAGGTGACCGCTCCGAGAGAATCAGGACGTACAATTTTCCACAGAACCGCGTATCTGATCACAGAATAGGATTGACTCTTTACCGGCTAGAGGAAATCATGGAAGGAAAATTGGACGACCTTATCGACCCGCTGATAGTTCATTTTCAAACTGAGGCCATGAAAGACACTTTCGCCAACTAATCAATATTGAAGCATTCCTGACTTCTCCAATAAGCCGCATACTCATAAAATCGGGGGCTGAGCACTGCCGACTGTGACGCTCAATTGATTTCTAAATCAAATCTGTTCAAATAACACCAATAAATTCTTGACACTGGTATCCTGATTCATTAGTGTAAACCGCTGTATATAAAGCTTGCTCAAATGGAAAGCGCACTGCCTACCGAGAGCTTATAGCGCACTCTCGTAATCAAGAAATCACAGATGGGACAACGCGCGTCCGGAAACCGTCCGAAAGTCGGTAACGAGAATTGGTTTGTTTCATCGGCACGGACCAGATTGCCGATTCCAGACGCCTGGCGAAGCAAGAGGAACTATGGCTGGAACAACATTTGCTAAAGGCGGGATTCATCCCGAGGAACACAAGGAGTTGACTGAGGGGTTGGAGATTGAAGAAGCGCCAGCGCCCAGTCAGGTGGTATTGCCGTTATCAATGCACTTCGGCGCGATTGCTCAGCCAATCGTCAAGAAGAAACAGGAAGTTCAGGAAGGTGAGGTAATAGCTGTTGTAGAAAAGGCTCTGGGGGCAACAATTCATAGCAGCGTCACAGGAGTTGTAAAGGCTATTGAACCCAGGCCACATCCCACTATGGTTAGATGCGACGCTGTGGTCATAGAGCGTGATCCTTCCGCTCCACCACGTCAGTATGAAAGCTCAGACTGGAAAAAACTGAGTCGCGAACAACTTCTCTCTCGTGTAAAAGACGCGGGGATAGTGGGCCTTGGCGGCGCCGGTTTTCCCACCCATGTCAAACTGTCTCCACCTCCGAACGCCAAAGTGGACACTCTGGTATTAAACGGAGCTGAATGTGAACCGTACCTGACGACCGATCACAGGCTCATGTTGGAGTACCCGGAGAAAATAGTTGAGGGAGCCAGGATTATTCTCAAGATTCTAGGGATCAAGGAATGCGTAATTGGCATCGAACTCAACAAGCCGGACGCCATAAATGTCATGAACAAAG
>WSSedB1CaDRAFT_10001130_pt1 | contig 10448 bp, 6 predicted proteins | sample WetSurSB1Cattail_FD_9460 | JGI IMG/M metagenome (IMG submission 9460)
TGTCGAACTGGTCGCTCCCGCCGAGATAGCCGCTGATTGTCCAGGCATCGCCGGCCTTGGCATGGCCGCGGGCCAAGGCCCAGCCGCAGGCCTCCCCAAAGACCAGCAGGGTTTCGGCGTCGAATGTCTCGACCAGGGGCTTGATTTTCGCGTCGCGCAATTGGCGGACATAGAAATGACGGCCAGAAGGGCCAGTCACCCAGCCGAGGAACACGTCCGAGGCTGGCTGCATCAGCCTTTGGCCCATCACCACGCGCTGGCCATGATGCGGATAGGCGCTCCGCCGGGCATAGGGTTCCAGTACCGACTGCGTTGCCTCCTTGAACTGTAGGAACAGTGGATCGTTGCCCGCCGACATGAACAGCGCGATCCAGCACCGCCGCCCGACGCTGCCGATGCCCACCACCTTGATTGCCGCGTCCACCAACCGGTAGCGGTCGAACAGCGCACGGCGGTCTTCGGGCAGTGTTTCGCGGTAGGCCGTAACCGCGACCTCAAGCGAGGCCATGAAGTCAGGCGCACGCGCCTCCTCGGGGTGGAAGATCAAGGGTGGCGCGTCACGGATGTGGATCTGCCCGCCGACCATGCCGGCGAGTTCCGGATAGTCCAACTCCGACCCGGAGGAACGCTCCGTTGCCTTGGCGATCCGCCGCCGCGCCCGCTTCTGGATCGCGGGGTCGGTCAGGAGCCCCAGTAAATCCTCTGCGTCGACACTCGCATACCAGACCGCCAGCGGAGACATCTTCGCGTATTCCGCCAGCCGCTTGCGGTAGCTGAGCGTGGCCGCCACGGCAGCGTCGCGCCCGTTGGCATCGCTTAGGCCGATCGAGCGCGCGGCGAGCACAAACGAGGCGGCGAGGCGCTTTATATCCCATTCCCAGGGCGCCGGCAGCGTCTCGTCAAAGTCATTGATGTCGAAGATAATGTTGCGCTCGGGCGTGGCGAAGCCGCCGAAGTTGAGCAGATGGCAGTCGCCACAGACTTGCACATGCAGGCCGGTGGCAGGGGCGGTTGAGAGGTCTGCTGCCATCACGCCAGCGGCGCCACGGTAAAAGGTGAACGGCGAAACCAGCATCCGACCGTAGCGTACCGGCAACAGCTCGGACAACCGATCGGGGTCCGATCCCTGCAATTGCGTGATGGCATCGGCGCGATCCGAGGGCTTCTTCCAAATGCCCTGCGAATTCCGTGGCACGATAGTGCGCAGGCGCTTACCGGCCGCCAGCAATTCGTCGGGCGAGTGGGCGTGCATTGACGGTGGCGGCCCTGAATGGTCAGGGCCGGGAAGTAGCTTTTCGGCGACATGCTTGACCATCGTATCCTCCGCGCAGGACGGCATTAAAATAATCCGTGCCGCATTACTATTGTCGTAGTCGCGGCAGTCCGCTTGACAGTCTTTGTATACTTGCGTTGGGGTGTGCGTCTTTGATCTAGCGCAACCGGCAGCCGGCCGGAAGTTTCGTTATCGTCTCGTTCAGGGGGCCAGCCCATGCGACCACGTTCAATCGCACCAACACCCGCCCGGTCGGACGCCGCGCATTTGCCATTTCTGCATAGGCGTGTCCGATTTTGCTTAGTACATGACGTCCTTCCAGTCGGATCTGCCCGACGCTCTTCAAATGGAGGAACTCTCAATTACTCTAAGAGTACTCAGTGCAATGGCCGCTTCAATCGCGGTGTCGGTCGCCGTATTATCTCGTTGGGCGATCGCAAAGCGAGGCCGCAGCATTGTGTGGGTTTCAACCAGAACCCGAATTCGGATGTCTAAGGGCGGCGGCCCCGCTCGCCAGGGCCGACCACACGGAACGCGGTTCAGCAAAGCCGCGAAGGGCTCCAACGAACCAGCCTGCGCCCTTTGAGTCGGGCGAGAAAGTGCCGCGGGCGATCCTTCTGCTCAACACTATTAATAGGAGATTATGCCATGACAAGTCCAAACAGACGCTATCTCATCGCTGGGTCGCTTATGTCCGCGATCGTCCTGACGGGATGCGTGTCGCAGAGCCAATATGACTCGCTTCAGGCGCAAAATCAGCAGCTTCAAACGCAGAATGCGTCGCTGTCGCAGGAGCTGGCAGCCAGTAAGCAGCAGGTCAGTCGCCTGCAGGGCGCGATCAAATACACAGTCAACAGTGACTTGCTGTTCCCACCGGGCGGCTGGCAAATGGCATCCCAGGGGAAGGCGATCATCGCCAAGATGGCGTCTCAACTTGCGCCGACCCAGCAGAACAAGATTCACGTCAACGGTTATACCGATAACACACCGATCGGTCCGGAGCTGCAGCGGCAGGGTATCAACACCAATCAGGAGCTGTCACAGAAACGTGCTGAAAATGTGATGGAATATATTATTTCGCAGGGCGTGAAACCCGAACTCGTTGAGGCGCATGGGTTTGGCGATGCGCAGCCGGTGGCCTCCAACGACACGGCAAAAGGGCGGGCACAGAACCGGCGCGTGGAGTTGACCCTCGCCGGCAGCTAACGGACGCTCGCCGCAAGTACGTCTCGCGGCCGCCGGATTTCACATCAGGCGGCCGCTGACGGCCTATCGGGGTCAGTGGTTCGGCCGCGGACAATCGCTCCTCGTTTGGCCATGATGTGTTCGCCTCCTGAGCCAGGTCAGAATCAGACGGCATATGCACCGCCTTTTCCAGTAAATACACATCCACACAATATCGCATGCTATAGTTATGCGGTCTTGTCGGTGAGAGATTTGAAAAAACACCCACCGGCAATAGCTTTTAAAAGTGCCCGATTGAGTTAGATCAATGTGTAACTTCGCATTAGGGAAATCTTAGATGGAAGCTGTTCGCCGACAACCTCCACAGTCCCCAGGCAGCTCAAACCCGTCTTAAGAGACGACCACGAGGGTGCGGAAAGATGTACTCAGGCAGGTACTCGGCTGCTGCTCCTTTTCATTTGGCACGCATCCTCCTGTCTGACCGCGGCGGAAAACTATCATAACGCAATAGAGGGTGGGATGAAGTAAGATGAAAGTCATCATTATTGGTGGCGTGGCAGGCGGGGCGTCGTGTGCGGCGCGCCTGCGCAGGTTGGATGAGAAAGCCGAAATCGTGATGGTGGAGCGTGGCCCGTATGTTTCGTACGCGAATTGCGGGCTGCCCTATCACATCGGCGATGTGATCGAAAAGGAATCGAGCCTCCTGGTGGCGGACGCAAACACCTTCCGCTCGCAGTTCGCCGTGGATGCGAGAACGGGTTGCGAGGCCGTCGGGCTCTCGCCGGACAAGAAGACCGTTGATCTGCGCAATGTCGAAACTGGCGAGGTCACGACCGAATCCTATGACAAGCTCGTGTTGTCACCCGGGGCGCCGTCGATCCGCCCGCCCTTGCCTGGCATCGACCTTCCGGGAATCTTCCAGGTGAGGACGGTGCCTGACGCAAAGGCGATCCGCGAGTGGATCGAGCGAGGGTCCTTATTCCTCGCCGGGATGAACACGTACTCGGGTTTCCAGACGGTGAGGCCCAAGCCCCGTGCGGTCGTCGTTGGGGGCGGGTTCATCGGCTTGGAGACGGCGGAGAACCTGGTGCATCGCCAGTTCGACGTCACCCTCGTCGAGATGGGCGATCAGCTCCTGGCACCGCTCGATGGGGAAATGGCGCGCATCGTGGAGCGCTACGTGGAGAGCCACGGTATCCGCCTGGCGCTTAACGACGGGGTGGCCGGATTCAAGAAGGATGCGAACGATACGCTCGTTGTCCTCACCAAATCCGGCAAGTCTTACCCGGCCGATATCGTCATTCTCGCGCTCGGCGTGCGCCCGGACACCACACTGGCAAAGATGGCGGGGCTTGAAATCGGCCAGCGCGGGGGAATCCGCGTCGACGAGCACATGCGAACAAGCAACCCCGATATCTTCGCCGTCGGCGATGCGATCGAAGTCAAGGACTTCGTGACGGACGAGTGGAGTCTCATCGCACTCGCTGGGCCGGCGAACCGGCAGGGCCGCATCGCGGCCGACGTGATTGCCGGACGCGAATCACGCTTCCGCGGCAGCCAGGGTACGTCGATCATCGGACTCTTCGGCGCGGCCGCGGCCTGGACCGGCGCCAGCGAGAAGACGCTCGATCGGATCGGCGATATGGATTTCGAGAAGATCTACCTCTATCCGAACTCCCACGCGGGCTACTATCCCGGTGCAAGACCGATCGCGATGAAGGTCATCTTCCGCAATTCCGATGGACGCCTTCTGGGCGCGCAGGCGCTCGGCGAGGACAATGTGGACAAGCGCATCAGCGCGCTCGCCATGGCGATCCAGATGGGCGCGACAGTGTACGACCTTGAGGAAGCGGAGCTTTGCTACGCACCGCAGTTCGGAAGCGCGAAGGATCCGGTCAACTTCGCGGGGATGGTCGGGGCCGATGTCCTGCGTGGCGACATGCCGATCAGTCACTGGGGGACTGCCGAGAAGAGATTCCTCCTGGATGTGCGCGAGCCCGCGGAACTCGCGGTGGAAAGCGCACCAGGGGCCGTCAACATTCCGCTTGGGCAACTTCGAGCGCGTCTCGGGGAACTTCCCCGTGATCGAGAGATCCAGGTTCTCTGCCGATCCGGGCAGCGTGCCTACTCGGCGACCCGCATTCTGCTGCAGAACGGGTTCAAGGCACGAAACATCTCCGGAGGAATGCTGGCTCGCGACCACACGCTTCTGTTAACTAACTAAAATGATAAGGGGCTCGCATTCCGAGAGCATCAAGACAGCTCCGGCTGACAGAATAAGAATCAAACCTCTGGCGGAATCGAACCCCTCGGACGACAATCCCAACAGGCTATATTGGTCCGCCCTTGTAGGCATAGGTGGCGTGGGATTGATTCCGGGCCGGAGCCGGGACAACTGGGGTGTGGGTTTCTATTACGCTGCCCCGAGCCGGTACTTGATTGATTCGCTTGCGCCGTCCGTCAATATCCGGGACGAATAGGGACGGGAAACCTTCTATACCCTTGCCGTGACGCCAGGCCTCACGATCGGCGCGGACTTACCGATCATCAAATCGTCCTTGGAAATCAGCGCTACCGTCCTTGCGGGAATTCGGGCGGTGATAAGGCTCTGAAACCGTATGGAAGCCGAGGTGCCACGGGGAGACCGCCTATGAATGCCGAACAATCCCGTTTCGAACGAGCTCGAAATAATAAGGCGCCTTGGAAGATGCGGCGCCTCTATCTGAGAGAACGTCAGTGGGGGCTGTCCGCAAAGACTATAGGGAGGCGGGCAATGCAGGCGACTACTTCAAACACGACCAGGCGACGTCGAGGGCCTATCGCTGGAGTGAGCACCGGCTGGGCGGGATCTCCGACGAAGGACAGCGGCTGTACCTCTGCAAGTATCCGCGGGTCGCCTATCCCTACGAGGGCCTGATTCGCACCGACTACGTGCGGGGCAGGCCGTTCCGCGGGATGTGCTTTCCGAATTCCACGAGCAGGTAACCGTCGCTTCAGCAGTCATCAGAAGCTGCCATCTATCAGACCTTAACGAGGAACGCCGATATGACCGTCCACGAAAAAGCAGGACAAAGCACTCCGCTCGGTGCCACCGTCGTAGACGGTGGCGTCAACTTCAGCCTGTTCTCCCGCGACGCCACGGGCGTGCAGTTGCTGTTCTTCGATCGGGAAGACGACACCAAGCCTTCGCGCGTGGTCACCCTCGATCCGGTCGTGAACCGAACCTACCACTACTGGCATGTCTTCGTACAGGCCGTGGGCCCTGGTCAGATGTATGGTTACCGTGTATCCGGCCCGTTCGACCCGGACCGGGGCCTGCGCTTCGACCCGGAAAAGGTTCTGCTTGATCCCTACGGCCGCGAGGTGGTCGTCCCTAAGGGCTACAGCCGCGAGGCCGCGAGCCGCGAGGGCGACAACGCCGCAACGGCGATGAAGAGTGTCGTGGTGGACCCGGCTTCGTACGATTGGGAAGAGGACGCGCCGCTGCACCTGCCGTCCAGCCGCACGATCATCTACGAGATGCATGTGGGCGGCTTCACGCGCCACCCGAACTCGGGCGTGGACGAACGGCTTCGCGGAACCTATTCGGGGCTGGTTGAGAAGATCCCATACCTGCAGGCGCTGGGTGTGACGGCAGTCGAGTTGCTGCCGGTGTTCCAGTTTGACGTCCAGGCCTGCCCGCCCGGGGTTGTCAATTACTGGGGTTACCAGCCCGTATCGTTTTTCGCCCCGCACCGAGCGTATAGTTCTCAGCGGGAGCCCCAGGGCCCGGTGAACGAGTTCCGGGACATGGTCAAGGCCCTGCACCGCGCGGGGATCGAAGTGATCCTCGACGTTGTATTCAACCACACCGCCGAGATTGGTGTAACGGGGCCGACGCTTTGCCTGCGCGGTATCGACAACCCGACTTATTATGTTCTCGAAGACGGGGGCGCGCATTACGCGGACTACACTGGATGCGGCAACACGCTCAACGCCAACAACCCAGTGGTCCGGCGCATGATCGTCGACAGCCTGCGCTATTGGGTCGCCGAGATGCACGTGGACGGGTTCCGCTTCGATCTTGCCTCCATTCTGTCGCGCGACTCCAAGGGGCAGGTTTTGCCGAATCCGCCGGTGTTGTGGGATATTGAAACCGAACCGACCCTTGCCGGAACAAAGCTGATCGCCGAAGCGTGGGACGCTGCCGGATTGTACCAGGTCGGCAGCTTCATTGGTGATGCCTGGAAGGAGTGGAACGGCCGCTTCCGGGACGACTGCCGCGACTTCTTCCGCTGCGCCCCCGGGTCGCTGGGCCGGTTTGCCGACCGGCTGCTTGGTAGCCCGGAGGTTTATGGGGCCAAAGGCCGAGAACCCGAGCAGAGCGTGAACTTCGTGACCTGTCACGACGGATTCACCCTCAATGATTTGGTGTCATACGACCGTAAGCACAATGAAGCGAACGGGGAAGACAACCACGACGGGGCGGATGACAACAGGAGTTGGAACTGCGGGGTCGAAGGACCGGCCGCGGACCCGGCAGTGGAGGAGCTGCGTAACAGACAGGTAAAGAACTATTTGGTGGTCACCCTGACGGCGCTTGGCATACCGATGATTCTGATGGGCGACGAGGTGCGGCGCACGCAAGGCGGAAACAACAACGCCTATTGCCATGACGATGAGTCAACTTGGTTCGACTGGTCGCTGCTTGAGAAGCATGCGGACGTGCATCGGTTCGTGAGTCTGCTCACGGCGCGTCGTGTGTTGCGTGAAGTCGAACGCGAGCACCGTCGGGTAAGCCTGACCCAACTGATCGCAAACGCGACCAAGGCGTGGCACGGTGTCAGACTCGGCGAGCCGGACTGGGGCAGGCATTCCCACAGCATCATGTTCACCGCGGAAGTGCCAAACCAGAAGCTCATCTTGTGCCTGATCCTGAACGCGTACTGGGAGCCGCTCCGTTTCGAACTGCCATCGGCCACGGGCCTGTGGCGGCGATGGATCGACACTGCATTGCCTACGCCCGCGGACATTGTGGAATGGCAGAAAGCCACCGTGGTTCCCGGCAGTACCTACCAGGCCGGAGCAAGGTCCGTGGTCCTTTTGTATGCCGTTGCGCAGCCATAGACCGTCGCGAGACTTCCGCAAAACCGGGGCCTTTTCTCCCACCTTGCGCCGTCGCCCAGTTCGAGCCGCGACCTCGCCTGAATGCAAGCCCAGGTCCTGGAGACATTAAATGAAATCCCGCGCCTCGTCATCTGACAACGGTGGAATGCACGACCACGAGAATTTCTCGCTGATGCTTGGTGGGTCGCTGTTTCAGCTTTTACGTCGTGTCCATCTATCGGATGATGCCTTGAGGTTGGTGCGGCGACGTATCCTCTTCATTTCGTTGGTCGCGTGGCTACCGCTCCTGCTACTCTCGGCTGGCGAACGACATCTGGTGCCAGGAAGTGCGACGATGCCCTTCCTGCTCGATGCAGAGGTTCATGTTCGCCTCTTGGTGGCGCTTCCGTTGTTGATAGGCGCCGAAGTCCTCGTGCATCGGCGCCTGGGGCCCGTGGCGCGGTTATTCCTTGAACGGCATCTGATTCCGGACAGTGGGATGGCGCGGTTCGACGCCGCCCTCGCGGCGGCATCTCGGTTGTGTAACGCAAAGTCTGCCGAGGTTTTGATGCTCGCGCTTGTGTATCTCGTTGGAACCCAGATGATTGGGCGGCAGTATTTAGCACTCGACATGACCACGTGGTATGTGAACTCGTCGGCGAGCGGTACTCCGCTCTCGATCGCCGGTGTGTGGTATGGCTACGTGAGTCTGGCAATTTTCCAGTTCCTAATGTGCCGCTGGTATTTTCGGCTGTTTATTTGGGCGCGCTTTCTATGGCAGATATCCCGCATCGAGTTGAGATTGATGCCCACACATCCCGACCGCTTCGCCGGGGTCGGGTTTCTGTCGAACACAGTTTATGCCTTCAGCTTACTCGCAGCGGCACATGGTGCGCTTCTCGCTGGACTCATGGCAAACCGCATCTTTTTCCTGGGGGCGATGCTCACTGATTTCAAAACGCAGTTCGCCGCTTTGGTTATCCTCCTCCTATGCATCTTTTGCGGCCCGCTCCTGGTCTTCGCACCGCAACTCGCACGGGTTAAGCGAACTGGGAGCCGTGACTATGACCTTCTTGCAGAGCGTTACGTTCGCAGCTTCGATGCAAAGTGGCTACGCGGCGGCGCATCTGCCGATGATCAGCTTGTGGGTAGCCTCGATGTCCAATCCCTCGCCGATATGGACCACAGCGTGGCGGTGGTGCACGGCATGCGATTACTACTTATCACGAGAGACGGCATTATTTGGACCATATTCGCAATAGCTGTTCCGATCGCGCCGTTGATCCCTACCGTAATACCATTTTCGGAGCTACTGAAGACGCTACGCAGCCTTTTGTTCTAGTGGCCCGATCCCGACAGAAATATCCTTGCGGTCACGTGAATCGGCCCCCCAGTCGTTGCGCCTCCGGCGATCTGGCATTGGGAATCCTATTTGTCGGAGTGCCGCGGTTACCATCGTCCGGTCAATGCGTCACGCTGGTTTCCAGATTTAGCATCGTCTGCTGGCTGACTGTGATGAGGCCGCTCCGCGATCGGTCAATGTCGGCGACCATCGCGATGACTATACCGATCATCAGCGCTAGTATTGTGTGTGGAATGCGTCCCCACCTTCCGGCGAGGCCGCCGACATAGCTGCTCAACCCGATTGCGACGATCGCGACCCCGTCGAGTAACAAAAGTACGGCGGGTGGTACCCGATTGCGCCCGGCGGCTAGACGGATTTCCTGCAGGTCGATCATTTCATTCAGGCTGTTCACAAACAATCCTGTAGATACCGAGCGCGGATCGGCGGCGCTGGCGGCGACGGCGCTCCGCCACAGTTCGGCTTGGAGTTCCGTGCTGCGGTGAACCGCCCGGTCGAGCGATGCGGAGTCGCCCGGGCCGCGGATCAGATCGATGCGGACCTTGGCGTAGTCGCCGAGCAGCTTTCGCGCTTCGGTGGCCTGCGGCTCGGGCAACAGTCGCGCGCGCAGCTCGGTGGTGGAAATGGCATTAGCCTCTTCCAGCACGCCTTTAAGGCGGGTGTCGAAGCGGTTGAGCGCCATCGCGAAGGTAAAGCCGATTAGTAATGCGAGCAGGCCCAGCCCGGCGCCTTCCAAAGAGGTCAATTCCGGCGCACGAGCGTCCGGTTGCCGCCTGGCCCAACGCATGCCAAGGAACCGGCCAGCTTCCGAGGCTGCCACAAGGATAAGGGTAGTGGCGACGTATCCAACCCATGGGCTAATTTCGTCGTTCTGAATCATCATTTTCTTGGCAGCCCCTTGGCAGATCGCGGCTTCAGAAAGCCATGGACCGTGGCGCGTGACTGGGAGTTTCGCCAAGCGCGCAGCATGTCGGATACCGTTCCGCTATCAGCGCCTCGGCTGTCTTCCGGTCCATCGAGAGTTCTTGCCAGCCCCGATCCCTGTGAGTGAGGGACCAGTATAAGTATTTATTGTGGAAAACAGATTTGATCGGGATCAATGATTGTCGTCCGTCGTCCGTCGTCCGTCGTCCGTCGTCCGGCTTGCGGTGACTTTTTTCTTCTTACCGCCCTCGCGCGTGGTCTAGAGCTTGATATCGGTCTCCACCGTCACGGTATGGCCTTCCGGCGCCAGAAGGTCTCGCAACGCCGCCAGCGCGGCCATGCCGCACAGCGTATCCTGTTCGCCGTTGCCGCCGCTCAGGCCAACCCCGCCGATCACTTCTCCATTCACCACGATCGGAAATCCGCCGACAAAGACGGCGAATTTGCCGTCGAAACTCCACTGGATTCCGAACGCCTCATTGCCCGGCAGCGCGGGACCATTCGGTGCGCGGTTGAACAGATGCGTCGATCGCTTGTGCCCCGCCGCGGTGAACGCCTTGTTCCAGGCAATTTGCGGCCCGGTTACCCGAGCCGCGTCCATCCGCTCCAGCAGCAGCG
>WSSedB1CaDRAFT_10001131_pt1 | contig 10447 bp, 7 predicted proteins | sample WetSurSB1Cattail_FD_9460 | JGI IMG/M metagenome (IMG submission 9460)
ATAATGTGGAAAATGCCCTGGCTGCCATAACAGCCTGCCGCAAACTGGGTCTGGGTGGTGAAAAAATCATTCCGGCCCTGCATAATTTCCGCGGCGTACGGAGAAGGTTTGATTATCATGTGCAGGGCACAGGCCCGGTATATATTGACGACTATGCACACCATCCCCGCGAACTGGAGGTTTTGATCAGCAGTGTCCGGGAACTTTTTCCCGACAGGAAGATGCTGGTTGTTTTCCAGCCGCATTTATTCAGCCGGACCCGTGATTTCGCTGATGGTTTTGCGAAAATTCTGGACAAAGCCGATGAAGTGATTTTATTGCCGGTTTATCCGGCCCGGGAACTTCCCATCAGTGGGATCAGCAGTGCAACCATTCTGAATAAAATGGAGAAGGTACAAGCGAAGATCCTGGATAAACCCGAAGTACTGGCCCGGGCGAGGTCCATTCAACCGGGAGAGAAAATGGTACTGATCACAGCGGGTGCGGGAGATATTGATGATCTGGTTCAGCCGCTCACAGAAATACTGAAAACAAAATGAATATAAAGAGCCCATTGAAAAAAATTTTCACCGTTTTGCTCTGGTGCCTGCTGGGCGGCTCGGGGCTGGCATTGCTGGTAGCTGCCATCAATACCAAGAACAGCAGCTTCTGCCAGGGGCTCCAGGTAGAGATCAATGGCGGGGAGAAGGCCAGGTTCCTGGATAAAAAGGATGTGGCATCCATGCTGGAGAACGAGGGGTTGAAAGACTGGCGTAATAAGAAAACGACATCCTTCGACCTGCTGAAAATGGAAACCGTGCTCCGCAAAAACAGCTGGATACAGGAAGTGCAGCTGTATTTTGATAATAACCAGGTATTAAATGTGCATATCCGGGAAAGACAGCCCGTCGCACGTCTCCTAACAATTTCCGGGAACAGCTACCTGATCGATAGCAACGGGGTACAAATGGCGCTTTCCGGAAGAAGTGTTTTCAGGTTACCGGTATTTACCGGGTATCCTGCTGAAAGATTCGGATCCCGGCGGGATAGTGCCCTGGACCGACAGCTAAGGGACCTTGCCATTTTTCTGAACGGGGACCCTTTCTGGTCCGCCCAGATACAGGAAGTGCATATCGGCGGGTCGAATACATTCCAGATGATACCACTGATCGGGAACCAGGTGATTGAATTCGGTGATGGCAGCGATTATAAAAATAAATTTCACCGGCTCTTCCTTTTTTATAAAGAAGTGATCAGCCAGACCGGGTTTGAAAAATATACCGGTATCAAACTGGCTTATGCCAACCAGGTGGTTGCCACCCGTAAAGAGGGTGTCATCTCGAGGTCAGATTCCATCCAGGCGCGAAAAAATGTGATGGAAATGATCCGCCTTGCCCAAAAGATGGAAACCGATACTGCAAAAATCCGGGAAGTGAAACCGCTGGAGAGGAATATCCTGACTGAACAAAACCTCCGGAGTTATGATTTTCCGGAAGAGAATGAAAACAACAATCAACCAGGCAATAAACATCAAAAACAACAATAAATTAAACCAAACCATGAACCAGGAACAACCCATTATTGTAGGACTCGATATAGGTACCACAAAAATAGCCGCCATTGCAGGTCGTAAAAATGAATACGGAAAACTGGAAATCCTGGGCTTTGGCCGGGCCAATTCCAACGGCGTTAAACATGGCCAGGTGCTGAATATAGATGAAACCATCAAGGCCATACGTATGGCGCTGGACAATTGTTATGCTTCCAATCCCAACCTGAGTATTTCCGAAGTGTATGTAGGCATTGCAGGCCATCATATTAAAAGTCTGCAGACCCGCGGGGACATCGTTCGCCAGAATACGGACAATGAAATTACCCAGAAGGAGATCGACCAGCTGGTGGCTGATCAGTATAAAACCTATATCCCCGCAGGCGACCAGATCATTGATGTGATCCCGCAGGAATTTGCTGTGGATAATTTTCAGAATATCATCAGTCCGATCGGTTACGGAGGCGTGAAAGTGGGCGCCAATTTCCACATCATCACCGGTGATCGAAATGCCATTAAGAATATCAGTCGCGCCGTGGATAAAAGCGGATTGCAAACCAAGGACCTGGTTTTACAACCCCTGGCATCTGCCGCTGCAGTTATGGGACAGGAAGACCTGGAAGCGGGTGTAGCCATCGTGGATATCGGGGGCGGCACCACCGACCTGGCTGTATTTTATGAAGGCATCCTCAAACATACTGCTGTGATTCCGTTTGGCGGGGAAAATATAACGAATGATATAAAAACCGGTCTCGGTGTTTTAAAAACACAGGCCGAACAAATGAAAGTGCAGTTTGGATCGGCACTTTCGAATGAAGCCAAGGGAAATGCCTTTATCACCATCCCGGGATTGAGGGGCATGCCGGCAAAGGAAATCAGCGTGAAGAACCTGGCCAATATCATCCAGGCGCGCATGAGCGAAATCATGGATTTTGTTTCCTACCACCTGAAACAGGTAGGGCTCGATAACAAAATGCTGAACGGCGGCATCGTACTCACGGGCGGAGGTGCCCAGTTAAAACACCTGATACAATTAACCGAATATGTAACAGGTCTGAATGCGCGCATCGGTTATCCCAATGAACACCTGGCATCAGGACAAATTGAAGAACTGGCACGGCCCACCTATTCCACCTGTATCGGTTTAATCCTGAAGGGATACAGTGATTATGAACATAACCGGAAACAATTTGATAAAGCGTATGCGCAGGTGGAAATTCCGATCGCTTTAAAAACTCCGGAAACAATAAAAGATGAAGTGGTGGTTACGGAAGAAGAAAAACAGGCGGTCCGGATTTTAAACCGCAAAGGGATAAAAGATTTCTGGGGTAAGTTCAAAGACGGAATCATTGACCTGTTTAAAGAAGAAGAAGATCACGCACTGTAAAAAATTCTTACTAACCATTAACTCTATTTTATGATCCAGTTTGATTTACCGAAAGAAAGATCGTCCATCATTAAAGTGATCGGTGTAGGCGGCGGAGGCAGCAATGCAGTCAATCACATGTTTGGCCAGCAAATTGAAGGAGTCAATTTTATTATTTGTAATACCGATGCCCAGGCCCTTGCCCAGAGCCGCGTCGCAAACAAGATCCAGCTGGGACCCCTTTTAACCCAGGGACTCGGAGCCGGGGCGAACCCGGATATTGGCCGGCAGGCAACGGAAGAGAGTCTCGAGGAAATTAAATCCATCCTCGAAGTAAATACCAAAATGGCTTTTATCACAGCCGGCATGGGCGGAGGAACAGGAACCGGCGGTGCACCCATCCTCGCGAAAATCTGCCAGGATCTTGGTATACTGACCGTGGGTATCGTAACCACACCTTTTTCTTATGAAGGTAAAAAAAGACAGTTGCAGGCTGAAGAAGGAATTTCCTTATTAAAGGATTATGTTGACACGCTCCTGGTGATCAGTAACGACAAACTTCGTCATCAGTTCGGTAACCTGAAAATGAAAGAAGCATTTTCCAGGGCGGACAATGTGCTGGCGACGGCTGCCAAATGTATCACAGATGTAATCAACAGCACAGGGCAGATCAATGTGGATTTTGCGGATGTATGCACCGTTATGCGGAGCGGAGGTGTGGCCATTCTTGGAAGCGCGGCCGCATCCGGAAATAACCGGGCGCAACAGGCGATCGAAGAGGCCCTCAATTCTCCCCTGCTCAACGACAATGATATCCGCGGGGCCAAATGGATACTGATCAATATTAATTCCTCGGAGGGGGATCATGAATTTACCATGGATGAAGTGGAAATTATTCAGCGTCATCTGATCAGCCAGGCAGGGGAGGATACTGATGTGATCCTGGGATTGGGATATGATGCCGCGCTGGGTGATAAGATCGGTATAACGATCATAGCTACCGGATTTGAATATAAGGATCCTTTTAAGCGCGAAGAAAAACCGGCGGCCCCGAAAAAAGAGGAGAAAATCGTCATGCCTTTGCAGATGCCTGAACTGGAAACGGTTAAACCGAAGGAAAGGCCGGTACCTCAAGTGGTTGCTAATGAGAAACCCTTAGTGGAAGCAGCCGTCCTGAATAGGGTGCCCCTTCCGGTCCATGCCCTTTCGCAGGAGATGACACCCAGACTTGTTGAAGCACCGGTGCCGTTGGAAAAGACAGGAAAAACAGGACCCGTGGTGGTTATGCCAGCAAAAACGGAAAGCCGGATTTCCACGGAAATAGCCGTGGATAAAAAGATCGTGGAAGAACCAATAGAATGGATATTTTCGCAAGAGACCGTTCCCACGTTCAGAGAAAAAGACCAGGAGAAAAAATCACTGTCGAATCATATACCGTCTGTATCCGCCATATCCGGCGGATATCTTACCCGGCCATCCAATATTTATGACGAAGAACCATCCCAAAGGGAATCTCTTCCTGAAGAAATTCCATTGAAGGACCAGATGATGTTTACAGCAGCTGCAGAAAATAATACTCCGGATGAAAATATTTCCGGTGATATGCAGCTGGTATTTAAAGATGATATTCCAGCGGCGGATGTGCCTGGGGCCCATCAAACGCAAACGGTATCTATGGCGGATCAGCCTGCAGAGGAGCCTGCAGTGCAGGACGAAGCAGAAGGCCTGAGACGCCGGGCAGCAGAAAGGATCAACAAATTGCGCAACTTGTCGTTCAATATGAATGCTGCGGATCCGAACAATGAGTTTGAAACTGTGCCGGCCTACATCCGCCGAAATCTGGAACTGTATAATACGGTAACCAGTGTAGAGAGTTTTTACAGCCAGTATGAAGTTAAAGCCGATAAAAATGGTCCAGGTGAAATCAGTACCATCAATAGCTTTCTGGATGGCAAAAAGCCTGATTAAGGGTTCACATCTTGTTTGTTTTTAGTTGTTTATTCCCTCCGGTTATCCGGAGGGATTTTTTTCATACATATATAATGACATCCATGGAAACCGTGATCATTACAGGCGGGACGGGTCTTATCGGAACGGCATTGTCGAAATTCCTCCTATCCCGGGGATTCCAGGTGATCATTCTCACACGGGACCCGAAAGCACACAGGAGCTCTGTACCGGGTATTTCCTATGCAGCCTGGAATATAGAAGAACAATCGGCCAATGAGGAAGCTTTCCAAAAGGCAAAATATGTGATTCACCTGGCTGGAGCGGGTGTCGTTGATAAACCCTGGACAAATAAAAGGAAAAAAGAAATTGTTGAAAGCCGTACCCGGAGCAGCGAACTGCTGATAAAAGCCATGACCAGCATCCCCAATAAAATTGTTTCTGTAGTGAGTGCATCTGCCATAGGCTGGTACAGGGAAATCCTCTCACAGCCTGCAGTGGAAACGGATCCGCCGGATCCCGGATTTCTGGGTGAAACCTGCCGCGCCTGGGAAAACGCCATACAACCGGTCCGGGACCTGGGCAAAAGACTGGTTATCCTGCGCACCGGTATCGTATTGAGTAATGAAGGAGGTGCTTTCCCGGAATTTGTTAAGCCTGTCAAATATGGAATTGCGGGTATTTTGGGAAGTGGAAAACAGATCATTTCCTGGATTCATATAGAAGATATCTGCCGCATATACCTGGAGGCGATGCTGAATCCGGCCTGGTCCGGTGTATATAATGCCGTGGCGCCAAATCCTGTTAATAACAGGACCTTTACCGTGGAACTTGCCAAAAGGATAAAGGGTAATTTTTTTATACAGGTCCCGGTACCCAATTTCATACTCCGGACCTTACTGGGCGGAAGAAGTGAAGAGGTCCTGAAAAGCAGCCACATCAGTGCAAATAAATTGAAACAACAGGGCTTCCAGTTTATTTATCCTACGATAGATGCTGCTTTCAGGGACCTCATTCCACGCTGACTAATTTTTATTACCATTATTTATTCGGCTGTCCGGCAATTTCGAATTTGCAGGGCCGGCGGTGTATAATGAGGGATTTACTTTGCTGGTATCGCCCTGATATACCCAGGTAATGTCTTTAACATATTTATTGAAGGCCCTGTTCACATCGTCCACGGTTACCTTTTTCAAATCATCGTTGATCCGAAGTGACCGGCGCCAGTCGCTGAAAAGAATTTCATTCGACGCCAGGGAAGCAGCCTGTGCGGCATTGGTTTCCATTTTATAATAAAAGGATGTCACATAACCGGTCTTTGTGTTTTTCACTTCTTCCGGCTTGAACCCTTCGGTATGCGTTTTAACGAGCAGATTGTTCAGAACGCTGATATATTTATCCGGATTGGTCGTTGACACCATAATCTGGGTATAGGGAGTCAATCCGCCGTTAAATCGGGTTTGGGGTGCATAGGATAATCCGTTATTGGTTCTGACTTCCAGGAACTGCCGGTCATAAAAAATGTTCATGGCAATGGCAAACGCGTTGAAATCCGCTGTTCCCGGCTGGGGACCGCTTGTAATACCCTGGATATAATTTGTCGCCACGGCTTTCTTTTCCTCAGTGAACGTATTCCGTGCAGGCACATAATTATAACGGCTCAGTTTTACGGGTTTTCCTTCCGGAATATTTTCGGTCAGTTCTTTCACTTTTTTCTCGATGGTGACGCGGTCGAGTTCTGCCACTACCACGATCAGCAACCGGGAACGCGTCAGGATGGAGGAATAATAGGCTTTGGTTTCAGGGGCAGTCAGTTTACTGATGGTCTCTTCTTCGCCGGTCGGGGATTTTGCATAGTCTTTTCCTTTAAATGCTGTTTCCCTGGCCATTTTTGAGATGGCAAAATCCGGCCGGGAAGCCTGGGATTTCAAACTGCTGATAGCGTCCTGCCTGATGCGGCCGAATTCACCGCTGTCGAAAAGTGGAATCGTGAGGGCATCTACATACAGCGGCCATACCTGGTCCAGGTCACTCTTGATACAATTGAGTGTTACGGAAGAATAATCCATTCCGGCAGATCCGCCGATTTCCGCACTTACTTTATCCAGTTTATCCTTAAAGCTGTTTTTGGAATCTTTTTTCGTTCCACATTCCGTAAGCGCGGTGATGGCGAGGCTCTCGATACCAGCTTGATCCGCCGGGTAATTCTGCACCCCGCCTTTAATAACCGTTAATACCTGCACAATTTCATTCCCGCTGGGTTGAACGATTACCTTGATGCCGTTGACGGTCATCTCATAGGCCGGTTTGTTCTGGGCAAGGGCCGTATAGAAAGAGGCTGCCAGCAACAACGCGCCTGTAAGTTTTTTTATAAAGGATTGCATACGCATGTTTAAGTTTTTAAAATTAGAGACCGGGTTTGAAATTTTCAGATGCGTTCAGCTTCTTATTCATCGCAGGGTTAATGACCATGCCGGCTACATAAGGTTTTCCTGTGATGTACCGGCTGATGAATCGTTTAATATCCTCCCGGGTTATCTTCTGACAATTCTTTTCATAATCCGTCATGTAGTCGAGGGAAGTGCTGCACCAGTTATAGGTAACATAACTGGCAAGGGCCGATGGCTTTTCCCTCTGACGGATTGCGTCGCGTCGCAAAATTTCTTTTGCGTCTTTCAGCTGTTCATCTGTATAATAATCGTCATTCCCCCATTGTTTAATCTGGTTTATTACTTCATCGTTGCAGGCTTTTAATCTGGCGGGGTTGGGCATGATATAAACATTCACAGGGCCTACATATTTTTCAGTATGGTATTGCGCAGCCGCGAAAGGGGTCAGTCCTTTGTCCACCAGGGCCTGTTGCCATTTGGAGGAATTCATACCGAGAATGGTAAAAAAAACATCTGCTGCAACGGTGGACGCTGAATCGTTGCGGGTATCCGGACCCTGCCACATGTACATGGCGATGGGTGTTTGGGCAAGCGTGGATTCCATCACGAAATATTCGGTGGAAACCAGGGGCAAAAACTCCGGGATCGGGTATTTGGCAAACGGATCAAAGTCACTTGGTGCCCAGTTTCCGAAAATTGCTTTTGCTTTGGCAAAAGCGTCTTCATGTTTCACATCACCGCAGATCAGGAGGATGGAATTGTTCGGGTAATAATATTTGTTTTTTATGACCATCATTTTTTCCGGCGTGGCGGTATTGATCACTTCATGAATGCCGATGGCGTTTTTGCGGGTGACCAGGCTGCCCCAGAGTTTTCTCTGGCAGGCCAGGTATAACTGGGAACCGGGATCACTTTCCATGCGCTGAAACTCCCCGTCCACTACCGGTCTTTCTTTTTTCATATCCTCGGACCGGTAAATCGGGAAACGAATCGCGGCATTCATAAATTTCAATCCTGCGTTCAGGCTGTCCCTGTCAAATGTGAAATAATAATTCACCCGTTCGTCGCCGGTTGTCCCGTTCCAGATAGCACCCAGTTCCTGTGTGCGTTTCAGGAATTTTTCCTGGTCAGGATAATCCTGGTTTGCTTTGAAAAACATATGCTCAAACAAATGGGAAAGTCCGTTATAATTGGAATCCTCGGTAAAAGCGCCGTTCCTGACGGCGATCTCAATGGTTGCCAGCGGAACTTTATCGTTTTCGATCACTACAATCTCCAGTCCGTTGGGAAGTTTTTCCCAGTAATAATGTTCAGGAAGCCTTGGCTGGGCAGAGATGCCCGCAGATAAAAAGGCCAATGCCAGTGCGCAGATCAGTTTTTTCATTAATCGAGGTTTTAATGTACCTAATACTTTTTTGAAATTTTCTGTTCAGAGATTTATTCTCCTGAACCTCCGGCTGTTAAAAACTATATCCATCATGATAAACAGGACGGCAATTGAAAGATACAAAGGAACATGTTTTTACCAAAGAGTATTATTGTCGGGATCCTATTCTGCGTGTAAATGGTTGTTAAAGATATGCTGCCGGCCTTGCCTTCCATACGAAGGAAGATCCGTCAGGATGGCGAACTATATTGTTTTCCTGCTTCCATTGGGCCCTGGTATGCCAGAAACAGGACCGCGGGGCATAAATAAAGCCCCTTTCGGTGATTTGATCCGGTAAAAGGATTTACTGGTATTTTTTTATGAAAGAATAGACGCCATAGTCGGATGTCTGAATTAACGTATGAATTAACATATACGCGGCCTATGAGCTGGAATCTTCTTTTCCATGATAGATACTCGAGAAGTCTCCAAGAATGGCAAATCCTTTTTGATTCCAGCTCAGTTTATGCAGGCGGAGCTGATCGATATCGGATTGTAATACTTTTCTTGTATAGGGATTGATAGTGCCGCCGGGCTGAAGGGGTTCGGCAGCCGGGTCGTATTGAAAGGCCGGGTCACAAACTGTCCCGCGCGGATACATGATCCCTGGCTGACCCATGCCCCGGATATCCAGTATCCCGGGATGATCCAGGCCGATGGTATGTCCATATTCATGGGCTGCCGTTGTGGAATTATGCAGCAGGTTATCCAGCTTAAAATACCCGGTATTGCATTGAATGCCGTCCACAAAGGATACGTGTACCGGCGAAACTTCTTCTATCCTGAAATAATTATTCCGTGGATCCGTATTGAACCAGACGTTTTCCGGTGGCAGATCTTTTTGATAAAATCCCCGGATGACGAATTCAACCCGGTGCGGAATATGTTTCAACATCACGATACCGGAAGGTTCATTCCAGTGATTGGAGATATCTGCTGCAATGTTTTCGGCAAGGGCCGCCGAAGCGGCTTCTCCATAAAAATAAAAATCCGAACGGATGCGGATGATGGATTCGGATTGTAACCACTCGGCTTCGCCCATAAATCAGCTTAATTAAAGGACTGTCAACGCAGCTGTTCAGCAAGTTTGTTCCCGAGGTCATTTCCCCGCAGACCCCGCGCTATGATGATCCCGTTTTTATCGAGGAGAAAATTCATGGGAATGGCCTTGATACCATATTGGGAAACCACCTCTGCCTGCCAGCCTTTCAAATCTGAAACCTGGGTCCAGTTCAGGCCATCCTTTTTTATGGCCTGCAGCCATTCAGGCCGGGTTTCGTCGAGCGACACACCCAGGATGTCAAACCCCTTATCATGAAATTGATGATATGCTTTTACGATATTCGGATTCTCCAGACGGCAGGGTCCGCACCAGCTGGCCCAGAAATCCAGGAGTACATATTTCCCCCTGAAGGAAGCAAGGGACACCGTCCTGCCGTTTACATCCTTACTGGAAAAATCCGGTGCAGGATTTCCCACTGCCGTCAATTTTGTTTTCTCAATGGTATTTTGAATCGTTCTGCCAAAATAAGTGGAGCGGACAGATGAATCCAGCATCCGGTATACACTGTCGAGCTGACCCAGCCTGAAGTCATAGGAAAAGATGTCGGCAATCTCAAAGACGGATACAATAGAAGACCGATGGGATTGGGTATAGTCCACGACCTGCTGCTTCTGTTCCTGATCCAGTTTTTCAAATACTTTTTCCAGGCTGTCCCCGGTCCGGGTATCCTTTCTTTTACTGGCAGCTTCATACGCTTTATCCACTTCCGACATCCGGTCTGTCAGCG
>WSSedB1CaDRAFT_10001132_pt1 | contig 10446 bp, 6 predicted proteins | sample WetSurSB1Cattail_FD_9460 | JGI IMG/M metagenome (IMG submission 9460)
CCCTGCCCCTTGCGCTGTGTCACAAAATCAAAAACGGTTGTTACTCCGCCACAAGCCGCTGCCCGTGTTCCGGCAAAATAGTCATCTGCCGAAGTTGTACCATTAAAAGGAAATTCCAGATGCGTATGCGCATCAATCGCTCCCGGCAAAACATACTTACCGTCTGCTTCAACAATTTCAACTCCAGATCGTTCAATAGTTTGCCCAACAGCTTCTATTTTTCCATTTTTAATATAAACATCACCAACAAAGCTCTCACCAGCATTGATAATTGTTCCGCCTTTAATAATAAATTCCATAGCCACGCGCTTCCTTTCTAAAACATTCAGCTTTTCTACTTCTTATTTACCGAAGGCGCAACAACTTCTCCAGTTCCCATTGCTGCTTTTCCTTCATCAAGTATAATTTTATCGGCAAACTCTGTGATAATTTCGTTTTCTTCATCACTAACCAATGATCCCGACTCACTCTTCATCACGAGCGGGTATAGGATTAAAGCTAAAATAAAACCAAGAACCCAGCCAATATTGCCAAGAATAGAAATCTCCGGAATTATTTTCCCCAACAGTGCTGGCATGAAAGAAATCACCCAAACAATAACAGCCTTCCAGTTAACTCCATTTGTATACCAGTATCGACTTGATTCACCGCTTTGATAAAGCGATAAGATATCTACTTTCATCTTCCGATGAATATAATAATCTGCAATAAAAATACCAGCTAATGGGCCAAGAATCATTCCATATGTGTCAAGCCAGCCAAAAATATAAGCTCCAGCAGTTTCCATAAGTTTCCACGGCATAATTGCAATACCAGCTGCTCCTGTAATCAAAGAAGCTTTTTTAAACGGTAATTTTTGTGGAGAGAAATTTGAAATATCATTCGTCGTAGCAACTGCATTTGCTGCAATATTTGTCGTTAATGTCGCAATTAAAATGCCGACTGCTCCAAGAAAAATCATAAATGGATTACCTGAATTTGCAATAACCTGAACCGGGTCCCAAAGAAGCTTACCTGTCGTAACAAAAGTAGCACCTGTAACCACCGTGCCAACAATCGCAATACCAAACATCGAAGGTACCAGCCCGATCAGCTGTCCTTTGATCTGTGATGACTGATCTTTCGCATAACGGCTAAAATCCGGTATATTTAATGCTAACGTAGCCCAAAAAGAAATATTTCCCATCAAGCCGCCTAAAAAAGTTGGCCAAAATTTATCTGCTGAAATTGCCATTGGCATACTGGCAAAAATATCACTAAAGCCTTTCCCAATCTGATAAACCGAACTTACCGACCATACGGTCAGTGCCACACAAAGAACAATCAGCAGGGGTGATCCCCACGATTCCATAAAACGAATAAGTTCTGGTCCTTCGTACGTGATATACACGTTAAGCGCCCAGAAAACCAAAAAAGCTGCTCCAATATTCATAGACCAATCTGCCCAGGATGAACTCAGTGCAGACAAGATACTATTAAGCGCTTCACTTCCTAGCCAGCAGTTTATCCCAAACCAGCCAGCACCTGTAACAGCTCTTGCTAAAGCCGCGATATTCGATCCTCTGACCCCAAAGGCCAGACGCGCAAAAACCGGAAATGGAATCCCATATTTTGTCCCGGCGTGTGCATTTAAAATAATTGGAACCAGTACGATTAAATTTCCCAGAGTAACCGTCAAGATTGCCTGCCACCAAGAAAAGCCGACTGCAACCAAACTTGCCGGCAGCATATACGACGCCGTACAAATACTCATTCCGATCCATAAAGATGCCATGTTATACGTATTCCAGGTTCGATGCCGTGTCTCCGTTGGAGCCAAATCGTCATTGTAATAGGCACTTTTTTTTACCGTTTCCACAGCCTCGCTATTCAGCTCATACAAGTCACCAATTTTACGCTGCGTTTTCATAAGAGAACTCCTCCTTCGTAATACAGCAAAAGCGCTCGCAGAACATTACTGTTCCGCAAGCGCCTTTGCTTATATCAATCATTTAATTATACTCTTTTCAAAGCATAAGCTAAGTATAGTCTATCCAATTTTTTTTGTATATGTGCAGTCAACACAAATGAAAAGCAGCTTATTTGTCAAATTCACCATAAAGAAACTTCAGGCAGGAAATATATTCAGCAGACGAAAAAACAGACCTTCTATTCGCTCTCCCCATCCATGCGGTTCATGCAGCAACCGCACAAACTCACGGATGCTTCGATAGCGGCGCAGCGTCCGGTTTACCCGATAAGATGCAAGAAATTCAGAAAGGCCGATCTCACCGAGTTTTCTGCTTTTATATGCATCAACCATCCATATAACCTCCCAACGAGCCTTAATCGTACAATTTCCTTCTTCTGGAAAAATCTGCGCAATTTCTTCAGGATATAGTTCTCGGAGCAAGCAGTCCGCACAAGATAAAAGTCGTTGAATTTCTCGCGTACTTTTTCTCCAGTCACTTGGAATATTAGCATTCACCTTAAGTACTGCCGCTAAAGTCTGCTGTTCTTTGTCAAAATCTGTTGGCAAAACTGCCCCTCCTTTCTATCCCATAAGTTCTTTTGATTATGATTTATTTTACTACAATCCGGCATGTATGAAAAGCCAGTGGCAAAGCGTTTGATGCCTTTCATTGAAAACAAAAAGGCTTCGGATTCCTTAACGGAACCAAAGCCTTTTGACTTAATCCTTTATTTTACATGCAATACATTGTATCAACGATGCTTAAAACCTCATCCATTTTTTTCATTTCTTCCGTCAGCTGCTCGCTTGTAATAATTAAAGGCGGCGCAACCAAAAGCATATTTTCATGCGAATACGTCATAAAATAACGATCCCTTAACAATTTGACAATACCCGGCATGATCCCATCCGGATCTTTGCCATAAGAAACAATAGCTTCCCGCGTCGACTTGTCTTTAACCAGTTCGATAGCTGAGAACAACCCGATATAACGCACATCTCCTACACAGGCATGCTTTGCTTTCAAATTTTCCATAAGGCTTGCCAAAACCTTACCAACCTCCTGGACATTTTTCAGCACAGCATGATTTTGATAATAGTCCAGACAAGCAATTCCTGCAGCACAAGCCAGTGGATGACCGCTATACGTCAACCCGCAGGATAGAAAATGATCGTCAAAATAAGCAGCTACTTTTTTGCTTACACCTATGCCGCCAAGCTGGACATAGCCGCAAGTAACACCTTTTGCAAAGCTAACCAGATCCGGCTTAATTCCCCAGTGTTCAAAAGCAAACATTTTTCCCGTACGCCCAAAACCAGCCATAACCTCATCACAAATCAACAAAATCCCATACTCATCACAAATCTGACGCACCCCTGCCAAATACCCATCCGGCGGAATAATGACTCCATTTGATCCTGTAATTGTTTCCAGTACAATCGCTGCAATATCTTCTGGATTTTCATATAGAACCTGCTCGTGCAGCTTTGCAACATAGTAATCTGTTGCCTCCGCTTCAGAAGAAAATTTTACTTTTTCCCGATAAACATACGGATCAAAAAACTTCACAAAGCCCGGAATTCCTGGTTCCAGCGGATAGCGTCGTGGCTCCCCCGTCAGATTTCCCGCACCAAAACTTGATCCATGGTAACTGCGGTATCTGCTGAAGATTTTTTTGCGGCCTGTATACATGCGTGCCATCTTTATTGCATTTTCATTTGCATCTGCTCCGGCATTCGTAAAAAAAACTTTTCCGAACGTATCCGGCAGGAGATTGACAATTTTTTCTGCCAAAACCGCCCGACTTTCCACGGCAATCGCCGGTGATAGGAAACAAAATTTATCCGCCTGCTCTTTGATTGCTGCAACAATCTCACGATTGCCATGCCCCAAATTGAGATTAACCAACTGCGAAGACATATCCGTATAACGATTGCCCTCACTATCCCAATAATAAATATTATCACTTTTTTCGACGACAAGCGGATTTAACTTCCCTTGTTTTGACCATGACTGCATATTGTAGCGCAATGATTTTTCTTTGATTTCTTTTGCTGTAAGCATATTCTCCATCCTCCCATCAAATTAAGTGACGCAACTAAAAAAAGCCGCCCCCAGGAATCTTCCACTGGTGCAAGCTTCATTGCTTCCACTTATTTTTTTATTGAACAGCTTTCAGTTTAATTCAATCCCTTCGTTTTGTATATATATTCTCCATACAAAAAAACCAGTCTCAATTTGTTAGTCCTGCATAAACTCTAAAAAACGCTTCATTTTAAAAGCCAGTCGAAAATTTAACCGATGATCCGAGTCCATAATATCACAATTCATGATTTCCTCAATGCGCCGCAAACGATATGTCAGCGTATTACGATGAACAAATAATCTTGCAATCGTCGTTGCTGCATTTTCATTTTCATCCAGATATACCTCAAGCGTTTCCGTCAGTCTTGCCTTGTTTTTCTTGTCATAAGCAAGTAAAGGCCCCATAAGTTCCTGATAATATTCTTTTAAAAAAATGACGTCACCAATCCGATCAAAAAGGCGAAAAACGTTCGTATCCGCATAAAACAAACATCGAACCCCCTTCTGTTTTTGTGCTATGCGCAGAGCAAAACACGCTTCTTTATAACTTTTTTTTAAGTCAGCCATCTCTTTATAAACATTGCCAATCCCCATATAAACGTCCACATCAAATCGTTTTTGCAGTGATTCACGAAGTTTTTCCGCATAGATACTAAGCCCTACTGACAATGGAATTTCACTCTGTGGCAGCAGGATAACTGCATTACTATTGTACCAAACCAAAAGCCGTGCAAAAGGCAATCCAATAATTTTTTGCACATCGAGCCTTCGGTCTTCTGACTGTTCACGTTGACCTTTTCCGTTGATCTCCTGTAAATCCAATACAATTACACAACAAGCCTGATCAAGTCCATACTTTTTTTTCAAATCCTGTGTCAATAAATTATGATAGTCCTTTATTTCCGCGAACAGTATTTTTTTTACCAAAAGTTCCGTACTTTGCTCCCGCGACTTTTCCGTCATGATCAATTCGCCAATATAGCGGGTGATATCGCCAAGCTTTACCGCCCAACGGACATTGAACAGCGGAATTCTTTTTTCATTTGCATATTGTATAACCTCCGGAGGGATTTGTTCAATATACTTTCCTGTATTGATGACAAGTCCGGCGGCCTTTTTTTCATTAACCCCTCGTACCATCTGCAATAACTTTGCTGAATTATTTCCAATAGAGATTCCCGTCATGAATACAAGCTCATGACTGCGCAAAAACTGAAGTTCCTCTGTTGATTCTATAGCATGAAACCACTGTATGATCCGATTCAAGCCAGTTTTTCCTCCTGCCAAAGACATTTTTCTATTCAGATACGCCGTTTTTAACAACGTCTCACAAGTAACCGCCATATTCATCTCCCCCTTACCTGATATATTATCAGAAAAATACTCAAAAATCTTATTTTTTTTGCGTATTTTGTTACTTGTAGCTAAACTGTATCACTTTGTTTTGTGCAACCATACAGAAAAAAGCTGCTTCGCTTGACTTTGTTATTATCGCGTTTATACTGAAAATAAGTAAAAATATAAATACAAAGGAGTCCACTATGATGAATCCGATCTATTACAATCTTCCCACTAAAATATTCATGGAAAAAAATTGCGTTCAGAACCATTCGGAAATTTTCCCACAACTCGGTCATAAAGCCATGCTCGTAACAGGACGACATTCAGCAAAAACAAACGGCTCGCAAAATGATATTCTTGAAATCCTGAAAAAGCAACACATAGAACACACTTTGTTTGACGAGATTGACAGCAATCCGGATATTGAAATCGTCTACAAAGGAGCAAAAAGAGCTCGCAATGAACACGTTGAGTTCATTATTGCCATTGGTGGAGGTTCACCAATGGATGCTGGTAAAGCCATTGCACTGTTAGCTTGTCAGGATATTGCCGAAGCGGATTTATTTACCGACAACTATACAAGTGATGTTCTGCCAATGGTCCATGTCCCAACAACTGCTGGTACGGGCAGTGAAGTTACACAATATGCTATATTATCAAATTCTCGGGCACAAACGAAGACAAGTATTGCTACAAATGTACTCTTTCCAAACTATGCACTGATTGATCCCTCCTACATGCTTGACTTACCACGAAAGATTACAATCCATACCGCACTTGATGCACTTTCACACTTGATCGAAGCTTCACTAAGTAAAAAAAATAATGATTTAAACAACGCCTTAGCACTTGAAGGCATAAAGGCTATACGCCCTGCCCTGTCTGCCCTGCAAAAGAATACACCACTCAGTGGAAAAGACCGTGAAAACCTTTCCTATGCATCACTTTTGGGAGGTATCGTTATTGCTCATGCCGGAACAAACATTGTCCATGCTCTTGGGTACTCGCTGACCTATTTCCGCCATATCGATCACGGTAGGGCCAACGCACTTCTGTTACATCGTTATTTGGAATTTATCGAAGCATATGCTCCTCAAAAAATTCGCGTTATCCTCAATGCATTAGAATTAAAAACCTTGGATGATTTCCGTATTTTAATGGATAACCTGCTGAATGAAAAAGAAAGCTTTACCCTAGATGAATTAAAAAAATACTCAAAAATTGCCCTTCAAGCCAAAAATACAAGCAATAGTATTGCCACTCCAAATGGAAATACCGTACTTCAATTATATAAACAAAGTCTTTTGTAAAAATAATTTGACACTTACATTTTTATTCCTTTGAGACAAGCAAAAAACAGACTATTCAAATGTTGCTAACATTTGGAAAGTAGGACTGAGTCTGCTGAAGCCAATTCCAATCCGCTAGCCCTGTAAGGGCATATATTAGTATTCCTTGTGCTTCTTACTATCCATAAACACGGATCCACAAACTTATTTTATGCGGTTGGCTATACCTCATCTATTGTAACAAGGATTTTTTTCGACTAAAGTCAAAACCGTCAATTCCAACGGCAAAGCAGGTGGTTTATTTCAAACAGTTAATTAAAGAGGATGGCCCCATTATGGACGGCATCCTCTTTAATTGTTTTATAATGGATACTTGTATCCAGATGCATCGCATGGAAGCCAATACTCATCTGCTTGCTTTTTTTAATTCTTCGGTAATACCATTGCCACACGATCATTATCTGTACAATTAAAACAAAAGAGCTCTATAATAAATGTTGTTGTTTTGATAAAAATCAAAACTGTAACATTTATTATAGAGCTTTTATTATTTGGTTATGGCATATCCCATATTCTGCTGAACGGTTCTCCTCTTTTGTTCCAAAACAACCCCCAAAGCGTCCAAAACAAAGACGTAGTGAATCACAGTCCCCTATTTCCTTTAGGCCTCAGCATTTAGCAATTCATCATAGCAGAGCATTTATTTTCATACGATTTATTGATTTTTTTGCTAGACAAATAGTTTAGGTTAAATATGATTATTTTATATGAAAACGGTGCAACATTTCTTCTAATTTTTCTGCTATACTTTTTACCTTTGTTGAAGTCTGCTCAATCTCATGCATAATTGTACTCACTTGGTCGGTACGTCGCGAAATATTTTCTGTTTCTGCAACACTTTCCATAATCGTATGAGTTACAGATTCAACCGCATGGTCAATTTCCATAATTTCCGTAGAAACCTCCAATAACTGCTCTTCTATGCTACCACTTACCATCAGAAAAGAATGTGAATCCTCCTTATATTCTTCTCCAACGTGCACAAAAGCATCATAGTCCTTATTTACTTTCTGATCAATGAAAACAAGAAGTTCCTGACTGTTCGCCACTAATAATTTCATTGTCTCCTGTACGTTATAGGTAAGCGCTTTAATACTGTGTACTGAGCTTCCCGACTCTTCCGAAAGCTTCCGTATTTCCTCTGCCACAACGGCAAATCCCCGGCCATTTTCACCAGCTCTTGCAGCTTCAATACTTGCATTAAGTGCCAGAAGCTCCGTCTGTTTTGCAATCGCTGCAATAACTTCTACCATTTTATTAATTTCTTCAACAATAGCCGCTTCCTGAATAGCATCTCTTACACGTTGATCAATCGATATGTAAAGATTCTTTGCTGTTTTTATCGAATTTTCTGCTGAACTTTTAAGATTAGCCGCTTTATGCTCGACTGTATCAGCAATACTTTTTCCTCTTTGCGCATGGCCGACAACATCCTTAGTATTTTTATCTACCGTTTCAGTAAAAGCAGCCATCTCTTCTGTTGTTGCTGACAAAGATTGAATATCCACGGCTACTTTTTTCGTTGAAAAAGCCGCTTCATCTGCTGCTTTTGCAGAATTCATCGCTCCTTCAGAAAGTTGTTTTGTTGCCCCGACAAGTGTTTGTGAAAACTCATCGATACGCATTAATATGCTCTGCATATTTTCTGCCATGTGATTAATCCCTTGAGCGATATGGCCCAGTTCATCCTTTGAATAGACTTTTATCCGAACTGCAATATATCCTTTTTCGATCGCCAAAAGTCCTTCTTGAATAAGTTCTACTCCACGCAAAATAGAAAACAGCAATCCGATACAGATATAGGCAAGAACAGGCAGGCCTACGCCCAAAGCTGCCAACATAATATTTGCCCGTTTTTCATAACTGTACACGCGTGCCTGACATAACTGTTGAAGATCGTCCGCCAAAGACGAAAAAAGATCATTGTTCAGCGCAATTACCAGATCAACTTCAGACATGGAAACCGACACAGGTTTAAACTCATCGTTAAGATCCTCTTGCATTTTTTGCAGTAAGGAAGAAAAGTCTGTCGAAAACTTTTCTGTTTCCATCTTCACATTTTTCATAACGCCTTCGTGTTTTGATTCATTAAAGGTAATACTTGTCTGAATATCTGTATTCATCGTATCAACAAGATCACCAATTTGTGTAGTAAGCACAATCATTTTCTTTCGCTCACTATAAGAACTGCCGGTCATCGCTTGTTTTTCCAAGAGACTTCTCAATTCATACAGATGTTCTGAAAGTGCTTCACTTCGAAACATTACAACATCCATTGCATAATATGAATCAATATCCGGATCAAGCGTTAAGTTGGAATTATCGGAAATATCCGTATGCAATTTGTTCAGCGCAGTGCTTAAATCTGCATACATAGTGCCCCCATTTTTTTCCTGCTGCCACAATTTTTTTACAACAGACAAATCTGCTGAAATTTCTTTCTTTTGTTCCGGTGCATCAAGTATCTTTTGATCTTTTGTATCAAGTGTCTCCAGACCTTCTATCAGACTGTCAATATTATCACTATTTTTATCACCAGCAAAATGGTACGCCTGTATTTCTTGTGCTAATGAATGTGAATAACGAGCATAATCTACACCATAAACTTCCTTTTGTGAGAAATTCCGACTTTCAAAATTCCCCGAAAAAAACTGATATAAAGCTAAACTAAGCAGACAAAGCAACACAACGCTAATGATCCCGAATTTTGTCATTAATTGAAAACGATCCATAAGAAGAATTCCCGGTTGAAATATTTTTTTTATACTTACCATCTTATACACTCCTTAAGTTTCACAAAAAAGCCGGAGAATCATGCAAAAGCATGATTCTCCGGCTCCATTGGCAAAAAAATCTATTTTTATTATAATACAAAATACATATAAAAGTAAACAAATATAATATATGAAAAATCCTCCAATATAGGTTCACAATAGATATGCTACAAAATCAGATAAAGAGAACGCTTACATTTATGTTATGTTTTATTGGCTACAAAAAATATAACACAAATGAGGTTTTCTCATGAACAGCATAAGCATTATGGATTGGCAACACTTTTCCGGACAAATATTGAACATCAATTGTTATCAGACGAAATATTAGTGAGAAAGCAAGAGATTTTGGATGCTAAACTTCACTTAACCGGTGGAGCTACCTGCTGATTAGCATAGATTTTATGACTCAAAAGAACTCCCAAATATAAACCCTACGATATTAATGAAAAATCCATTTATCTTTATTTATCCATTAAGGCCTAAGATAGTGACTTGTTCTGATTTTTTCTTCACATTGAGATTTTTATTGCTAATCTGTTTCATATGCGAAATGACTTTCTTGAATGTTATGTTTTAAACACATGTTGTTAATACCTTCCATATAGTGTGTTTCCTTCTATATTACAATAAGCGTCAAAATTCCTTCACCTTGACAAGACAAGAGATCACTTGCCTACGGCATGTTGATGTCCCTATCATCTGCAATATATTATTTTATTTTCAACTTATTTCACTCATCTCGTTGTCGCATGATCACTATCTTTACAATTAAAACAAAAGAGCTCCATAATAAATGTCGTTGTTTTGATAAAAATCAAAACTGTAACATTTATTATGGAGCTCTTATTTAACTGTTTGAAATAAACCACCTCCAATATTAGTTTTACTTTACCTAATATTGGAGGTTTATACAATTATTTCGTACTACTTTCGGAAATCCAA
>WSSedB1CaDRAFT_10001133_pt1 | contig 10439 bp, 21 predicted proteins | sample WetSurSB1Cattail_FD_9460 | JGI IMG/M metagenome (IMG submission 9460)
CCTACGGCCCGCTTCGTTTGTCCAGTCGGCTGAACGATGTGCCACCACTCACCTCCGCTTGGGCGCCCCTTGCCATAAGTCCGGATTGCTAGAGCTCCGCACTTGTGGCACCACCAGACCTGACAAAGGTGTCGTTTGTAGTCCACCTGCCCATAGGTACAGGCGGTCAGGTGGCCGCACTTTTCAGATCGTGAAATCGACACGGCAAAAGTCTTCCACACGAGCAGATCTTTTTGCGTACTTCACCTAGAGCCACAAGACGGGCCTCATCTGATGGCAACGAGACCAGCAACTCACATATCATCTCACCTGCCTCACCAAGCTTGCGCTCAAACTTCCGAGAGGCAAGGTACAGCTGCCACCTATCTGAATCAGCTTGTTCTTTGTCTAGAAACTCACAGATCGTGTGGAGCGTAGGAAGAGGACTTCCTCCACATCGGTCACACAAAGGTTTGAGCTCATGACGAGTATCTGCAGGAAAGCCCTCTGGTATGCAGTAGTTCGTCTTACCTACGATCTCTCTTTTGCAGTAGCAACATACGTCTGGCATCACGCCTCCTAAACGACTCGGGTGGAGTTAGATCAGCAAAAATGCCAACGAAACAGTCACCGAGGTGACATGAGTTTCGCTGACATTGGTAGTACTGGTAATATCGATCTGCCGGGGCGCCACAGACGCCACATCGAACAGCGTTTTTGACTAGTGGTACAGGCTCGTTCGACACAGGCATCACCCATCTCCAATGATCTTGTACAGGTGTGCGAGTACCGTAGTCAACGTATTGTACTCAGCTTTCATCTCAACTTGGATCAGTGCAAGTGGGGCATTCACCTGAACCAGGGCTGGTGGCTGTTTGAAACGGCCATCTGCCTCTATCGTAGCTAGACGATTCTTCACGTAACGAAGTAGCTTGTCGACTGCTGCACGTATAGCTGCATGCTCAAGCACAGAGATCTTAGCTCCCTGATCAGGAGCTACTGACTTTAGTTGTAGCCTGACTCTCGTCAGATACTCTTTCGGATCATCTGCTGTCATAGCCTTTCCTTCCATGGTTAGCGCCTATCGAAGTAGACGCAGCCAGGTTGAAATCCCCATCTAACATCTTAGGAAGTCTTCCTAGGCTCAAGCAATGTGCCACAAAATCAAACTTGATCACCCAATACCACCAAGGGATCTTGTACTTGCTGCGTTCTCTCTTACCATTCATCTGGATCATTCTAGGGCGGTAGAAGCCGAAGAAAAACTCATGTGCACACTGGCCACAGTACAACACATCTGATCTAAACACGTGGCATGTAGCCTCATGCCACGGTACTCCGCACTTGAAGCACCTAGGCACTGAAGTAGTGGATTCCGTCATTCAAGCTCCTTCCCTTCTCCCTCACCCAACTATCCTCTCTAGAGGACACCTTCCAGACTTTTGGGAAGCCAAAGTTTGGGTGGAACTGCCGAGCAGTAAAGTCGATCCTTAGGCGCCCTACGCGCACAACATAATGGCCAGATGCACTACGACAGTACTTACGGTACGGCTTAGTCTTGCCGACTGTAATGACTCCCACATCTGGCCGATCACCCAGTGCCGCGATAACCTCCTCAACAAACTGCTCTGAGGCGAACATGCACTCATCTTCCGCATCTTCTTTTCTTGCGTAGTACTCGTGCTGCTCTGCAAAACTAACCACTAGCTGACGTAGCTTACGATCAGCGATCTTCTTGATCTGAGGGTAGATAGCATCCATGGTACTGATCTTATACCTCAGCTTCGACACATCTTTCGATCACACATCACAGTATGCCACGAGCAAGAAAAGCAGGGAATCTGGTATAAGACCTGCGTTATCCGTTCACCCATTAGGAGGACACATGATCAGTTTCGTAGAGTTGGCAGCTGAGTCACACAATACTGCCCTAGAGAAGGGCTGGTATGAAAGAGATGATAGCGGGAAGATCAAACCACGCGACATCGATGAAGTATGTGCTCTCTTCCACTCTGAGATTTCAGAGGCCGTAGAAGAGCTACGTAATCCGATGGCTGCACGACGACCCACAGGCATCTACTACGCCGACATGGAAGATGATCTCTCTGACCAGCCACAAGTGTTTGGTGGCAGCCTGCTGAAGCCCGAAGGAGTAGCTGTCGAATTTGCTGATTTGATCATCAGGCTTGGTGATAGTGCACAATCATGGGACTGCGCCGACTTGGTAGAGAAAGATCTGCAATACGCCCGCACACATCGGATGGTGGTCAGTGACAGCAGAAAACCAATAGGGCACACGTCCTTCATCCACCAGCACATCAGCAGGCTGTTCGAAAGACTGCTTATACGTAGCATGACCGACAAACCTTTCAGAGACTCTGCTGTGTCTCTGGAGATCGCTGTTGCTGTGGTCGACACCGAAAGACTCTGCAGCACCCACAAATGGGATCTTGAACGCGCCATCAAGTTGAAGATGGCGTACAACAAGTCCCGCCCATTCCGTCATGGAGGAAAGATGGCCTAGCTATGGCATATGCAAGCAACACAACTGTACCAATCTCAAAGAGCCGAGCTGAGATCGAACAGCTGGTATTCAAATACGCCGGACGAGACACCACCTTCTCTTTCGGCCAGATGAAAGGCATGGCGGCTATCGTGTTCACCGCCCATGGACGTCAGGTGAAGTTCACTGTCCCTACTACGACTTTCGAAGAAGGACAGGAGAAGGCAAAGCACAAGAGGTGCTTGCATCCCACAAACACGCAGATCGAAAGCTGGAGAGACAAAGAAGAACGCCGACGTTGGAGAGCTCTCCTCCTCATCATCAAGGCCAAGCTCGAAGCGGTAGCATCTGGTATCCACACGTTCGAGCAAGAGTTCCTCGCCCATATCGTAGTCAGTGGAGACACCACCGTCTATGATCGTATCACCCAAGGTGCTGCAGAGCACAGGCAGTTACTGCCACCGATCAAGGAGGTCCATAGATGAAGCCGCTGGATACCAAAGTCTACGGAGTGTTGTTCACCGTCAAGGACAACAAACCTATCCCACCAGATGAATTCATCGTCTTCCGGCCACACGATGATCTTCTAGAGGATACACTAATCTACTACCTAGGTAAGTGTATGGACAAAGGAGCTGATCGAAGCCAAGTAGAAGCTGTTCAAGAGCTTCTATCACGCGTGAGAGCATGGCGTGAGCAGCATCCAGACAGGTGCAAGTTGCCGGATGTCACACCAGAGGAACGGGAATGGACTACACCATCACCTGCGCACGCTGCAAAGCCGACGTAACACACAGATGCAACACAGAGCTAGTTGCCTGGGCGATCAGGTTGCTCAAATGGAGACCTGAGTCAGGCTTTCCAGAGCAGCTGAAGAAGGACAACGTCTACCTGCCAGACAAAGAGACNAAGAACGAGATCGATAGCCCAGAAATACCCTTCATGAGCGAGGCGTTCTTGTACCCTCTTTTAGGCAAGGAAGATGCCAGAACTTTGATGGCTCTGGTAGACCATCTTCTCGCAGGAGTCGGACTAGATCCTAGCAGCATCCAGAACATGGCCTATGCAGAGATCGAAAAAGATCGTCAGCAGCGACTAGAGGCAGAGGAACGTCAGAAGAAGTACCTCGAACGAAGAAGACAAAGGAAAACACAAGGCACGTAGCAAAACAGCTTCCTTTCGCGGGTATAAGTAAATCAGAGAACCCGGAGTTGAAGATCGATTTTCTGCCCACTCGCGAAAGGAAGCTGCATGACCTTACAGCTCACAACCCACGGCGCCACCGGCTATGAAGTTGAGATCGAGAAGTTCCTTTCCGCCGCCTTAGACCTAGTCAACCGAGACAGTATCCTAGACAACGTGGCCACTGCGATCATTGCGTCCGGGCAACTTCGTTACGGACCCATGCCATCTCCCGAGCGGCTGGTGGCCATTCGACAAGTGATCCGCGACTGCATGAAGGAAGAGCGGCCTGTNCCGATCTTTGTTCCTTTCGGGAGCAGAAAAGCNGTACTCGGGCAACAGATAGACATCGCCGAGCTGATGGCTTTCCGCCAGATGACCGCTCTACANGAACGCGTGCAGCGTCTCTACAGACCAGGCGTCGAGATCGTCGTCCAGATGGAAGACACCACAGGCAACGTCCTGTTCGCAAAAGACGGAGCTCAATCCGTCCAAGAGACCACCACCTACTGCCACAACATGTGGACCTTAGCCATGGTTCTCGGTGTTGAGCAATCCAACGCAGGCGGGTACATACACGTACAGCCTGAGTCCTACTACATCACTCCCTCGACTCTCCAGGAGAAGCTCGCCCAAATCCGAGGGCCTCTCACGGACTACATCACCGCCACAGACACCAGCTGGGAAAACGCTGACCAGCTGGCATCCTGGAAGAAACTGGTGGAACTCGGCTGGCATGGGAAGATCTCAGCGCAACAGAGGGACTACTACTACAGCCGCTACCTGGCCATGAATCCAGATCTCTCCTACGCCGAAAGGAGAGACATGCTGGTGACGTACTTCTCGTGTTCGTGGGCACGACACAACCTCCATGCAGTGAGTGGTCATCCATCATGGAACGGGAAGTACATCAAGATGCAGTTCTGCCCTCCTGTACCTGGCACGCCACCCGGCATGTTCGACAGATCCGTCTACTACAGGACCATCCCCCTGAAGCACGGCCAGACCCACATTCCACCGTGGCGTGGAAAAGGCTACCTCAAGATCGGAGACAATGGAGCCTGCCCCAAGATAACCAGCTGGAAGGATACCCAGGACTACATGAAATCCACCATCGACTTGACTGACGGCAACAGGTCAGTGACCCTCGCGGCCGACATCATCACAGAATAGGCAAACCCCTCTCTGCGGGCTGTCTATTGGAAGAGGCTATCGAGCTTCTTCTTTTGCGCAAGACTGGCAAGTAGCCAGGTATAAGGATCAAGAAAGGTCTACCTCATGACATCTACATCTGCACAAAAACGATTCTCTGATGGCCTGCAGATCAAGTCCATAACAGCTGAGTGCCAGCTGTCTATCAACCGTAGGTCGTTGCTGTACGCCCGAGACACTATCGTCAAGATGGCTCGGCATGCTGCAGGTATCGGCCACTACTATCTCTCAATCGTGCTCGTGAATGTCCAGCACGACATGCTCACCTTCCAACGAGATCTGTGGAAGGCTCTGTTTGAGAAGGGCTTCCCGATAGCCAGTGTGAAAAAGTGCAGGAACTCCACGAACCGAATCAGGGTACATGTGGCTTGGCACGTGCATATGTGATCAAAAGAAAGGTACGCATGCTATTTCATGAACTGAACACCATTGAGCAAGAGGCTGTTCTGAAGATCGTGGCAGAACAGCTGTACATAAACGATAGCAAGTACTGCGATACAGAAGATGCCTGGGCAACTGCTTCTGCCTTCTGTAAAGGATCTTCCACAATAGTGGACCCGGACGAAGACGATGTATCATCATGCGTGGATGATGCACGAGAGGCATTCAAGAGAGTCTCTCTGCGGTACCGCAAGTTCGGCGACCACGTCATGCGAGAAGTGTACTTCGCCCTCTACCCAGATAGATCTGCTTCGACTAGTATCTCTGAGGCACCAAAGCTCGTCCGTAGAACAATCCACGTGGAGGACTGGATGCGGTGGGATGATGCAGACAAGCAGATCAGGTACCTGCTTGCATTACCAGAACACCTCGACGTCTACATCCTCATCCACGGCAGCCCAGAGGCGGAACGCCAACAACCGTGACCTTTGAAAGAGCAGCTGGAGTGGGAACCACCTACCTCCCACCTTCGGCTGCTCTTTCTTTAGCCCTATACCATCTCCAGATCGAAAGCTGACAGACTTCACTCCCAGGCTGTACCTTTCGACAAACGGTAGGTCTGATCGGATAAACACAGCATCTGACCGACACACCTATCTCTCCCAGCAGCTGGTGACACCTTCCATCAGCGTCGCATGCCATAGCGAAAGGCTCTAGGTCACCCACAACCAACGAGTCGGGTGGTAGATGGGCAGCGTCCTCAGTGGTGACCTCTACCCACTTCCGGTCAGTAGGATGCCAGCAGCAGGCGCCACAAGTCGTGCAGTCGCTGGGTATCTCAATGTCCTTCATTTGATCACCTATATAGTGCTAGAGAAAGAGCCCGGTGGTGGCCGAGCTCTTCTCTTCTACTTCTTCGGAACCAAGTACTCAACTGGAGTGCCGTCCCTCAGATAGCCTACCACCACTGCAGGTTTGAACACCTGTATGGGCGCCTCCTTCTTGCCGATGCTACCTATGATGATCACTGTCGAATCAGCCACCCCAATGTCCATTCCGAAGAACAAGCCCGTATCAAATCTCATCTCGGGCATCTGCCATGATCTTTCCGTAGAGGTCCATGTGCCCGAAGAGTGACTTGACCTCTTTGGTACCCTTGCAGGCGGCACAGACGCCACCATGCATGTAGCGTGGTGGGCACTTGCACGGCAACACGTGTGGGTGAAGCAACCACGTGTCCAGAAGGTCATGTGGATAGATGCTGGGAGAGTCCGGCAACTCGATTGGCTGAAGCGGTAGGGCTATCACCTCACGTGCTTTGGCCCCATCAGGATTCGCCATAGCCAGGACGATGTGTCCCTCTCCAGCGAATGACTTCGGTACCACGAGCATGACCCTGTGAAGGATGTCTCTGAACCTGACCCTCTTAGGATCTCGGATAGGAGCATTCGCAAGAGCATCACCAACAAGACTCCAGCAAAGCTCCCGGTGTCCAGACTGGGTGATTGTGTCGATCATGTTACCGATGGCATGACAGCACTTCACGTAGAGCAAGAGCTCTCCATCAGGTACACCCTGGACACCCATTCCCGCGAGAGGGTTGCTGTTGTATCCACAGGCGATACAAACAGGCGCCTGCCCCATCGGTTCCTTGCAGTTCGGGCAGTTCATAGAGACTCTCTTCTTTCTCGCCGCTTGGCGTTGATCTGGTTGTCCTTCAGNGCTTGAGAGAAGGCTANNGTCTTCNCCANAGCGTTATCCAGGTAGAAAAGCCCTTTGTGGGTGACNCCNTCTCCACACGTAGTACCTTGGNTACAGCCTGGAGGACATGGTGAGACCGGAGGAAAGATCATCAGAGTNTTTNCACCATGCTCCCCATCTGCTGTATCTGGAAGTCTGGNAGTCTCTGGATGGCTCAGCCAGATCTCGTCAGGTAGTTGTGGTGTCTCAAGTTCTCCATCCATGACATTGCCCACGAGATCTGCTCCTTGTAGCAGAATACCCGTTCCGTCTGTCTTGTTCTTGGCAAGAGCAGCGTAACGTAGAATGCTGTCGACGAGCGCGTAGTTGCTGTCCTGGATTCCGAAGAGAACATGAGGCAACGACGGGTAGATCTTATCGGCGTTCACCAAACCGAAGCTGAGGTGTTCGAGGAACTCACTCAGTATCTTGGAGACCTTGAGTGAGAAAGCCATGAGCTCTGGAGAGATACCGAGATGCAGCCTGATCAAGGCTGACTCCTCATCATTGAACATACCGGTGAGAGACTCCTTGCTGAAGAAGTCACCTATATTAACTGCAAGCTGAACTTGTCCCATGCCAGTTTCCTTTCTTGCTAGCAAAATGCAGTAGGAAGCTTCGACTTACTTATACCCCACTACTCAGATCTATTTCTACTTAGTGAGATCGAGTTTCTAACCAGGGCTAAAGAAACCCACACACTGTTGTGTGAGCTCCCCACCTTGGCGTCCCAGGCATCAGTTCCGACTTAGGTGTAAAGGCCCGTCAGACCTCTGATCTTCTTATACCCTGGTACAGCTGTCGTTTGCGGTTTAGCACGCGATGGAAGAAGGTGGCTTTGCCAGCACGTACATCGTGAGCGGATCTAAAGGAGGCTTGTCATTCCTGAACAACGTCCCTTGCTGGAATAGCCTGTCGCAGAAAGGACAGCCACCTTCTTGCTGATGCCTGCCACAGTAGGGCTTTGCAGGAAANACCAGCCAGATGTTNCTGTGATCACCNTCCATGCCTGGTGTGGTCGGTACCTCATCTGAANNCAGGNANACCCTCCTTACCATGACCTCAGGCTTCTCTGTTGGGTTGTTGCTGGCCACCACTCGAAGTCTCCACATAGAGAGATCTTCTTTGTTCTGCTCCAGCAGGACAAGATGGATCTGCTCACCAGAGTTCCCAACCCACCCATCATGCTGGTTGGTCAGAAGCTGGTAGGTCAGATCTAACACCCCATCAGGATTGCCATCGGCTGCCGTCAGTATGATGTTGGAGAGAGCCACTGCGCACTTGTTGTACAGGCGATCTGAACTGGATAGTTCTTCAGTTTGCAAGCTCGACTCCTTTGCCGGCAACCGCTCTATCAGCAGCTGCCTCAAGTAGTGCCAGTTTGTCCGCCACGTTCTCTACGTAGAAGAGTCCGTGGTGCACGTACCCCAGAGCGCATACCTCTGACATGTGTTCTGTGTGCAAGCAAGGGAACGTGTGCGGGTACACGTAGATGCTGTGGGATATGACCCCTGGTGCGATCTCAGCGTGAATGGCCTGCGGGTTGTGGAGCCAGAGCTTGTGAGTCGGAGGAGCCATCACCAGATCAGCATCTTCCTCATCCTTGCGTTTGACAACGACAGCAGATATGTCTCCACTACGAGAAGTAGTGTACGAGAGGGTCACGAAGTCCAGCTTGTTCGCTAGCACTTTGCTAGATGGATGGTCATCGTGCCCATGAAAGAGATGGCCAAGCGCCGGTACGATATCGAAGAACGTCCCATACTTGGCCACGTGGCTTAGGAACATGGCCACAGGACCGATCGTGTTGGACAACGCATCGACCATGTCCGGTGTGAAACCAAGAAACTGCTTGAATAGACGATGCTTCTCTGCAAGCACCCGTTCGATGAGTGAGTTCATGGTGAATTTCCTTTCACAGATCTTATACCCCACATACCTCAGTTTGTTGCACTAGAGAAAAACCCCCTCCTGGGCTTCCTCTTGCTTGATCAACTGTTGGACTGCTGCCGTTTCGTATCTTGTTGAATTATCTCGTCTGCGTCGTACTCCTCAGCATCTACTCCATCATCACGTAGTCGTCGGATCGTGTCTGCTGCTACGATTTGGTTGGCGTAGAGTCTCCTCGGCATTACATCAGGTACGCAAGCTGAGAATGCCTTGCTGAGCCTGAAGAGCTCTACGCTCGACCTCATCAGCCGTTGCCTCAAGCTCTGTATCAGCTCCTTCGCGCCTCTGTTGTAACGAAGGAACGGTAGCATGAAAAGCAGCCACGTGGCTATCGCGATCAGAATTCCGTCGAACGGCGTTAGCAGCAGCATGTCCATCACTGGCTCTACACCAGGTACTCTCGGTGAGTCGTGCGGTATGTTGACCATGCGCTCTCCTCCTACGAAACCCAGCTGTAGCGGACGACCATGGGTAGCTGCGCCTCCCTCAGAACACGTAGCTCTCGGAGTACGTTCTCCGGTACCACGTCCGAGGTGACGTACTCCCTGCGTGTGAACGAACTCTTGCCCTCTCGCTTCTGTACTGTGATATCCAGTACCCGCTCTATCCCGCGACCGTCCTGCAGATCTGAGAAGTAGAGGTCTACCCTCTGTACGTAGTTCCACCCGTCTAGCCTGTGCAGGATGTTGAATGCGATCTTGCCTGCCTCGGCGAAGTCGGTGAGCCCTAACGCTGGGATTAACATCGCGGAGAGCTCCTCTATGAGCCTCTTCTGTTCTTGCGCCATCAGGTACATGGTCGTTCTCCTTGTTGTGCTGGGTCGTTGAGCTCTTGATCATCACAGGACGCTTCTTCTCCTGCGTATACGATAGAGGCTACTTTGTCTCCGATTTGCGTGGCTGTGACGGCCACTGTGTACGAGAGGTATTCGATCTGGTCAGCACTCAGATAGGTTACCTCGCCTAGAATCACCTGGTCCCCAGCGTAGTAGCAGATGGTGACCTTGATGTGCTCGCTGGCCATCAACACCCTCATTCGATCTCTGCAGGAGAGAACGCGAGCCCTCTCTGCTTCTGGTAGGTCCTGGAACCGGAAGGCGTGTAGCCTTACCTGGTCTTCATCAGTAGGTGCCATCAGTCTCTCCTTTTGTCGGCCGTGATCAAAACTTACATGATGTAGGTGTTGTAGATGTCCACCTCTTTCGACAAGTCCTCTATCCGAATGGCACTCACTAGCTTGAGTACCGTGGCCGGCAGCCCATCAGATCTGTTGAACACGACTTCTAGCTCCCTCCTGATGAGACCGGTCACTTGCTTGTAGTTGAGCAGAACCTCCGCAACCCAGTAGGACGTCAGAGTCGGCGTGTGCTGAAACCTGGTGCTGACAAGCTTGCCGTTCACTAGTGCCCACGCCATCGCTATCATCTCGGAACATTGGTATACCCCAGCCACTGAGATCAACATGCCCGACAGGACACTGTGGATGGACAGCC
>WSSedB1CaDRAFT_10001134_pt1 | contig 10435 bp, 8 predicted proteins | sample WetSurSB1Cattail_FD_9460 | JGI IMG/M metagenome (IMG submission 9460)
ATCACCCAGTACAGGCATGGACCTTCAGAAACTGGAGGATGCGATGCGGCAGGAAGATATAAAAGCTGTCGTGATGAGCGCTCTGTTTCAAAATCCCTTAGGATTTGTAATGCCGGAAGAACAGCGGGCTGCCGTTGTCACATTGACGGCACAATACAATGTCACATTGATAGAAGATGATGTTTATCATGACTGCTCTTTCAAACATACACAGGAACGATGCCTGAAAAGTTATGATACGGACGGACATGTACTCTATTGCTCTTCGTTTTCCAAAACACTGGCTTCCGGTATACGTTCCGGCTGGCTTATAGGTGGAAAAAAACACCGTGCGGCAGCTGGTATGAAAATAGCACAGACACTCGGCAACAGTGTGCTGCTGCAGAAAGCTATTGCACGCTATCTTGCTTCGGGACGTTTTGAAAGTCATCTTTTCAATATGCAGAAGACAATGCAGCAGCAGATGACGGAAATGGCATCCATTCTTACAAAAACGCTGCCTGAGGGAACGGCAATCTCGCAGCCGCAAGGCGGCTACTATTTGTGGGTGGATTTGCCGGAACAGTATGATTGTCTTGAACTGTTTGAAAGCGCATTGCAGGCCGGCATCAGCATAGTTCCGGGACCAGCCTTTTCCCCGGAAAATCGTTATAAAAACTGTATGAGGATTACTTTTGCCTCACCCCTGAATGAATCAGTCAGAAACGGTATTAAGAAATTGTCTCTATTGCTGGAACGACAAAACAGATAAAAACTAAACTGGGCCTTTTTGTCAACACAAATAAGCAGCACTGTCTATGGTAACGATGCCACATGTTATGCTTTCCTCAGGTTGGAAAAACATTGTGCACCGTATCTATTCTCTTTTTTGTTCTATTTTCCGGGTCCTGTATATACGGACCGAAATTCATAATCTCCGACAATATATAGATAGTAAACACGCTATGCACGTAATTGAGCGCTTCCTTCAGATACTGAAAGAAAAACCTGTACTGCGGCAAAGATCAAAGAGTACTCTTAAAAAGATCACCCTTTACTTTCGAAAAGAGATGTCAAAGAAAGAGAAACGATCTCAAAAAGAAACAACCTGTTTCTCCCTTTTCCGGAGGTCAAAGTAAAGCGAAATGTCCCCCTGGACAAAGCATGATATCCGCAGAAATAAAGCGTATTTTTGTCGGAAATCACTAACTACGCCACAGGCAACGGAGTATGGAGTTCTTTGTGTGTCTTATATAGCCGGTTTCCTTTTAAGGACCTTTATTACAGATTCGTCAAATACTTCTCCTGAATTAAACTGCTCTTGTTTCCTTTTGATTTTCACCAAAACTCATAAATGCGCCAGTATCATGGAACACCTCTATCAGCCATATTTTTAATTTCAGAAAATTTCCCAAATCATTTTTTTCCCATCCGCTTATGATGAAGGTTTGTTGTTTGGTATCGAGGTAACCATCCCTCCCCTCTCTGTATTCAGGTTCATGACCTTTCCATAAATATCTTGAAATAACAATCTTCATCCATGGATAAGTGAACACACATGCATAACCTGCCTGATATTGTAACCTTCTTCAAAACAATAATAAACACTAACAAATATACACCAAAAACAATAAATAATAATAAAAAACAATTGACACGAAATCATCGAAGTATTATTTTTGCTAAAGAGCAACGGAGACGGAGGAAGTTCCATGTTTACGGAAGAACGGCTTCAAAAAATACTCGAAGAATTAAATCATAACGGGAAAGTTCTAGTAAAAGATCTGAGTGAAAAATTTCATGTAACAAATGACTGCATCAGAAAAGATCTGAAAGTCCTGGAAAATGAAGGGAAGCTAAGAAGAGCTTATGGCGGTGCAATTCTCTCAAGAGACAACCCCCTAAAAAAAGAAGTTTCTGATAGAAAACTTGATAATATAAAGAAGAAAAAAATCGTTGCACAGAAAGCTCAGGAAGTAATCAAGGAAGGTGAAACCATTTTTCTGGATACTTCATCGACGAATATCTGTCTGGCAGAACTGCTCGTAAAATCACAAAAACGTTTAACAGTTGTCAGTAACATGATTGACATAGTACAAATACTGGCAGACAGCCCTTATATAACGGCAATAGCAACAGGCGGTGTTTTAACACGCTCGGTTAATGCCTTTATAGGGGCCGCGGCTATTGATGTAATAAAAAACTACAGTTTCGACCGTGCTTTCCTGGGCACAAGTGGAATAGATATTGTTAATTGTGCAGTAACGACATATGGCGTAGAAGACGGATTGACAAAACGGGCGGTTATACAGAATAGCAGACATAAATATATTGTTATGGAAAAAGACAAATTCTATTTTAATGATTCATACCGCTTTGCACTATTTAATGAAATAGACGGAATTATAACTGACGAACAACCGGACTCTATGATTATGCAGATTCTGAAGCGTAATGAAGTCACACTATATTGAGGTACAAAATGGAGTTCTCTGAAGGGATAGCAGCCGGAATTCAGGACCCTTTCATATGCCCCAAAGGCCGGGGTATCAAATCTCCGCACAAATAAAGGAGGAAGTTATGAAAAACATGCATTCTTTTTAGAAAAATGTCTATACAGCTCAATACACTTATTAAAAGGAGAAAAAGATTATGCAAACTTTACAAGTTATTTTAATTCTAGCTGTCTTTCTTGGCGGCGTCGTATTAATGATGACAAAAAAACTGCCGGCAATTCTGGCACTCCCCTGTATGGGAATACTTATTGCCGCCGTAGCAGGCGTCCCTTTTATGTCTTCTGATGCCAAGGCACAGACGATTACAAAATTTGTTCTTGCTTCCGGAGCAGGTAAACTCAGCAGTACTATTATTGTTACCATTTTCGGTGCGATATTTGCACGTGTCATTCAAACAGAAGGAATTGCGGATGCAATAATCCGGAAGGCCGCTGAACTGGCAGGTGATAAGTCTGTACTAATAGCACTGGCTCTCACTGCAGCTATCGCTGTTATTTTTACGGCAATGAGCGGAGCCGGTCCTGTTATCATGGTTTCCCAGATTGCAATACCTTTGATGCTTTCTGCCGGTATCGGTCCCGTAATTGCAGCCAGCCTTGTATTAATGGGATTAAACATCGGATTGCTTTTCAATGTATCACAATATCAGCTGTACGTTGATACAATCGGAATGGATATGAACGTTATAAAAACCTCATCAATCGCAATGGGTATTATCTGTATCATTGTAACAGCAGCCTATATTCTTTTGAATGTAAACAGAAAGAAGGGAACTGCATCATGGGCAATGAAAGTTGATGGCACTAAAAGTTCCAAACTCAATCCTGCCGCAATGTTCATGCCTTTACTCCCTGTCGTTCTTGTTTTCTTCCTGAAATGGGATGCAGATACAAGCCTCCTGATAGCGATACTGGTTACAGCCCTCATAACAAAGCCCCTGCAGATCGTACATGACATATCCAGTTCCGTCGTAGAAGGTATAAAAGATATTTCTGGAGTTATCGCTCTCATGATGGGAATCGGCATATTATTAAATGGTGTTTCAGCAGAAGCTACATCATCACTGATGAAACCCCTTATTGGTGCAATTCTCCCTTCTAACCCTGTTATTTATGTTATCCTTTTTACCGTACTGTCTCCGCTTGCTCTGTACAGAGGTCCGCTGAACATGTACGGCCTTGGTTCAGGTCTTGCCAATATCTTTCTGCAGGCCGGTTCGCTGAGCGCATCTGCAGTAGGAATGGCATTAAGAAGTACAAGTGTCGTACAGTGTGTAAGTGACCCGACCAATACACAGAATGTCATAGTGGCCGATTATGCAAAAGTCGATGTGAATGAAATCCTGAAATCAACACTGCCTTATACAATGGCGATGGCTCTTGGGATTTTGGTCTATAGTGCAGTGGTTTTATTTTAGAAATTACATGTAATAAAAAGGAGTGAGGTATTCATGAGCGATAGAAAGGTTAGAATCGGGATAGATGTTGGCGGTACTTTTACTGATGCAGTTGTAATTGATAACGAAACATATGAAATAATTGCAAAGGAAAAACTTCCTACAACTCATCACTCGATACACGGTGTTGCAGAAGGAATTGTCCAGGTAATCAATGATTTACTTCAAAAAAATGCAATCTCTCCTGATGATGTTGTTTTTATTGCTCATGGTACCACACAGGCAACGAATGCGCTTCTGGAAGGTGATGTAGCGAAAGTCGGCATTATCGGTATGGGAAGCGGACTCGAAGCAGACAGAGCCAGAAAAGAAACGACGGTCGGGAATATTGAATTAGCACCTAAAAAGTATCTTTATACAGAACAGACGTTTATCGACTCTTCTCTATTAACCGGAGACAAAATTCTGACAGCAGTACAGGATCTGATAAACAAAGGTGCAGAAGTCATTGCTGCTTCAGAAAGTTATTCAGTTGACAATCCTGAAAATGAAAAAAAAGTCATCGAAACAGCAAATAAAAAAGGAATAGCCGCAACCGGAGGGTATGAAGTTTCCCAGCTTTACGGACTGCAGGCAAGAACAAGAACAGCATCCGTAAATGCTGCACTCATCCCCAAAATGATGGAAACCGCCAATATGACTGAAGAAGCGGTAAAAAAATCAGGCATAAAAAAACCGCTCATGATCATGCGCTGTGACGGTGGTGTAATGAGTATCGACGAAGTCAGGAAACGGCCGATTTTAACCATGCTGTCGGGCCTTGCGGCAGGAGTCGCAGGAGCACTTATGTATGAAAAAGTTACAGATGGCATCTTTCTCGAATCAGGCGGTACTTCAACAGATATTTCCGCTATAAAAGACGGAAAGGTTATGGTTAAAAATGCCCAGATAGGCGGAAGAAAACTATATCTGACTTCTCTTGATGTAAGAACCACAGGAACCGCCGGCGGCAGCATGATCGTCATAGAAAATAATAAGGTGGTTGATGTAGGACCAAGATCTGCACATATAGCTGATAAAGAATATGAAGTATTTACGGAACCTGAAAATATAATCAATCCCAAACTGGCACTAATAGCGCCAAAAAAAGAAGATCAGCCCAATTACGCAATTATCAATTGCAGTAATGGAAAAAGCTATGCACTTACATTAGCCGGAGCCGCTAATATTCTCGGATATGTACCGGACTGCGATTACGCTTTTGGAAATAAAGAATCAGCAAGAAAAGCATGGCAGGCCCTTGCTGATTATACGGGACGTACCGTGGAAACAGTATGTACAGAAGCCATGGAAATAGCGATTGCAAAAATCAGGGCAATTGTAGACAGCCTGATCACCGATTACAAGCTGAATCAGAACCTTATCTATCTTGTTGGCGGCGGCGGATCCGCATCGGTCGTTACACCTTATTTAAGCAAAAAAATGGGGATAAGGTTCAACATAGCCAACAATGCTCCTTATATATCAACAATCGGCGTTGCATTGGCTCTCGTCAGAGAGCAGATAGAACGTAACGTATCCAACCCTACAGAGGAAGATATCAGGAAAATCAGGCATGATGTGACGGAAGTAATTACAAGAGCAGGAGCTGACGCTTCAACAGTCGATATAACTATCGAAATAGACAGTCAGAAAAACATACTGCGTGCTACAGCAACCGGCGCAACAGAATTAAGGACAAAAGACCGCAAGACAATAATCATTTCTGAAGCGGAAAGGGAAAAAATACTTACAGAGGGAATGAAGGCAAATGTAGACAAGATAGAAAAAATTTGTTCAGAAGGAAGATGGCATGCATATTGTGTAGAAACCGAAAAAAGTGCTTTATGGGGATTACTGAAATCAAAGAAAAAAAATATATGCGTCATGGATGAAGGAGGCGTTATCCGCCTCCAGAAAAATATGGCAAAAGTAAAGATTTTCTGTAAGCATCAGATTGACTCAGATTTCTCGGATTTTGTAGATTCAATGACACAATATACAGATGCCGGAGCAACTCTTCCCAGAACATATCTTTTTTTCGGACAGAAAATGTCAGACTTAAGCGGAGTTCAAAGTAAAGAACAACTTATCAGTCTCGCAAAAATGGAACTTGAGTTCACTGAAGATACACAGAATATACTTGCTGTGGCAGCAAAGGATTAAAATGTTCCAACTCGACAAAATCCCTGCAGAGACATTCGCTATGTTGGAATTACGGCAGGATCCCCTGTTCCGCTACATGGACAGTGCCGATTATTCCGGATACGTCGAGAAAAGCATACAAACAGGACACAAGAAGGCACAACAATATATTGGCAAAAATTTAGAGAATGAAATAGAGACTGCAGGTTTTGGCATTGTATCTGATAATCGCCTTCCGGCTTATCAGATTACGTCTTACCGTATTCAGGCACGAACTTCATACAATGAAAAATCAGGACTTATATTTCTTTATATGAATGAAATCAACTATAAGTGGAACATAATGCAGGAATATGGTTACAACGTAACTCTTGAATGGCTCATAAAGCTTGTTCTGGCGCATGAGTTTTATCATGTCACGGAATTTTTGCAGGGCTGCACAACGGGTGATATGATGCCGCCTGTTTACAGAAAAACTCTTTTTGGAAATAAAAAAGCCTCACTCCGCAGCGTCAGTGAAATTGCCGCACATAATTTTTCCAAAACGTATATGGAAAGCGTAATACAGCCTGAAATGACCGATTATCTCGTTCTGCTGCATGACGGAACTATTACATCAGAATATCTGGAAAAGCTGGTTGACCTGAATAATGGCGATACAGAAGGAAAATGAATAACATGGAAACGGTAACATATGAAAAGACATCAGTACCGGTAATCGGCACTTTTGATACCGTCGTTGTCGGCGGGGGGACTGCAGGTGCTTCAGCAGGCATTACAGCTGCCCGGGAAGGAAACCATACATTACTTATAGAAAAGAGTATTTCGCTTGGGGGTTCAGCTGTAGGCGCATTGGTAACCCCCATGATGGAATCCTTTGTTAAACACGAAAATAATTTTTACGAAATTGAAAAACGCCTCAGGGATAAAGGTGTTGTGACGAGCGACGGTATGATGAAATACGTCTATTCCACACCAGAGTCAAAAGCAGCGGTTTTAGAAGAAATGTTTCTGGAAAATCATGGAGAAGTTCTCTATGACGCATCTCTGGCGGGATGTACCGTTAAAAACAGGAAAATAGATACAGTTTTTGTAACGACTGTTGACGGAATGACGGCTATCCGGGGAAAACAATTCATTGATGCAACGGGTGATGCGCTGCTTTCAAGAATGGCGGGTGTTACGGTTGCTTCCGGAGATGAAAATCAGAATGACCAGATGTCATCTCTGCGGTTTGAAATGGGTGGTATAGATACAGAAAAATATAGAAACTATTGCCTCAGTCTGAACGATAATTTTTCCCCGCTGAAAACCGGTTTTTTCTGGGAATCAGCGATGGTAAAAAACCGGGATTTCAAGCTCGAACCGGTTTTCAGAACCGGTATTGAAAAAGGATATTTATGTGACGACGATCTGATCTATTACCAGTGTTTTTCCCTGCCGGGAGAACCGGGATGTATGACCTTCAACTGCCCGCATATCGGTTCCATGAAAAAAAATACCAGTGCAGCCGCAAGATCTTATGCCGTTCACGAAGGCAGACAAAAAATAGACAGACTCGTTGCCTTTTTACAACACTGTATGCCGGGTTTTGAAAACAGTTATGTAATCCGGATAGCATCGGCGCTTGGTATCCGCGAATCGTGGAGAATATGCGGAAAATATATTCTGAATGAAGACGATTACATCAATCGTGCTAAATTTGACGATGCCGTTGCAAAAGGCGACTGGTATATAGATGTGCATTCTGCAAACAAAGGTCTTATTCATATGGAAAAGTATAATAAGGGAGAATTCTATGAAATACCTTATCGCTGCCTTATCAATAACACAATTGAAAACATGTTGACTGTAGGAAGGTGTATTTCTACAACTTTCCTTGTCCAGGCAAGTATACGAATCCAGCCCACCGTAATTGATATGGGGGACAGTGCCGGAAAGGCTTGTGCAAAAGCCTTAAGGCAGCACTGTGAACTGGCAGAATTTGATGGTAAAGGGTTACTACAGTAAACCCGGGGAAGCAAAATATGCAAAAAGAAGAAGTATTAAAAAAACTGAAAGGCGGAGTGATTGTATCATGTCAGGCACTGCCTTCAGAACCGCTGTATAGTTCATTCATTATGGGGCGCATGGCACGGGCTGCAAAGGAAGGCGGAGCTGTGGGTATAAGGGCAAATACCCCACAGGACATAGAGGAAATAAAAAGAATTGTAAATCTTCCTGTAATCGGTCTGTATAAGGTTGACTATGCTGATTCTGAAATATACATAACTCCGACAATGAAGGAAATAGATGCCCTGGCAGGAGTTTCTCCCGACATCATAGCAATGGATGCGACGGACCGAAGCCGGCCACAGGGACTGACACTTGAAAAGTTTTTTCCACGTGTAAAAGAAAAATACCCCGATATGCTGTTTATGGCAGACTGTTCATGTTTTGAAGATGCCGAACGGGCACAGAAACTGGGATTCGATATTGCCGGTACAACAATGCGCGGTTATACCAAAGCGACGCAGGGTATTCAGATTCCGGATTACGACATGCTCCATAAAATCACAACAGAATTATCAATTCCCGTCATAGCTGAAGGAGGCATATGGGAACCGGAACAACTGAAACGAGTTTTTACTGAAAATATACTTGCGGCAGTAATAGGAACGGCTATCACCCGTCCCAGAGAAATCACACGCAGATTCGTCAGCTCGGTTGAAAAAAAATAACCATCCCCTCTGCACGAATAAAAGATTACAGATTGTGAGGTATGCAACAAATGAGTAAATCGACAGGATTTACCAGGCATATTCCCAAAGCAGAAGAGACAGATAAAACAGGGAGGTTGCATTGAAAAAATATCTGGGAATAGATATAGGCGGAACTGCCGTTAAAACAGGTCTTGTATATGCCGATGGGACGATTACGGTAAAAAAAACATATAGCGTAGATTTTGACAGGTATGAGACTCCTATTCTTACAACGGTACTGAAAAGTACAGATTCATTTCTGGCTGAACAGCATATAACCGAAGGAGATTTATCGGGAATCGGAATATCGGCAACCGGGCAGATAGATACGGTCAGCGGATATGTGGCAGGAACAGCCGGACATATAAAGAACTGGTCAGGAGTCCGTATACGCGATGCATTTCTGAAAAAATACAATATACCGGTCACGGTACTGAATGATGCGGACTGTGCTGCAATTGGGGAATATAAACTGGGAGCGGCACAGGGAGTTCCGAATGCGGTGATTCTGACCATCGGAACAGGAATCGGGGGAGGAATTTTTGTAAACTCCCGGATACTTTTGGGAGCACACGGTCTCGCAGGGGAAATCGGTCATTTTACTATACAATGCGAAGGCGAAAAATGTACCTGTGGAAATACAGGATGTTATGAGCATTACGCATCGACAGCCGCATTACTGCGGATGGTAAAAGCGGCAGTACAGGAAGGAAAAATATCGTGGGTCTGTAACGAAGAAATAAACGGTAAGACAGTGTTTCTTCACTGCAACGAACAGCCTGAACTGAAAAAAATCATTGGAAAATGGATTTCATATGTGGCTGAAGGTATTACAACACTCGTTCATATATTCAATCCGGAAAAAGTAATCATCGGTGGCGGTATCTGCAGAGAACAGGAGAAGTTCATTATTCCGCTGAAACAGAAAGTGCTGTCGGAAATAATGCCGGCTTTTGCGGACGGACTCGAGATCTTACCTGCCAAACTCGCCAACGACGCAGGTATGGTTGGAGCTGTTTTGTACAATATAGATAGAGAAAAAAATGACAATTTGTTTGCATAACGGAATATTGCTGAATGGTATATCCATCATGGAAAAATGTGCCGTTCTGCTGGAAAACAGAAAAATTCTGGATGTATTCAGTGAAGAAAGATTCTATCAGAAACAGTTCAACTCCGATGTAAAAATAATAGATGTAAAAAATGCTTATATTGCACCAGGCCTTATAGATACACATATTCATGGATTCAAGGGGCACGGAACTGATAACTGTACGACAGATGATATTCTGAAAATGTCAGAAGATCTTGCCGGGTACGGTGTAACAGCATTTAATCCGACCATGTATCCTGCGTCGGAAGACAGAATGATCGACGGAATCAAAAATATCGTAGCTGCTATGGGGCATGAAACCGGGGCCCAAATAATGGGTATCCATCTGGAAGGCCCTTTTATATCTCCTAAAAAACTGGGTGTCCAACGTCCTGAAACCGTACGTAATGTTGACCTCAGCTTAATGGAGCGGTTATGGGAAGCTTCTCAGGGGCATATTGTAAATATGACTGTAGCACCGGAGTTAAAACATATGCGGCAGCTGGCGTTATACAGTCTCAGTAAG
>WSSedB1CaDRAFT_10001135_pt1 | contig 10433 bp, 6 predicted proteins | sample WetSurSB1Cattail_FD_9460 | JGI IMG/M metagenome (IMG submission 9460)
TACAGGCCTGTAGGATTTTTTTCCGGCACGTTTGGCGGAAGACAGTCAAACGGCATTTGTACATTTGTATAATGGGGTTTATCGAATCCCTGGAGTGTCCATGTCCCCGGAACATGAATGTCAGTCCATGCGCTATCTTTATATGACGTCCGGGACCAGCCTTCTGCAGAAGTCCCCTCTGCTGCATCTCCGTCTGCCGTATCAAGCAGCATGAATTTCCACATACCGTCAAGTTTTTTTATATAAGGGCTCGCCGTTTCCGGACAAGCTTCAGGACCTGCCGCCGTTTCAGCCAGAGCCGTTTCAGGGGAATCAAACGGAATAAGCGGACTACGCATCGGAAGTCTGTTTAATTCCTGGATTTCAGGATTTTCCCATATATGTAACATAATACCTCCATAATTCTTTTACCGATACAGATTGAACCCGGTCTGTTTCATTATTTTTCTTATTATACCGGCAGAGTGGTTTTTTTACCATGATTTTATCATAGTAACAGGCATCGTAATGTGATACACTTACGGACAGAATAAATTATGAAACATATTCTGATGATAGGTACGGGCGGTACTATTGCCTGTAAGCAGGGAAACGAAGGGCTGGCACCTGTTATTACGACGCAGGAACTGCTTTCATATGTGCCAGGGTATAAGGATTTTTGTTCTGCAGACAGTATTCAGATCATGAATCTTGATAGTACCAATATGCGTTCCGAGCATTGGCTGCAGATAGCACAGACCATCGAAAAAAATTATGATACGTATGACGGTTTCGTAATTACACACGGGACGGATACGCTTGCCTTTACTGCCGCTGCACTTTCGTATCTTATACAGGATTCTTCAAAACCTATAATTGTTACAGGGGCACAAAAGCCTATTAATATGGAAAATACGGATGCGCGGATAAATCTTATCGACAGTCTGCGTGTTTCTTCCTGTGACAGATCGTATGGCGTAAATATTGTTTTTGACGGAAAAGTAATTGCCGGAACGCGTGGTAAAAAGGAACGGTCAAAGAGTTATAACGCCTTTTCAAGCATCAATTTTCCGTATATAGCTGCCGTGCAGGATGATCACATTATTTTTTATATTGACGATAAAGAACAGAATACAGAAAATAACCGGCCTGTGCGTTTTTTTCATACGCTTGATTCAAACGTTACACTGCTAAAACTGATTCCTTCAATGGATGCTTCCATCCTTGATTATATGGCTGAACATTTTGATGCGGTGATTATAGAGTCATTCGGGGTTGGCGGTCTTCCTTCGTATCAGTCAGGCGATTATTATAAAGCTATATCAAAATGGATCAGTCTTGGAAAGACTGTCGTTATGGCGACTCAGGTTACCCGTGAGGGCAGCAATATGACGGTATATGAAGTCGGACGTACCATAAAAAAAGATTTCGGACTTCTTGAAGCATATGATATGACCCTTGAGGCAACGGTGACCAAACTGATGTGGATACTTGGCAAAACAAAATCCCATGCAGAAGTAAAAGAGCTTTTTTATAAAACAATTAACAGGGATATTCTGTGGAAAAAGCGGTGATTTATTCACAGTCTGTACATTATAAGGTTGTAAATCTTGTGGATAAACCAGTATATCTGACAGTAACCGCTGCTAAATAACGGCTTTTATCTATTGATGTGTTTTCAAAAGTCAGACGAGGTTTGAAAACACATCATTATTATAACACTAAAAATTATTGAGAGACGACAGGTCAAGCTTGTCTGCTCCCTCCAGCAGTTTCCCGGCGATTTTCAGAATCTTTGCACAGTCACCATCCCGTTCGCCTTCCACGTTAAGCGGCATGACAGGATCATGAAGCGATAGCCGGAGCAGGAGCCATCCCTGCACTTTATCATTGTGGAATGAGATCCGTATTCCTTCGTATGAAACAGGAAGCGTATAACCTGCCTGGAGCGCGCGCTCCCGGAATTGCCTGAGAACAGCATTCCCGTATGTTCTGAAGTCTTCTGTCTGTATCTTAAAACGTATCTCTACAGCTTCTACAAGCGGAGGTAACTTTTCGATAAGACTTGCCAGATGCCTGCCTTCCTGCTTTGCATTTGCGAGTGCTATTATGAGTTTTACTGCAAGAAAGGCACCGTCATCAAGATAATAATTATCCCTGAGCGCGCCGTGTCCGGAGGTTTCCATTGCAAGCGGTGATACGGTACCGGTTTCATTCAGCCGTTTACATTCATTGATAACATTTTTATAACCGCGCTGGAAGCGGTGGTGTTTTAAATGAAGTTCCCGTTCCAGAAAGTATGTCAGTCTGTCCGAAGTGACGGAATCAGTGACGATCGTACTGCCGGGATACTCCGGCGCAAGAACGGCAGCTACCATGGCAATGATAGCATCACGGTTGACTTCCGTACCATCAGGAAGTACTGCTGACATACGGTCAACATCAGTATCGAATATAAGACCGAAATCCGCATGGTTTTTTATTACTGCGTTTCTTACTGAGTCCATGGCTGCAGGGTTTTCCGGATTGGGAATATGGTTTGGGAACATACCGTCCGGCTCAAGGAACTGGCTGCCTTTCGTATCAGCCCCAAGCGGTTTCAGTATGCTGTTTACAAAAAAACCTGCATCGCCGTTTCCTGCATCCACTACAATTTTGAGTCCGCTTAACGGCAATGACTGAGGATCTGGTTTTTTTACGCCCTGGCGGATTGTGTCGGCAAGATGTTTCGAATACAGATTCATCAGATCGCATATCTCAGATTCAGGCATATCTATTACCGAAGACTTTTCTGCAGAAGCCCGTTCGAGAATGTCTGTAATATCTTCGTGCTCAAGTCCGCCGTCTTTGTTGAAAAATTTTATACCATTCCTGTTATAGGGCAAATGGCTGGCTGTAATCATTATAGAACCGTCAAAATGAGTCTGCGGAAATATGATGGACATAAACATCGCCGGTGTCGTCGCCAGACCGCAGCGTACGACTTTTGCACCCATTGAAACAAGTCCCTGTATAACGGCTTTTTCAAGAGCAGGTCCTGAAATACGGGAATCATGTCCGATACCTACTGTAAGTCCGCTCAGTGATTTCCCTGTATTTTCCGCTAACCATCCGGCAAACGCACAGCCGATTTTATTGCATGCAGTTTCATCCAGGCTGACGTGTTCTCCGGCTATACCTTCGAGCGCTATGCCTCTGATATCACTGCCGTTCTGTAATTTCATTATCGAGGGATCTGTCATTTTATATACCTTCTGTGGTCTGTAATTATTGTATTTGAGACACTTTCAAAAGTCTGTTAACTTTTGAAAGTGTCTTTATAGAGTTTTTCAAACTTCTATATTACAAATATTTGAAAAACTCTATAAAGACATCTGATGTTGCGTTTCCAAAGCTCGTCTGACTTTTGAAAACGCCTCTTTATTATATACATTCCTGTGCGGATCCGGCAAGACTCTCAGGGAAAGCCAGGAGCATGCATATTAAGCCACCGGATTTTAATCAGTATGCCTTAGCAATTACCGGTAAAAACGTGAATGAGGTATTCACCTGCGATTTTTGCGAGACTGTAGATTGTTTTGACTTCCGTTGGTTCCGTTTCTTTCATCTGCCAGCGGGGGAAAAAACGTGTTATATGCAAAGCTGTTTCTCTGTTGACGGAAGCTACCCAGGAGGCAAGCAAACGCATCTCTTCTTCGCTGTCGTTACAGCCAGGCACAATAAGTGTCGTCAGTTCTACATGGCACTGTTTTGAACAGATCGTTATTGCTTTTTTGACTGTTTCAAGATCTCCGCCGAGTGTCCGGTACCATTTTTCCGTAAAGCCTTTCAGGTCTATGTTCATCGCGTCCGTATAGGGTAGTATTTCATCAAGGACACTCTCAAGTACGCAGCCGTTTGTTACTATGACATTTTTCATGTCGTAGTCCCTGACAAATTTTGCCGTATCGCGGACATACTCCCAACCGACCAGCGGTTCATTATAGGTGTAAGCAACGCCTATGTTACCACGGCTGCGTAATGAAAGCGCTTTTGCTGCAAGTTCTTCGGGACTCAGATATTCTGTATAATGTTCGCTGCCTGACTGTGAAATATCAGAATTCTGGCAGAACGGACAACGCAGATTACATCCGTAACTCCCTGCAGAAAGAATGAGACTCCCCGGGAAAAAGAGTACAAGTGGTTTTTTTTCGATCGGATCAAGTGCAAGTGACGTAAGCTGTCCGTAATTTTTTGCGGTAACGATACCATTTTTATTCCAGCGTGCCCGGCAGAATCCTGTTTTGCCTTCCTGCAGTATGCAATGACGGAAACAGGTTTCGCACATCGAACTGTTTTCTTTCATTTTTCCCTCTTATGAAGACAATGAATAATGTATGGATCATTCTTCATTGTTGGTAAATTGAAAATATTATGTTCTGATTGCGATAAACGGTACAAGCATTTCTTTTTCAAGAAGTCCTGCATGAATACCAATAAATTTCCGTATCTCTTCAGGCGTACGGAATATCGATCGTATCCCTGTTGAAACTGCTATATAATCCCCGATAAATTCGCGGAAACGGGGATGCTCAGCGGGAACTTCAGAATCCAGCCGGATGACTTTGTTTCCGAATAATCCGGATGAAATGATTTCTTCATGGTTCATCAGAATAAAATCTTTCCCGAAGTGTTTTTTGAATGCAGTTTCGAACTGACAGCGGTCAATATCCGGTTTCAGTCTGAAAGATACGGCACGCGGCTCTATAGCAGGTGAAACGAGCAGGCAGTTATTGATATCCGGATAATTTGTGATAAGCTCATTAGTCCCGTTTACCTGACCGTGATCGGCAGTTACTATGATAAGTGTATCTTTTACATGTTCAGCGAGATCTGCGACAGCACTGTTGATATGATTCACTTCGGCGAGCGTGTCGATACCGCAGATACCCTCCCTGTGCATATATGCGTCAGGATAAGCCCAGTATGTATAGATATATGATTCTTCATTACGCCGGCAGATATATTTCGTTGCAGCAAAAAGCTGGTCGAACGTAGTAATTCTGTGTGTCCCGAATTCAGAGACCGAATATGCGTGTGCTTTTCCAGCCTTATGTATCCGGTCATAAACAGAAATATAAGGAATTGCCTTCAGTGCATATTTCTGTCCTTTGCTTATGAGCTGTCTGTCGTCGTCAGTGTTCATAAACAGACAGATATTTTTGCCGAGTTCGCTGAAATACAGCCGCCAGCCCAGCCAGCCGTGTTCTGCCGGAGTCATTGCAGACTGTAGTGATGTTGTAGCCGCAGTTGTTGTCGGGGGAAATGTCGATGTCAGTTCCGCTTTCAGGTGGGAACGAAGATAGCTGTCCGGCGGAAGCCAGTCCGCAATGTTTCTGCTTCCCATGGCATCGAATACCATTACGATTATATGTTTATATGGATTTCCCGACGGGGCGCCTTCTTTCAACAGTACATCGAACTCCGGGAGGGTGGGATGCAGCGGACTGACACCGAAATATTCAAGTACGGAATTGGCGAGGTTTACGATACTGTGACTGTAATCAGGATACAGGATATTCATTAATAATGCCGTACGACTTCAAAGCGCTCAAGATCGGGTTTTTCAGCAGGGGCGATGCCACCTTTCCGGCATGCTATATCGATTTGCTCTTTTACGGTATTGACTGTTTCGAGGTTCGGAAGGAGTAATCCCCGTCTGTATCCCTTTGTAACGATCACGCCGTATTTTTTTACGTCAAGTTCTTCACAGGAAGAAATCTTTTCCGTCGGGCCGAGTACATCGACACTGTATACCAGTATATCAAGCTCATCGGGGCTGACCGGCGGGAAACGTGGATCCTGCGTGGAAGCGCTTATTGCATTATGGATTATTTCTTCCGCGACGGTAGACTTTGTTGCGGATATCGTTCCGATACAGCCGCGCAGCTGGCCCTCCTTGTGAATAGAAACAAATGTTCCTGCCTGCCGGTCCAGCATGTCCTGTGAAAGATGCCAGCCCTTGAAACTATCATCATCGCAGACGACATATCCTCCGGTTACTTTCGGAATTTTGCCGGAACGTATATATATTTCAGCTGTTGAACGTGCAAGCGCAACATATTCGTCTTCTTTTTTTTTGTGGTCAGCGATGGATTTTTTCTCCGACAGTTCATACTGCTCAAGAAAATTCCGGCTGCCATCGGGACCGCATGGTTTATAAGTGCAGATGCCGTATCCGACGCCAAAGGGCCCTTCATGTGAGAGAACTTCTGTTTTTACCGCGGTACGGTCCAGCACTCCTGCCATAATGACAAAAGACCGGTGTCCGCATTCTGCTGCGTTTTCACAGAAATCGGGATCGAATTCCATAAGCCTCGTAAAGTCTGCTTTTCCCATTACATCCATGATCCGTTCGTCATATAAAGGCCCGTCCTGCCGGAATCCATACGGCCCGTCTTCTTTCAGTACATGGGAGAGGTCTCCGCTTGCTACATAAACGACGCGCCTTCCGGTTTTTTCTACTGCCTTTGCGATGCATTGTCCGAACCGGTAATGTTCTCTGAATGAAAGGCCTGAAAGTCCGATACGTACAAGCCTGTAGTCCGTATAAAACTTATTGATGAAATACATCGGAACCATTGTTGCGTGATCAAGAGATTTGTCCCGTTCGCCCTTTGTGCCTGCAGGGATTTTTTCTTTTTCAGTTTCGCTGCAGATAGCTTTTACCAGAGTTTCGTCGTAGTCTGTTTTGAATGTAACCTCCGGAGCTCCGAACTGTCCGAAATTTCCGGTTGCAGAAGCTCCCGGGGAAATATGAAAATAATCAGCATACATCACGGAGTGCGGTGAAGAAATAACGAGCGTTTCAGGTTTTAATTCTGCTATTTCCCGGGCGACCTGTAAATATGCATCGATTGTCGTCTGAATCCCCTTTTCCTGTCCGCGTCCTATTTCATGAACGATCAGCGGCGGATGAGGAACCATAAACGCACCAGCAATAGCCATTTTTACCTCCTGAAAATATAACTTTAATTATATCACGAAGTGTTCCGGTTTTTGGGAACTCCGCTGTTTTATATACGGGTTTCTGCCAGAGGGAGCACGGAAGAACGTATGATCAGTTCCGGTGTTATGGAAATATGACGGGGCGTCGTATCGTTACCGGCAATAGCGTAATCAAGAAGATCCATTGCAGCGATGGCAACGCTGCGGATTTTCATATCGATGCTTGTAAGATCGTTGCTGGCAGCAAGGACTGTATTATCGTGACTTATCAGGGATATATTATCCGGAACACGAAGTTTAAGTTTCCTGAAAGCTTTAAGTACTCCCATAGCCATAAGATCATTACAGGTGAAAACAGCAGTTGGCCTGTTACCTGCCCTGAAATAGTCGCAAACCGCTTTGCAGGTACCTTCAATAGAAGATTCTGAATCTCCTTCATGAATATGGAGACTGTGCCACGGATCAGTTCTGCAGCCTGCTTTTGCAAGTTCTTCCTTCCATAATTCTTCTTTCCGTGTATATGAATATCCTGTTTCTCCACTTATAAATGCAATATCCCTGTGCCCCTGTTCAATAAGATAACGCATTGCCGAATGCATTCCAATTTCCTGATTGACCATAATTGTATTAAACGGGAAATCCGCCGGAAACGAATGGACAAGGACTACAGGCAGCAGTTTCTCAATTTTCTTATAAATTTCGATTTGTGTTTTTGCCTCGGCAGGATCCTGCAGTATGACACCATTTAACCCGCGGCTTACAAGATCCATAAGGTATTTATACTCAACAGCCGGTCCGGTACTATGTCCCATATAGAAAATAAAATCCTTTTTCCTGTAACAGTCGGACAGCATATCGGCGAATTCCATTGTATAAGGATTTGTCAGACTGTGTGTTATAACAGCAATGGATTTTGTGGAAATATTCACTATCTGATGGGCCATGGACTCCGGAACATACTTCAACTGTAGTATGGTGCTTTCCAGTTTTTTCTTTGTGTTTTCCTTAACGGCACCTTTATTCAGATATCGTGATACTGTTGCGGTGGACACTCCGGCAGCTTTTGCAATTTCGGTAATTGTCATCGATTTATTCCGTAAGTAACTATAATACTATAGTAGAACGTAGAAAACAGCAATAACGGATGTAATGAGGATTATATTCACCCGGAATGTAAAATTTTACAGAACAATGTAAAAAACTTTACATATAGATAAAGCAGTGTTATACTTTGATTATAAAAAGTATGAATATGAAAATGCAAGATGTTTTTTCTGCTGTATTCCGTTCCGGCTGTTCCAGATAAGGTATTTTAATGAGCATCATCTTTGATTCAGTTAAAAAATGTTTCCTGTTGAATACGCCTGGAACTACCTATTGTATCAGACTCTATAAGGAACGTTATCTTTTGCACGGCGGCTGGTTTCATCGCATGGAACAGTGGTCCGACACTTGCGTAATGCCTGTACAGGATCACGCGTTTTCGCCGGTTCCTGCTGATCAGTATGAAGATTCCTGCTTTTCTCCTGATTCCCAGCAGGAAGAATACCCTGTTTCCGGACGTACTGATTTCCGTTCTGCTGCAATTGAAACAGAAATGGCGGATGGTTCGGGTACATTTGATCTTTTCTACGAAGGTTACCGTATAATTCCGGGGAAACCTGTTATTCCCGGTCTTCCGTCTGTTTACGTATACGATAATACGGAAGCAGATACTCTGGAACTTGATCTTCGGGATTCCGAGTCAGGTCTGCTTGTTACATTACATTATTCGATATGGAATATATGCGATGTTATCTGCAGACACGTGACGGTAAAAAATACAGGAACAGGGACAGGGATCTATAAAGGGAAAAATATCATACTCAGAAAGGCGATGAGTACCAGTATGGATTTTTCCGGTTCCCGGTACCGCATGCTGCAGCTGTCGGGAGCTCATGCCCGTGAACGTCATCCGGTATTCCGCCCGCTGATGCCCGGCATGCAGAGCATAGAAAGCCGGCGTGGTACAAGCAGTCATCAGGAAAATCCTTTTGTTGCACTTCTTGGTTATAATGCGGATGAAGAGCAGGGAGAAGTTTTCGGTTTCAGCCTTGTTTATAGTGGAAATTTTATTGCACTTGCGGAAGTTGATCAATTCAATATGACCCGCATCCAGACAGGTATAAATCCCTGTAATTTTACGTGGCGCCTTGAGCCGGGGGAGAGTTTTTTTACACCCGAAACAGTACAGGTCAGGTCGGAACAGGGACTCGGCGGTATGAGCAGGATCTATCACTGGCTCTACAGGGAGCATCTCTGCCGGGGCCGGTGGCGGGATGCGGACAGGCCTGTCGCAATTAATAACTGGGAAGCTACATTTTTCGATTTTACGGAAGATAAACTGGTTAAAATAGCAAAAGCTGCAGCAGACACCGGTGTCGAACTGTTTGTCCTTGATGACGGATGGTTTGCGAAACGCAATAGCGACCGTTCTTCACTTGGTGACTGGTATGCAAATAAGGAAAAACTTCCCGGCGGACTTAAGTCGCTTGCCGCAAGAATAAAGGGTCTCGGGCTTAAATTCGGACTGTGGGTTGAGCCTGAGATGATTTCACCNGACAGCGACCTGTATCGTTCCCATCAGGACTGGTGCCTGCATATACATAGACGCAGCCGTTCTGTCGGACGCAATCAGTATGTCCTTGACTTGTCCCGTTCCGATGTAGTGGATTATCTGGCAGAGACTATGAGTTCCGTTTTTTCTTCTGCGGATATTTCATACATAAAGTGGGATTTTAACCGGAGTCTCACCGAAGTCGGTTCGGCGGTTGTTCCTCCGGAGCTTCAGATGGAAACATCGCACAGATTTATACTTGGTCTGTACCGGCTGCTTGAGACACTTACAGCCCGTTTCCCGGATATACTTTTTGAATCATGTTCCGGCGGTGGGGGTCGGTTTGATCCGGGACTGCTGTATTATATGCCGCAGAGCTGGACAAGCGATAATACTGATGCACTTTCGCGTGTCAATATCCAGCTTGGGACCAGTATCGTCTATCCTGCAAGCTGCATGTCCTGTCATGTATCTGCTGTTCCGAATCAGCAGGTCGGAAGATTTACGCCGTTCAGTTTGCGTTCGCATGTGGCCATGGCAGGTGTCTATGGTTATGAACTTGATCCGGCAGAAATGCCCGAAGCACAATTAAAGGAAATGAAGGAACAGATTTCCCTGTACCGGAAGATCCGTCATACCATACAATTCGGAAGGCTGTACCGCATTGAGTCGCCGTGGACGGAAAGTTCTGTTGCGGAATGTACAGATTATAGTGCATGGGAATACATAGCGCCGGACAACAGCCAGGTGGTATGTACGGTAGTATGGACATATGCGGAAGCGAATGTGCCTCCGGAAATTATAAAACTGCGTGGTCTCGATGAAAAAACCGTCTATACGGTAGAATACCCGGACGTGAAAGAACAGCCGG
>WSSedB1CaDRAFT_10001136_pt1 | contig 10427 bp, 10 predicted proteins | sample WetSurSB1Cattail_FD_9460 | JGI IMG/M metagenome (IMG submission 9460)
AGCGGAAATAATGAGTCTGCATTCATTGTTGGGTCTTTTTGATTCGTGGGCAAAGGTATAAACCCTCGTTAGAATACACAATACAACATTCCGGAGACGCTTACGCCGGATAGATAAATTTCCGGAAGATACCGGTATATCAAAAGCGGACAATGTGTTCGATAATGAACACTGATGAATGTAACTAGTACTCTGATTATAAGTATGTTAACTTCTTGGCATGCCAATTGCCCTTCATTGAGTAAAATAATTGTTATGGACAGAGATTTGTCGAGAAAGGAAATAAAGAATGTTCGATTGAAGCGGGTACTTCGCTTCTCTGTTGCCGGAGTGGTTCTATTGGTCGCTGCCGTGCTGCTTGTCTATTCGTTGCGAAGCAGTGTGAAGCGTTCAGATTTGATTTTCTCTACGGTGGACAGAGGAACGATAAATGTTAGCTATACGGCTTCGGGAGTGGTGGCACCTGCTTTTGAGGAGATTATAAACTCGCCCATTGATTCACGCATTTTACAAATATATAAGAAAGGTGGAGACCGTGTGGATGCAGGTACACCTATTATGAAACTTGACTTGCATAATGCTCAAACGGATTTGAGCAAAATGGAGGATGAAAAAGAAATGAAGGCTTGCGAATTGCAACAAATGAAGATAAACAATCAAACGGATTTGAGCGATATGCTGATGAAGATTAGGGTGTCGGGCATGAAGGTGAATCGTATGGCTGTGGAACTGCGAAACGAAAGGTATCTTGATAGTTTGGGATCGGGTACTACGGATAAGGTACGAGAAGTGCAAATGAATTACCGTACGGGCAAATTGGAATTAGAACAGTTGAAACAGCAATACCGAAACGCAAAGTTGGTGAAAGCTGCCGATATCAAATCAAAGGCATTGGAATATAATATTCTTGCCAAGAATTTGGATAATATGCAACGCACTTTGCAGGATGCGCAGATTCGTTCACCGCGCAAAGCAATACTTACTTTTATCAATAATCAGATTGGTGCGCAAGTGGCGCAAGGGAGCAAAGTGGCTGTGATCTCTGATCTGAGTCATTTCAAAGTGAATTGCGAGATTGCCGATAGTTATGGTGGTCACGTATCCGTGGGTGGAAGCGTGATTGTGAAAGTGGGCAACAAGCAATTGGATGGAATGGTAAGCAACGTGACACCGCTATCTCAAAATGGAGTGGTCGATTTCACTGTGCAACTGAAACAGGATGCCGATCCGTCACTCCGTTCAGGATTGAAAACGGATGTGTATGTGCTGAGTTCTGTAAAAGAGAATGTGATGAGAATAGCCAATGGGTCGTACTATATGAATGCCGGTGATTATGACTTGTTTGTGCTTGATGGCGACAATAAGCTGGTGAAGCGCAGAGTGAAGTTGGGTGAGAGTAACTTTGAATATGTAGAGGTGCTTGGTGGTTTGCATGAGGGTGATCGTGTGGTGGTGAGCGACATGACCGGCTTTAAGAACCAAAAGAGTCTGAAAATAAAATAATAACATAAAACGAATAAGATTATGAGCATGATAACGCTGAACGGTATCAACAAGGTGTACCGTACAAGAGAGATTGAAACTTTGGCCCTTGAGAATGTGAATATGAAGGTAGAAAAGGGTGAGTTCCTTAGCATTATGGGACCTTCGGGTTGTGGTAAATCTACGTTGCTGAACCTTGTGGGATTGTTGGATACGCCTACAAGCGGTATGTTGGAGATTGACGGCATGACGACTGACGGAATGAAAGATAAGACATTGGCGGCATTTCGCAACAAGATGGTCGGTTTTGTGTTTCAGAGTTTCCACTTGATACAGTCATTGAATGTAATCGACAATGTGGAAATCCCATTGATTTATAGAAATATATCGGCAAAGGATCGTCATGCTCTGGCGAAAGCCGTGCTGGAGAAAGTCGGTTTGAGCCATCGTTTGCATCATATGCCATCGGAACTGTCGGGTGGGCAATGTCAACGTGTAGCGATTGCTCGTGCTATTGTGGGTGATCCTGAAATAATTTTAGCGGATGAGCCTACCGGCAATTTGGATTCGAAGATGGGTGCTGAGGTAATGGATATTTTGCAGCGGTTAAACAAAGAAGAGGGACGAACAATTGTCATGGTGACCCACAACGAAGAACAGGCTAAGCAGACATCTCGCATAGTCCGTTTCTTTGATGGTCGACAAGTTCAATAACAGATAGATTAAACGAATGATCATGAATATCAATTATACAAAACAAGTTTGGGCACATTTGCGCCAGGATCCGTTAATCAGTACGATCAGTGTATTGGGAACGGCTCTGTCCATATTTCTTATTATGTTGGTGGTGATGTTGCAACAGGTCAATGTAGCTCCGTATTCGCCCGAGAGTAATCGTAATCGTTTTTTGCATGCATCGTATTTAAGTACGGCGTCGTGTCAAGATGAAAATCAAAGTACGAATAATGGGCCCATGAGCGAGCAGGCAACGAAAGAGTTGTATAGCTCTCTCAAGACTCCTGAGATAGTTACGGTTTACGCCTTCTTGTGTCGGCCATCAGTACTTTCTGTCTCCAATGCCGTTTCGTTTGTAGCCCAAACCAAACAAACCGATGATGACTTTTGGCGTGTGTTTGATTTTGATTTTGTGAATGGAAAACCTTATGATAAAGCTGCATTCAAGGCAGGGCAACATGTGGTGGTGGTAGATGAGAACGTGGCACGCAAGCTTTATGGTGACATAAATGTGTCAGGCAAAGATATCTCACTTAATCATGCTCCTTACAAGATTGTGGGTGTGGTAAAGAATGTGTCTACTTTGGCATCAAAGGCTTATGGCGAAATATGGATTCCATATACGGCAACTAATCTCGTTAGTAGATCAAGTGGTGCACAAGGGTTGTTAAGCGTTACCATTCTAGCTCATCATCGCACTGATTTTCCTGCAATAGTGTCGGAAGTTAATCAAAGGTTAACTCAATATAATAAAAAATTGAAAGAACAGAATATTCGTATTCTATCTCGTAATCGTCCTTACGATCAAGAGAAAGAATCAATCAATTATTCATCAAATGAAGAGCCTGATGTGACGGGAATGCATCGTAGACAGATTGTAATGATTGCTATTTTATTGTTGGTACCAGCCATCAATTTGAGTAGTATGACTCAAAGTCGTTTGCGCAAGCGTATTGCAGAAATTGGTGTAAGACGCGCATTCGGATGCACCCGTATGGAGCTTTTGTGGAATATTTTAATGGAAAACCTGGCAACGTCATTAATTGCAGGTGTGCTGGGATTGATTCTTTGTGTAATCTTTTCATTCTTGTTTTCTGATTTGATTTTTGCGCAACCATTCTCTTCAGGCACTCTTACGGTGAATGCTTCCATGTTGCTGCAACCCTCTACGTTTGCCTTGGCTTTTATCTTCTGCTTCGTACTCAATTTGATAAGCAGCTTGATTCCGGCTTGGAGAGCCTCACACGGCAATATTGTGAATGCATTAGGTGGTAAAACTCGTTGATCATTGATTAAAAAGTAAGTGAATATGACTAAAAAATTATTTAACCAGATAAAAAATGAATGGCGTTCAAACCTTTGGCTCATGGCCGAGTTACTGTTAGTAAGTGTGGTGATGTGGTTTATCGTAGATTATCTGTATGTGCAATATTCGATATATAATCAACCTAGAGGGTTTGATACAAATCATTGCTATCATATTGTGATGGGGACATTGTTACCGAGTGATGCTGATTACAATCCAAGTGATACGGTGCAAGTGAATGATGTGGAAGAATTGATGGATCGACTGAAGAGAAGACCCGATATTGATGCTGTTAGCCTTTCATATGTATCATTTCCCTATAATACCAGTAATATGTGGCAACCGGTAACATCCGGAAAATTGAAAAGGGAGAATGTTTTCGCAAAGAATGTTACTCCTGGCTTCTTTCGTGTTTTTGAAATTAAGGGTGCTCGCGGTGAATCTTCCGACCAGCTTTCAAAAATGTTGACTGGTAAAGTGATTATGTTATCTAATGATCTTTATAAAGATAATTATCGTGTTGATATGACATCGTTGATTGGTAGAAAGTTTATTGCGGGTGGCGATTCGGCGAACATATCGACATTGGCTGCTGCCTACAAGCCAATTAGGTATTCTGATTATATGGAAGCATCTGAATCTTACTCATATATAATGCCACTTTCCAGGACAGATATTTCTATAAATATGGAATTGTGTGTAAGGGTGAAAGAGGGACAAGATGTTGACTTTAGCGAAAAGTTGTGGAAGGATGCAGATAAACAGTTGCGTGTAGGGAATGTGTATATATCAGATGTTGAATCGTTTAGTGATATACGCAAAAGTTTTCAACAAAATGATACAAATCAAACACGTAACTACATCTTCGGAATGGGTTTCTTGATGCTTAATATATTCTTGGGATTGTTAGGCACATTTTGGTTCCGTACGCAACAACGTCGTAGCGAATTAGCTTTGTTTAAAGCATTGGGAGCAACGAAAGGAAATGTGTTTGTAAGGCAAATCGTGGAGGGATTGTTGCTATTGGTAATTGCGACTATCCCGGCTATTCTGATTGATGCAAACATTGCTTTTGCGGGGTTGAATCAGAAGATGGATGGTATGACGTTAACCTCCGGGCGATTTATTATCACTGTGCTGATCACCTGGCTGCTAATAGCTATAATGATCGTACTCGGTAATTGGTTGCCGGCGAAGAAAGCGATGGGTATACAACCTGCCAGAGCTTTGCATGAAGAGTAAAACAAGAAAGAGATGAGGATAAAGTTTGTCAATAATTTACTTTTTATAATTGCCTTAATTCTAATTCCGTTGAAGGCAGAGGGAGAGCAGCATCGGGCTATTACGCTCGATGAGGCTATCCTGATTGCCCGAACGCGAAGTGTAGATGCGGCTGTGGCATTGAATGAATTGAAGACGGCTTATTGGGAGTATCGTACGTTCAGGGCAGATCTGTTGCCGGAAGTGAATTTCAACGCTACGTTGCCCAGTTATAATAAAAAGTACAGTTCGTATCAGCAGGATGACGGGTCATACACTTTTGTACGAAACAACTATATGGAAATGAACGGATCTTTGTCTGTAGATCAGAATATATGGGCTACAGGTGGTACATTATCATTAAATACTTCGCTTGATTATTTGAAAGAATTCAATGGCAGCAACTTGAAGCAATTTATGACTGTGCCTTTTGCATTTACACTGAATCAACCGATTTTCGGTGTGAATGACATCAAGTGGAAGAGGCGCATTCAACCGGTGAAGTATGCCGAGGCGAAAGCAAACTTTCTTTCGGCAACGGAGGAAGTGACAATGAATACGATTACTTATTTTTTCAATTTGTTGCAGGCTAAGGAGAATGTGGCTATTGCCAGGCAGAATCTTGCCAATGCCAAAAAGCTTTATGAAGTGGCAAAGGCAAAGAGAGAGATGGGACAGATTAGCGAAAATGATTTGCTGCAACTGAAATTGAATATGTTGAATGCACAGTCTACATTAACTGACAATGAGAGTTCGATGAAGAGCAATATGTTTAAACTCCGCTCTTTTCTTGCCATGAGTGAGGATGTGGATTTGGAACCTGTCATTCCTGAAAAGGTACCTTCCGTGCAACTGAACTATGAGAAAGTGCTGGATAAAGCGCAAGAGAATAATGCTTTTGCTCATAGTGTGATGCGTCGTCAGTTACAGGCTGATTATGATGTGGCCCAAGCTAAGGGAAATCTTAGAAAGGTGACTCTTTATGCACAGGTGGGATATACGGGACTGGATACGAATATCAAACCGGCTTACGGCTATTTGAAAGATAATAAAGTGGTGGAAGTGGGTGTGAAGATTCCTATTCTTGACTGGGGCAAGCGTCATGGACAGGTGCAGGTGGCAAAGAGTAACAGGGAGGTAACGGAGAGCAAACTGCGTCAGGAAACAATGACTTTCAATCAGAATCTTTTTATTCTGGTGGCGCAGTTCAATAATCAGTTGGCTCAGTTGGATATTGCTGAAGAGGTTGATTCTATTGCACAAAAGCGATACAACACTAATGTGGAGACTTTCATGATCGGAAAGATAAGTACGCTTGACTTGAATGATTCGCAGAACAGCAAGGATGAGGCCCGGCAGAAACATGTCAATCAATTATATTCTTTTTGGTACTATTATTACCGGCTTCGCAGTCTTACCTTATGGGATTTCAATAAGAATAGGAGTATTGATGCCGATTTTGATAAGATAGTGAAGAATTAAACTAAACAAATTTATATAAATTGTTATTTTTGTATCATGATTTTGATAATTGACGATGATAGTGCAATCCGCAGTTCCCTCAGTTTTATGCTGAAGCATGCGGGGTATGATGTGAAAGCTGTGCCTTCGCCGAAAGAGGCTATGGAGGCTGTGCGTGCCGTGGCTCCGCAGTTGGTATTGATGGATATGAACTTTTCGTTGACTACCGATGGGGAAGAAGGGTTGACTTTGTTGAAAGAAATAAAGGTGTTTCTGCCGGAGGTGCCTGTAATTCTGATGACGGCTTGGGGAAGTATACAACTGGCTGTACGGGGCATGAAGGCAGGAGCTTTTGACTTTATCACCAAACCTTGGAACAATGCGGCATTCATGCAGCGTATTGAGACTGCCCTTCAGTTGGCTGTAAGTGAAAAGAAAGAGGAACAGTCTGCCACTGAGAATTCTATGTTTGATCGTCATCTTATCATCGGGCGGAGTAAAGCTTTGACGGATGTGCTGTCAACGATTAAGCGGATTGCCCATACCAATGCTTCTGTGTTGATTACAGGGGAAAGCGGAACGGGTAAGGAATTGATTGCCGAAGCTTTGCACATAAATAGTCCACGCTCGGAGAAACCTTTTGTGAAAGTGAATCTGGGCGGTATTTCACATACGTTGTTTGAAAGTGAGATGTTCGGACACAAGAAGGGGGCTTTTACCGGTGCGGTTGATGATCGTGTGGGACGGTTTGAGTTGGCGGATAAAGGTACTATCTTTCTGGATGAAATAGGTGAACTTGATTTGTCATGCCAAGTGAAGTTGCTGCGTGTATTGCAGGAACAAACTTTTGAGGTGTTGGGAGACAGTAAGCCTAGAAGAGTGGATATCAGGGTGGTGAGTGCAACCAATGTGGATTTGCAACAAATGGTGAAGGAGCATACTTTTCGTGAGGATTTGTTTTATAGAATAAATCTGATCACGGTCAACTTGCCTGCTTTGCGTGAACGAAGAGAGGACATACCCTTGCTGGTGAATCATTTTGCCGATTTGCAATGCAAAATGAATCAAATGTCTCCTGTAGAGTGCTCATCCGATGCGATTGAATATTTATGCCGACTACCTTTCCTGGGCAATATACGTGAACTGAAGAATTTAGTGGATCGTACCATTTTGATCTCCGGCAAGGAGCGATTGGTTGCTGATGATTTTCGTGGTCAATATCATCAAACGGACGAACCGGCCAAAACTTATTCTCTGCAAGGTTTGACGCTTGAAGAGATCGAACGTGATACGATAGTGAGAGCGTTGGAGAAGTATTCCGGTAATCTTATGCAAACAGCCAGAGCCTTAGGTATCAGTCGTGCGGCTCTTTACCGTCGGTTGGAGAAATATCAAATCAAAATCAATGAATAAGTTATGCGCCTGAAATTCTTGTTTTATATAATGTCTGTATTCTTGCTTGGAATATGGGTGTTGTTGTTCTTTACGATGCCTCGTACCAGTCGTCTCGTATCTTATTTGGCCGAGGGATTAATTGTATTGAATCTCCTTTATCTTGTTTATTTTTATCAGAAGGTGATCAAGCCTTATCGAATGATCGGCAATGGTATGGAATTGTTGAAGGAGCAGGATTTCAGTAGTCGTTTGCGTACGGTGGGTCAGGTGGAGGCAGATTCCATTGTTCAGATATTCAATCGTATGATGGAACAGATGAAGAATGAACGGCTCCATGTGCGTGAGCAGAATCACTTTTTGGATTTGCTTGTGAAAGTATCGCCGATGGGAGTTATCATCTTTGATTTCGATCAGAAAATAACACAATGCAATGATGCGGCAGCACGTTTCTTGGAAAGCAATAGCATACAGACTTTGGTCGGACAGACATTGGTGGAGTTGGATTCAGCACTGGCACAAGTGTTGGCGGAGTTGCCGATTGGTGCTACCGAAACATTTCGTCCGGGTGATTACAGGGTATTCCGCTGCTCAAAGCTTTCTTTCACCGACCAGGGTTTTCAACACCCTTTTGTGCTCATAGAGAGTTTGACATCGGAAGTAATACTGGCGGAGAAAAAGGCGTATGAAAAAGTGATACGCATGATCGCCCATGAAGTGAACAACACGACGGCTGGAATCACGTCTACACTTGATTCCGTTCAATCGACCTTGCAGGATATGGAAGGAATGGATGATTTGCGTGAGGTGATCAATGTTTGTTCCGAACGTTGTTATGGAATGAGCCGCTTCATCACGAACTTTGCCGATGTGGTGAAGATCCCTGATCCGAATTTACAAATGGTTGATTTGAACAAAGAAGTGAGTTCCTGTAAGATCTTCATGGAGAATCTTTGTAACAATCGTCATATTCATTTGCATCTGAAGTTGTCTGATGAAAAGCTGATGGTGAATATAGATACGTCTTTGTTTGAGCAGGCGTTGACAAATATTGTGAAGAATGCTGCTGAGAGTATTGAGCAGGATGGTGATATTTATATTAAGACTTCAAAATATCCGATAGAACTGGAAATCGGTGACAATGGAAAAGGTATCAGTAAGGAAACTGAAGCAAAGTTGTTCACTCCGTTCTTTTCTACAAAGCCCAATGGTCAGGGTATAGGATTGATTTTTATCCGTGAAGTGCTCGTGCGTCAGGGATGTTCGTTTTCTCTGCGCACCTACAAAGATGGATTGACCCGCTTTAAAATTCTTTTCTCGAATAAAGAGGTAAATGCTTTTACTTGAATATAAGAGTCTTTAGTCTGAACATAAGTTGTTGATAGTTTGTTATTAATAAAAAAGCATATGGAAACTATCTACGATTTTGAAGCGATTGATAGCAAAGGTATGGCTATTGATTTTAATAAGTTCAGGGGTAAAGTCCTGCTTATTGTGAATACGGCGAGTAAATGTGGATTTACTCCGCAGTATGAAGGATTGGAGCTTTTGCATAAGAAATATGAAGATCAAGGACTCGTGATTATAGGTTTCCCTTGCAATCAATTTTTACATCAGGAACCGAGCAGTGACGCGGATATTCGTTCGTTCTGTCAACTTAATTATGGAGTGAGTTTCACGCTGATGAGAAAAGTGGATGTAAATGGAAAAGATGCTCATCCGATCTATAAATATTTACGTCGTGTAACCAAAGGATTGCTGGGCAGTCGTATCAAATGGAACTTTACCAAGTTCTTGATTTCGAAGGATGGTGCCGTTATCAAACGTTATTCGCCACTTGTACAACCGAAGAATATGGAAAAAGAGATTGAACATTTGTTGCAGGGGTAAGCATTAAGGTTGGGTTGCATTTTTAATATTGTGGATTTGTTTTTATATTTGTAGTCTTATCTTAAAGAAATGGAAATATGGAATTGAGTAGAAGTTCAGTTGAAACAGCTTATTTTGCAGGTGGATGTTTTTGGGGAGTAGAGCATATGATGAAAAAGCTTCCTGGAATAAAAAGTATAAAGTGTGGATTTATGGGTGGATTCAAAGAAAATCCATCATACCAACAGGTAAGAACCGGAACCACCGGACATGCCGAAGTTGTGAAGATTGAATTTGATCCGATTGAAGTAGATTATGAAGATTTGGCAAAACGTTTTTTCGAAATAATAGATACCAGTACCGTGGATCAGCAGGGACCGGATGTTGGCAATCAATATAGATCTGTGGTTTTTTATGAGTCTCTTCAACAGAAAGAAATAGCCGAAAAATTGATTGATATCTTGGAAGAGAAAGGATATGAGGTGGTTACTGAAGTGTTGCCTTCCTCTGCTTTTTATGAAGCTGAAGATTATCATCAAAACTATTATGAGCGCAATGGCTCAGAACCTTATTGTCATATGTGGCAAAAGAAGTTTGATTAATTATAAATTCGCTTAAATTTAATCTTATGAATACTCTCATTGTTGTTATGATTACTTTTCCCTTGACTTTATTAGTCATCTATCTTGCGTATCAAATGGAGGAGAACTTTTTATTGAAATCAATCTATAAGAGGTTGCTTGTAATAAAAAGAGTTCCTCAAACAAATATTCCCTTGAGTGCTTCGAAAAAATATATGCGAAATCGAATATTGGGATTTATTGGTGTCCGGTAAAACCTTAAAAGCATAAAAAAGTGGTTCAGATAACCAATGTAATGGTAGTCTGAACTATTTTTTTTGAAAAGTAAGCCCCCCTAATCA
>WSSedB1CaDRAFT_10001137_pt1 | contig 10417 bp, 8 predicted proteins | sample WetSurSB1Cattail_FD_9460 | JGI IMG/M metagenome (IMG submission 9460)
AGAAAAAAAATCATATGCGAATCGCTGCTTCTTCCCCCCACAATATCAAAATGGTCTGTCATTCCGAATGAATCCCGCCAGAGCGGGATGAATGAGGAATCTCCTACTAGTAATTGAATTTTTTCATAAAAATTAGTTTAAATGAAATGTGGTACCTTTTACGCAAAGTAACGCGGAGGGTTCTCAGGCCACGAATGCAAATCGGCGGCATCCGGGAATTGTTCGGTACGGACGTTGCATGCAACGTCCGTACGTTAATTATGAATGATGGATAATGATGGATCTGATTATCTCGCGCTTTATATCTCTATCATCAAATACTAAACTGCCCGTAACACTTTACGGGCAGTAAGAATATTTGCTTCAATTATGGAGGTACAATGGATCATTCATCCTTCAGTATATCAACCAGTCTCACGCATAAAGCCTTGATTATCTGATAGCTTATAGTCCCAACAGCAACAATGAGGATCAGTAATGTAGCAAGAATGAATTCCCAGATCTGCAGATCATACTTATTTGCGCCTGCAGGCAGAACACGGTATACATAATAAGCAGCCGGCCAGGCAAGAAGAACAGAAATGAAGATCAGCCTGATGAACTCAGATGAAAGGGTCATATACAGACTGGTATGGGAGAATCCGAGTACTCTTCGGATGCCGACTTCCTTCATTTTTCGCTGTGTAAGGAACAGGATCAGTCCGAATAAGCCTATTGATGAAATTATGATTGTTATAATTGCAGTGAGTGTCATTATTTTTGAAAATCCTTTCCATGCCATGAGAGCATTCTCGTTTTGTGTAAGGAACTGCATATTCCTGAATTCAAATGCATCATTAGGGAAGAAATTCCGGAACTCGGTATTAACTATCTCCATGGCTTTCTTTTCCTGCCCGCTGGCATAATTCACCGCGTATACTCCATTATTAATTATAGAATCCTTGGCCAGCCGGTACAGATGAGGCTCAGTCGGATTATAAACAGAGAACACAACATAATCTTTAACCACACCGATCACTTCATAATCCTTTTTGAAGACTTTAATACGATGCCCTACAGGATCTTTCCATCCGAAAACTTTTGTAGCTGTTTCATTGATGAGGCATTTGTTCCGGTCTGCAGGAAATTCCCTTGAAAAGTTTCTTCCTTCCACCATCTTAAGATCAAATGTCGGCACGAAATCATAAGTTACATTACTGAACCTGACAAAAACTTTGTCATCAGGTTTGCCTCCTTCCCAGTTCAGATCATCGCCACCCGGCAGGATAAAGGGTATATAATCAGAAGCACACATATTCCTGATCTCAGAATGCTGCAACAGCTTCTGGCGCAATGGTTCCAGCGATCCTTTCTGATCAGTAACGATGTTGGCAAACATAACGGTTTCGGAGTTGAATCCCAGGTCTTTCTTTAACATGAACTGTGTCTGCCTGTAGATGATGAAGCCAACAATCAGCATAAAAATGGAAATACTGAACTGAATGGTGACAAGGGTTTTCTTCAGGCTTATTCCGTTCGTCTTTTCAGAAATGAATTTTTGTTTGAGCGCTGCAACTGGATTATATGAAGAGATAACATACGCCGGGTGTAATCCGGAGAGTAGTCCTGTAACAAGTGTTACTATAAAGATCACGAGGAGTAATCTCCAGTTCTCAAATGTATGGGAAAATGTTTCACTCCCCAGCATATTATTCAGAGCCGGTATAACAAGCTGTGCAAGGAAAAGCCCGGTAATTGCAGCAATAAAGGTAAGTACAACTGATTCGGTCATGAACTGTTTCCATAAACGTTTCTTATTGAAACCGAGAGTTTTCTTGATCCCTATCTCGCGGAAACGTGTTGTGGCATTTGCTGTCTGCAGGTTGATGAAGTTGATAGAGGACAGGATAAGTATAAGAGCCGACAGAAATGATACCAGTCCGATGATAACATACATGCTTTTCTCAAAAAACGGGTCAATATAGAGCTTAGACATCGGACGCAGGTATGGGTGATGTTCTTTCCTGTAATCCTTTAATGCATTGTATATCTTAGTATCAACCGATGCTGCACTTGCGTTCGGTTTGAGAAGTACATAAGTGTAAAATGCATAGGACCAGTAATTGCTTTCATAATCCTGTTGTCCTGAAATTGCCTTGTAGGATATCATGGGTAATATGTAAACCGGACGCCAGCTTGATTTTATAGGTAGGTCCTCATAAACACCGGTTACATTGAAAACGACTTTATTCTCGCCATATACCTGTTTCCCAAGTGCATTACCGCCGGGAAACAGACGATCTGCAACTTCCTTTGACAGCACAATGGAAAAAGGCTGGACAAGCGCATTCGCCTGATCACCCTCAATAAATCTGAAGGTGAAAATATCAAATACAGACTGGTCAGCGAAGTAGCCAAAACGTGTCAGGAACTGATTTTTCTTGTCAACCGACAGAAAAACACCGCTTTTATTATTATCTCCTACATCGTGGATAAGTGCAATTTTCTCTATTTCAGGAAGATCAACCAGGTCTTTCCGGCTCAGAGCAGCAGTGACACTCCAGGTATGTTTCACAGTGTTCTCCTTCTGGTCCATGAAAAGCTGGAGTCTGTAGATACGGTCATACTTTGTATTTTGCTTATCGTGGTTGAACTGATCGGATATAAAGGTGCTGAGCAATACGAAGGCGGCAAACCCGACTGCAAGGTTTGTGAGGATGATAAAATACAAAACTTTGTCCCTGGTGATCCGCCTCAGAAGAATATATATCGATTGTCTGATCATGACTCTGTTTATTAAGGGTGAATAGGCTGGTTTTGTTTTACACTACTTTGCTGATCGATTCAAATACTTTTTCAGATCTTTCCATCACAAGCTGCCCGTCGAAAAGACTAACGATCCTGTGAGCTCTCTCTGCATGGTTGAGTGAGTGGGTAACCATAATTATTGTTGTTCCTGCAGCATTCATCTCCTCCAGGAGCTGCATCACCTGTTCACCATTACTGGAATCAAGGTTTCCTGTCGGTTCGTCAGCAAGGATCAGTTTTGGTGAAGTGATAAGGGCACGCGCAATTGCAGCCCTTTGTTGCTGACCTCCTGAAAGCTGCCTTGGGAAATGACTCCTCCGGTGTCCGATCCGCATCTGATCGAGGATCTCTTCAACCCGTACCTTACGCTTTGCCGGCTGAACCTTCATAGCAATGAGTGGGAGTTCAACATTCTCAAAAATAGTGAGTTCATCAATCAGGTTAAAGCTCTGGAAAATGAATCCAATGTTTCCTTTACGCAGGTTCGTCCTTTGGTTCTCACCGAAACCCGATACATCGACACCTTCGAAAAAATATTCCCCCGAATCGGAATTATCCAGAAGACCCAGAATATTAAGAAGTGTTGACTTTCCGCAACCCGAAGGTCCCATTATAGCTACAAATTCGCCTTTACTGACGTTAAAATTAACATCATGAAGCGCTGTCGTTTCAACCATTTCGGTCCGGAAGATTTTGGATAGATTGACTGTTCGTATCATAAATTTATTTTTCAATATATAGGCCAAGTTCGTGCCAAAGTATTACTTTACTGATAATCAGTGATATGTAAAATCAGGACTCCTTCTCAGGTAAAATTTTTTGACATGATTTCATAAAAATATTTTACATTTAATAATTATTTTATATGAGTATCGGTAATCACACATAAAAACCCATTGATTTTCTTCGTTTACCCCAACCCCAAGGGGAGCGAAGAAAATCAATTTACTCTCCCCTCGCCTTCGCGTAGCCGCTACGGCAGAGCAAGGTTGGGGCTGGGGTAAATAAATTGATTTTCAAGCGATTTGTAAAAAAGTATTCGTCATTCCTGATACTCATTTTATTTTAAACTGAAATGAAGAAAAACAAACTTCTTATTGTCGACGATAATAAACCTCTGCTGAATGCTCTGAGACTATTGCTTAAAGAGGAATTTGAGGTTATCAGAACAATCTCCGGGCCAAATCAGCTTTATGGCGAGCTGGAAAAAGGCGACCTCGATGTAGTGCTGCTTGACATGAATTTCAAAGCAGGAGTAAATACCGGAAATGAAGGCTTATTCTGGTTGAAGGAGATTAAGAAGAAAAATCCTCTGGTTGAAGTTGTGATGATCACTGCCTATGGCGATGTGGAGCTGGCAGTAAAATCACTTAAGGAAGGTGCGGCAGATTTTGTATTAAAGCCGTGGGATAATGACAAATTAAAAGCCACCCTTGAAGCAGCAGCCAGATTGAGGAATTCGAATCTTGAGATATCCGATCTGCGATCGAGAGAAAAACTGTTTAAACAGGATGCCAACCGGTCCACAGGACTTATCACCGGTAAATCAGCTGTTATGAAGGAGATAATGAACCTGGTGGATAAAATTGCCGTCACCGATGCCAGCGTTCTCATTACAGGAGAGAATGGAACAGGTAAGGAGATTATTGCCCGTGAGATACATAACAGATCGAAGCGCTGTGGTGAGCTTTTTGTGCTGGTAGATCTCAACTCGCTGTCTGAATCACTGTTTGAAAGCGAGCTTTACGGACATAAAAAGGGTTCATTCACGAATGCCTGGGAGGATAAGACCGGCAGATTCACAATGGCCGACAGAGGCACATTATTCCTCGATGAGATAGGAAATATCCCTGTAAGTCTTCAGGCGAAGATCTTAACGGTACTGCAGACCCGTAATGTTACACCGGTGGGTTCGGTGAAGGAAATACCTGTCGATTTCAGACTGATAAGCGCTACCAATAAAAATCTTTCAGTGATGGTAGCTCAGAATCAGTTCAGGCAGGACCTTCTCTTCAGAATGAATACGATACAGATCCATCTTCCTCCGCTCAGGGAAAGAACCGAAGATATTGAAGATCTTGCTTTGCATTACCTGAAGGTATATGGAAAGAAGTACGATAAGCCGGGCCTCGGACTGGCAGATGATGCAGTTGACAAATTAAGAAGAAATCCATGGTACGGAAATATCAGGGAGTTACAGCATACCATGGAGAAAGCAGTTATCCTGTCGGAGGGTGACAGGCTGCATGCATCAGACTTTATTCTGATGGACAGTGACGTTGCTCCGCAGAATCAGACAGAGACTCTTGAGGATATGGAGAGAAAGATGATAATCAGTACATTGAAGAAGAATAATTTTAACCAGGGGCTCTCAGCTGATCAGCTTGGCATCACCAGACAGACCCTCTACAATAAAATTAAGAAATATGGTATCTGAAAAACTTCTTAATTACCGTGCCGGAATTTTCCTGCTGGTACTGAATATTATTTCATTTACGGCTGCAGGAATTATGATCGCCGGCGGACATTATCTTGCTGCCTCCTTGTTTGTGATTGCAGGCGCTATAATTATACTGCTGCTTATAAGGATCTACAACGCTACAAACGAGACAATTACTTTCTTCTTTGATTCTCTGCGCAATGACGATACGACACTTCATTTCGCAACAAATTTCAGAAACAGGACTCTCTCGAGGCTATATGAAAGCATGAACAAACTGAACAGCCATTTTCAGGAAATCAGGATCAGAAATGAATATAACGAATCGTATTACAGGACATTAATTCAGCACGCCTCAACAGGCATGATAGTACTCGACAATAACAACAAGGTTGAGCTGATAAACAAAGCTGCCTGCCAGTACGCAGGATTCTCCCCCGAATCAACAAATCTGAATTCACTCATGATAAAGCATCCTGCCTTTTATGAAGCCGTTTGTAATCTTAAGCCGGGGGAGAATGTGACATACAGAAACCTGATTTCGAATAACCTTCAGATACTTGTGTTCAGGGCATCCATGATAAAGAGGAAAGATGCAGAGCTCAAGCTTGTTTCCATTCAGGACATCAGGCATGAACTGGAGTTCAGGGAACTCGATTCATACCGGAAACTGATCAGCGTGCTGACACACGAGATCATGAATCTGCTCTCACCACTCACCACAGTTTCAAAGGAGCTCTATTCAATGTTTCGTGCCAACGATAAACCAAAAATGCTGTCGCAGCTCGACGACGGAGCGATTAAGACAGCTGTCACCGGCCTGCAGCTCATAAATGACCAGAGTAACGGACTCCTTAATTTTGTTAATAATTACCGGAAGATCTCAAAGCTCCCGCAACCGGAATTTGCAACATTTGATGTTGACGAATGGGTCGAACAGCTGAAAATAGCATTCTCAGGGAAGATGAGAGAGAATAATATCGGCTTCACGATAACTGCAGACAGGTCGTTGAAGAATATCATAGCCGATAAAAAGCTGCTTAACCAGGTTATGATAAATCTTATAAACAATGCAATTGAAGCTCTCCTGGAAACAAACAACGACAGGCAGATAAACATCAGGATGCTGAGAACACCTCAGAACAATGTGATCATAAAGATTATCAATAACGGGCCGCTGATCCCTCCTTCACTTCTTGAAAAGATCTTTGTCCCGTTCTTTACCACAAAAAAGAGCGGGTCGGGTATCGGACTGAGTATCTCACAGGAGATAATGAAATTGCACAACGGGTCGATTACAGCAGTTTCTTCTGAAGAGAGTAAAACTTCTTTTATTGTTGAATTCTGAAGGGCGGATGACAGGTGGCAACCCCCATTGCCGTCAACTTAAGCATTGGGGATGAATGAGATGCTGCATAAAAAAGTTTCCCCTCCTTTTGAAGCTAATCTTTAATCACATTTTTTTCTCAATCACTAATTGGTAGAAAAAGGCAGTGCCTCAAAATATTATTAGAAATAGATACCTTCGCACTATTCGATTAGGTATCAGGGAAAAGAATGTGTAAATTAAATTCCGGTATAATGATTGGGAGATCCCTCAACTCATCCACATCATAACCATTGCTTTAGAATTATGCCCAAGGGTGGATGATTTTCGGGATGACAATGTTTCTTGTGTGTATTGGGGGAAGGTTCAAAAGGAGAGCCTGACACGCTTCGGCGGGGGAAAATGTATCAGGCACAAATTCATTACTTTACATTCTGTTTTGTACTAAACTCTCTAAGATTTCATATGGCCTCGGATTATTTAGTTGATACGCGGTGCTGGGAATTAAGAGTACAGAGCCAAAGGTAAGTGGGTTTCGTAAAAAGTTCAAGATCCACCTAATCCGGTAATTTGTCTGAGTTTTTTACCTTCCTGGGTTTCAAATGCCACCAAATCTTTTTTGGAAATAGATTAACATTTTTGAGGCTGCCCTTTTCTGGTTCGTTTTTTGGGCAAGCAAAAAATGAACAAAAATTTTTGCATCAAGGCAAAGAAAGTAAAAACTGGAATTCTGCTGAAAATTCACTTTATTTGATTATAAAATTCGTAATATGAAAATCCATCACCTAAGCTCCGGATCAGTAATCATTTTTTGTTTTTTAATCCTTACAACATTGTCATTATCAGAAAAAGCAAGCGCCCAGGATAAAAACTGGACTCACTTCCGTGGCAGCAGCCTTGATGGAATAGCGGAAGCAAAGGACATTCCCCTGGTATGGAATGATTCTGTTATCAAATGGAAAACAAAAATTCATGATGAAGGTTATTCCTCGCCTGTTGTTTATGACAATCAGATCTGGGTTACCACGGCAACAGCTGATGGCAAAGAGCTATATGCTGTTTGTACCGATTTTCAGACCGGCAAGATTATTTACGATATAAAAGTTTTTACTCCCGATGAGATCGAGGGCAAACACTCTCTGAATACCTACGCCTCTCCTACTCCCTGCATCGAAAAAGGCTTTGTATATGTTCATTACGGAAGTATGGGGACTGCCTGTATTAATACCACAAATGGTTCGGTTGTATGGAAACGCTCAGATCTCAAATGTAAGCATGTCCAGGGCCCGGCTTCGTCGCCAATACTCTATAAAAACCTGCTTATACTTCATTTCGAAGGTACCGATACCAGGTTTATCGTTGCCCTCGATAAATCTGACGGGAAGACTGTCTGGAGGACCAGCAGGCCTGAAGAACTCTATAAACCGTTAGCACCTATAGGACGCAAGGCATACATAACCCCGCTAATAATGAATGTTGAAGGACGCGACTTGCTGATATCTAATGGTTCCGCTGTCTGTATAGCCTACGATCCAAACGACGGTAAGGAAATATGGAGAGTTGTTGACGGCGCCGAATCGACCATAGCAATGCCCATTACTGAAAACGGTATTGTTTACTGGTATACAGGATTTTCTGTGGGTGATGATGGCAATAAGTATACTGAACTGATTGCTGTCAACCCAAAAGGGAAAGGTGATATTACCAATACAAATATACTCTGGAAGAAACGTGAAGAACTATCAAGAAACCAGAGTCTGACGCCAGTTATAGAAGACGGATTGATATACACAGTTAATACCAGGAATATCATGATGTGTATTGATGCATCTGCCGGAAAAGAAATTTGGTCGAAGCATGTTACCGCAAATTATGACTCTTCGCCGGTTTATATAAACGGGAATATCTTCTTTTTCTCCGTGAAAGGTGATGTCCTGGTAATTAAAGCAGGACGTAAATACGAGCCTGTGGCTAAGAGTCAGATGGATTCAGGGATCTGGGCTACCCCGGCTGTTTTAAGGAACTCTGTAATACTAAGGACGCAGAAATATCTTTACAGGATTGGAAGGTGACCCCCTGCCGACTCTTCGACTTAAATACCGTTTAATAAGCCAGGTGGCTGGGGCCGTTGAAAAAGTACTCTGTGAAACTCTGTGCCACCTCTGTGTCCTCTGTGTAAGTTCTTAACTTTTTGTTAGACAGACCTGCCTGACGGTAGGCAGGGATTCACAGAGAATGCACAATTTGTCCCTCAAAGCGGAAGAGTCACACAGAGAAAGATAAGGTAGAAGCTTCAACTTTTTTAACAGTCCCTATTCATATTTAGCCGCTACATGACTTAAAAAAAATATTAGCTAACACCGGATTTGCTAGCATCTGATAATCTGTGAGATATTAAATGCTTTTATTAGTAGCGTCAACGAGTAATCCCGATTTGGTTTAATGTTAATCGGTAATTGCCGATACTCAGCATACGTTATTTGATTCCAGGTAAACCGGTATTGCATATTTGGAAAATTCATCAAACAATACCCTTCCATTAATGAGTCTTGACAGGGCTTCTGCTTCGAATCTTGCTCCGGTAAGTGCTCTGTGCGGTTTTGGTTCGGATGGTAATCCGACATAATTCATTATTAAATCACTATTCAGATTTGAGAATCCATGTTTTATAGGAGGCCTGATATTTCTTTTTAGAAAATGAGCATAGACAATTGAATGCTGATCAACTTTTCTTTTTCCAAGACGAAAGCTTAATCCGCATCTTCCTGAACTTTCGTTAAGGAAGCTTATATCAAAGTCGACATTCTGCCCTGCAATTGTCTTATCTTCTATCTGATCTGTCCAGATAATGAACCTGGACAATAATTCCTCTTGTGTAAAAATTGTCGGATCCTGAATTTCACTAAGAGTTAATCCATTTATTTCTAATGCTTTCTTATCTGTTTCAGCCCCATCCCAGATCTGACATCTTTCATTAAAATAATTTCCCGGACAATCAAAATCAAGGGCTCCAACCTCAACTATAGAATGACGCCTGGGATCGGGGCCGGTAGTCTCTATATCTAATACTATCATAAAATCTGTTATTTATGCAAATTTAAATGCTTCAGGAACATGAAGCTAACAATTTTTTCACTCATTTGGATGTGCCGTCATTTGATTCGCGTCATTCTATCGTCTGTGAATGTGCTCCCTCCTTCGGCATGGCTTCGGAGTACAAATCTATTGAATGGAAAACGAAGAACTTACACAGAGAGACACAGAGAAGCTCAGAGAAGCTCAGAGTGACAGTGAAAACCATTCCCCTACCGGGAGGGTCGCATCTTAATGGGAGCTATCGGGAAGGGGTGGGTTTTGATTGCTTAAATATATTCCGTTCGTAATACCGCAAGTTGAGGAGTGAGGCATGTGGCTTCAGGCGTGTGGCATATGGGGTGAGGCGTGTGTCAACCCTACAGCATGATAATCAGCTTCAAGATCTCCTCCCTGCTTTTTCCAAGCTTGTCGCTTAGGATTGCCAGCATAGCATTTTCTTCCCCTACTTCAAAATCCAGATCTTTGTGAGAAAGACTCTTATACATTTTAAGGAGTTTTTCTTTTCTGGTCTTCCAGTTTGCTCCTTTTTCCGGTTTCATGGCCTGTTTAAGTTAAGTTCTTTAATTTAAAGACCTTTGTACATAATACGTGAACTACCATGGAATGTTGCTGATTTCATAAGACTTTTGACGAACATGTGTTTGGCTGTGATGAATGATGCGGAGTCTTCACTGACTTCCGTCTCTGCTTCAGACCGTCATTCTTTAACTATACTTCGTACTTCGCCATCCGTAGCTGAAAGCGAAGGAAGCTGTCGTACGTCTATG
>WSSedB1CaDRAFT_10001138_pt1 | contig 10409 bp, 8 predicted proteins | sample WetSurSB1Cattail_FD_9460 | JGI IMG/M metagenome (IMG submission 9460)
TACAGCACGATGAAAGCATCGGATATGGTTGTTGTCGATATGAATGGCAGGATTGTTGAAGGTGAATACAATCCATCCTCGGATACGGCAACACATCTTGAGCTTTACAAGGCCTGTCAGGAAATTGGTGGTATTGTTCACACGCACGCACGCTATTCGACTTCCTGGGCACAGGCACACCGCAGCATACCGGCTCTTGGTACAACACATGCAGATGATTTCTATGGTGAGATTCCTTGTACCAGGGCAATGACCGCTGATGAAATCAAGAACGAATACGAAAAAGAAACGGGTAAGGTCATCATTGAGACCTTTGCCGGCAAGAATATGATGGATGTGCCTGGAGTGCTTGTTTATTCGCATGGACCTTTTGCCTGGGCATCTGATCCGATTGCTGCAGTAAAGAAAGCCATTGTTTTGGAAGAGGTTGCGTTCATGGCCTATACGGCTATAACAATTAATGGGGCTTTGGGACCAATGCAGCAAACGCTTCTGGATAAGCACTATCTCAGAAAACATGGTGCAAATGCCTATTATGGTCAGAAGAAATAAAATAATTTTTGGATAGAAAAACAAGCAGTCATGTTGTTTGAGAATGAAAATATAATTCTCAGCATATGGCTGTTTTTTTTATTAAGTGAAGTGGCTATCTAAATCTAGGAAATTATTTTGTTTTTTTGAATACTTTGTTCATTGATAATAAAGTGTGTGTGATTTCGTAGAATTTTTAAAGTGTTTATGCTATACTAAGGCAAAAGGTATCGTTAGCGAAGGTTGTCAAGAGATGGCAAAGGAGAGAGATAAGAGTGGAAGATAGCGGCAGATATACAATGGTTTTTCCGGATTATACGATTGGCAGGGAAGCATACGAAAAGATTCGTGAGGTTTGCCCGCGCTACGGAAAAAGCGTTGTTGTTATTGGTGGACGTACGGCAATAGCCAAAGCAGAGGAAAAAATCATTTCGGCCGTTGAAGGTGTAGGCCTTGAATTTACCGGATTTATTTTGTTTGGTGGTGAAGCTTCTTATGAAAATGTGACGGAACTTAGCCATGATCCGGCGGTACATGATGCAGATATGATTTTTGCTGTTGGCGGTGGTAAGGCAATTGACACGGCAAAGGTGCTCGCCCATACAGTGAATAAGCCATTCTTTACGTTTCCAACGGTTGCCAGCAGCTGTGCAGCTTTCGCAAGTATTGGTTCAATGTATGATTCGGAAGGGCATTTTCAGGAGCTGGCATTTTCCGATGTACCACCGGTACATGTGTTTCTTTGTAGCCGCATTGCTATAGAAGCACCTGTAGAATATCTTATTGCGGGTATTGGCGATACACTGGCGAAATACTATGAAGCGAATATATCATCGCGCGGGGCAAAGCTTACACATTCAGATGCAATGGGAATTGCTCTAAGCCAAATGTGTGCAGAGCCAATCTTTGAATATGGTGCACAGGCGATTGAAGATAATAAAAAAGGAATTATAAGTGAAGCTTTTGAAGAGGTCATGCTTGCGATTGTTGTATCAAGCGGGATGGTATCGAATTTTGCTGCATACGATTATAATGGTCATATGGCGCATACGCTCTTTACTGAGCTGGCTGAATTGCCACAGGCGAAACGCTGCCATATGCATGGAGAACTCGTTATCTATGGTGTCCTGCTCCTGCTTATCTGTGATAAACAGGAAAAAGAGTTTGAGCGTGTTTATGGTTTTTGCAAAAAAGTCGGCTTGCCAACAGGAATTGGACATATTGATGCAACACCGGACGAAATCGATCGTGTATTCTGTGCAACAGAAAAAAATCAGGATACAGCGCATGCGCCGTATAAAATTACAAAGGTTATGCTAAAGGCAGCAGCGGAGAAATTGGAAGTTTATAACAAGGAACATAAATAGAATAAATCAACACGCAAGCAACGAAGAAATTGTCATATATAAATGGCAGATCCGTTGCTTGTTTTGCTATTTGGAGGGAAGAAGGAAGGTGCAAAACTTTTCTATAGACATAGATGGGTAAAGTAAACAAAATAGAGCCATTATTCACAATTAGTTATAGTTATCATAAGATAAATGATTATGATGATTTATGGCAATTTAGCTGAAATGATGAATATGCATAATTTTTTTATAAAAGAAACAAATTATATTATTATAAATAAATAGTAGACGAAAACAAGAAACAAGTATAAAATAATACTTGTTGAACAGAAGCAAATGATACTAAATAATACCAGAATCGGTCCAATTCAAACAGGGGGGCAAGGCTATGAATATTCATGAATACCAAAGTAAGCAGATCTTAAGATCGTATGGTGTCAATGTACCAAATGGCAAACCAGCATTTTCAGTAGAAGAAGCTGTCAAGGCAGCAGAAGAACTGGGTTCTAAGGTATGTGTTGTAAAAGCACAGATCCATGCAGGTGGTCGTGGGAAAGCCGGCGGAGTCAAGCTGGCAAAATCGATTGATGAAGTAAAGATGTATGCAAAGGAAATTCTTGGAAAAACGCTTGTGACACATCAGACGGGTCCGGAAGGCAAAAAAGTTAATCGTCTGCTTGTTGAAGAAGGCTCTGATATTAAAAAAGAATATTATTTGAGCTTTGTCATTGATCGTGCAACAGCACAGGTTGTTATGATGGGGTCTGAAGAAGGCGGTATGGAAATCGAAAAAGTTGCCGATGAAATGCCGGATAAAATCATTAAAGAATTCATCGATCCGCTTATAGGTCTTGCACCGTTTCAAGCAAAGCGAATGGCATTTAAGATGAACTTTGGTAAAGAAGTTATCAATCAGGTTGCAAAGCTTATGGGTTGTCTCTATAATGCATTCATTGGCAAGGATTGTTCACTTGCGGAAATCAATCCGCTCGTTGTCACAAAGGATGATAAAGTCATTGCACTTGATGCAAAGCTGAATTTTGATGAAAGCGCACTTTATCGTCATCCGGATATTGAAGAACTTCGTGATGAATCTGAAGAAGATGCAAAAGAAAGAGCAGCGGCAAAAGAAGGACTTAACTACGTTAACCTCGGCGGTGATGTAGCGTGCATGGTAAATGGCGCAGGTCTTGCTATGGCGACTGTTGATATCATAAAATTCTATGGTGGGGAACCAGCTAATTTTCTTGATGTTGGAGGAGATTCCACTGTCGAAAAGATTGCGGCGGCTTTCAAAATTATGCTTGCAGGCGATCAGGTAAAAGGGATTTTTGTAAATATCTTTGGCGGTATTAACAAATGCGATATTATTGCAGCTGGTATTGTTGAAGCAGCGAAAATCGTTGGCATGAGTGTTCCTGTTGTTGTTCGTCTTGAAGGAACAAATGTTGAACGAGGCCGTGAAATCCTGAAAACTGCAAATGTACCAGAAGTTATCATGGCTCCGACCATGGAAGATGGTGCAAAACAGATTGTTGAACTTGTAGAAAAATCTAAAAAGAATGCCTGAGGGAGGCCGTAATCATGGGAATTTTGGTAGATAAAAATACAAAAGTTATCGTACAGGGAATCACCGGTAAGACAGCAACCTTCCATACACAGCAGATGCTTGCTTATGGAACAAAGATTGTTGCTGGGGTAACACCGGGAAAAGCTGGCATGAAGGTTGAAGGTGTACCTGTATTCAATACCGTGCGGGATGCTGTTGAAGCTACAGGTGCTACGGTATCTGTTATCTATGTACCAGCAAAATTTGCAGCTGACTCCATTCTTGAAGGTGTTAATGCAGGATTGGATCTCGTTGTCTGTATCACTGAACATATTCCGGTACTCGACATGGTTCGTGTACGTCGCTATATGCAGGGAAAGAAAACTCGTCTGATTGGGCCAAACTGTCCAGGGATACTTACAACGGACGAATGTAAGATTGGACTTATTCCAGGCTATATCCATAAAAAGGGTCATGTGGGTGTTATTTCACGTTCAGGAACACTTACATATGAAGCGACATTCCAGCTTTCATCGGCACATATTGGTCAAACAACAGCCATTGGTATTGGCGGTGATCCGATTAAAGGCACAGATTTCATTGATGCTCTTGAACTTTTTAATGAAGATGATGATACAAAAGCAGTTATGCTTATCGGCGAAATTGGTGGTAATGCCGAAGAAGAAGCAGCTGAATGGATCAAAGCGAATATGAAAAAACCGGTTATCGGCTTTATCAGTGGTCGCCAGGCGCCTCCGGGCAAACGTATGGGTCATGCAGGTGCAATTATTTCTGGAGGCAAGGGAACAGCAGCAGATAAGATCAAAGCACTAAATGCGGCTGGCATCGAAGTTGCTGATACTGTAGCACATATGGGTGAAACGGTTGTTCGTGTACTTAAAAAAGCTGGTCTTTACGATGAATGCAAGACCTGTTAAAAAGAGTTTCCTAAAATATAATAAATGATTATAAAATAAAACGGCCTTCCTCTGCACATGCAGAGGAAGGTCGTTTTATTTTGTGATGAATACTCTTATTTGCAGCCGTCAAGAGCAGAGCGGACACTTTTTGCTGACTGCTGGAGAAGCTCAAGTTCTTTGTCTGTAAGATAGATTTCAAACGAACGAACGATACCCGATGAACAGATCATGCGTGGAATACTGAGGGCTACAGAGTTAATACCGTATTCACCATCAAGCACAGCAGAGCAGGGAAGAATTGTGTGTTCATCATAAAGAATTGATTTTACGAAACGGCAGGCTGCCATAGCAATACCTGTATTTGTAAAGCCTTTGAGGTTGATGACATCGTAAGCAACTTGAACGATTTCGTCTTCGACAGCTTTACGGTTAAGTTTTTCTGAGTGATGGAAGTACTCGTCAAGGTTATCAAGACCGAGACCCGCAATGTCAACAGTGCTCCATGCAGGAAAAGCAGAATTACCATGTTCACCAAGAACGTAGCCATGAATATTTTTCGGATCGACGCAATATTTGTCAGCGAGGATTCTTCTAAAACGGAAAGTTTCGAGAAGTGTACCTGTACCAAGAATTTTTTCACGCGGATAGTCGAAAGCTGTTGAAACATAATAAGTTGCAACATCAAGTGGATTTGTGATCATGATGATCATGGCTTCTTTTGTATATTTTACGATTTCGGACATAACAGAATGCATGATTTTGGCATTCGTGTTTGCAAGACGCAGCCGATCGGGCGTCTCGCCAGGACGGATACTCGGACCGGCAGTGATAATGATGATACCCGCATCTTTGCAATCTTCATATGTACCAAAATGAATATCAATATTTGTGCTGTAGATGCAGGATGTTGCATGACTGGAATCAAGTGCCTCGCCTCTTGCTTTGTCTGCATTGATATCGATAAGAGCAATTTCCGAAGCAAGCTGGAAGTCAGCTAGTTTGTTGAGCACAGCGGAGCCTACATTGCTGGTCCCAATGACGACAATTTTACCTTTGTTTACGATCATGATTAAAAAGCCTCCTCAAATTAATTATAAATAGGATTAATGATTAACTGGGTTTTACTGGCGTGCTGATTATCACACTGGCAAAATGAAAACCTATTTTACATAAGCAAAATAGGCAGGATAATGAATATGAAATCTCCTTCCTATCGCTCGTAGGTTTAACGGTGATTGTAAAAACAGGCAGTTCTCCTGACTTCGGATCATAGCGTATCTGCGCCTTCCCAGGAAAAATAAAATTCTTATCCCAGTGACATTATGCAGTATGCTCACCGTTACAGTGGCGGGACCGTGCCGGAATTAAACCGGCTTCTCTATTGAGCTCTTGTGAGCACCTGTTTTCATTGAGTATGTGAAATATATCTCTAAATCGCATTAATCGTAACACCGATAAAATGAAATGTCAACGAGCGAAAAGAAGAAGTACTTTTCATAAAATTATTTCAAATGATGAAAAACTTAGCAAATTTTTACGAAAAATAAAAATCCTATAGAATACTTTTGGAAGGCTATTGTAAAGCTATCTAAAGTATTATATATTATATATTGGATCAAAAATTATAGAAATCAAAAAAATGATTTTTATATAAGAAGCTTACAGTGTTTTTTCATACATTTTTGTAGATTATGTTGTATACTTAGATAGAGATGATTTTTACAGCTAAAAAAGCTTATTGGAGTTTTGGAAGGGGAAGTTTAAGAATATGTTTGGAATGTCAATGGATATTGGGATTGATTTAGGGACCGCCAATGTTTTGGTTTATATAAAAGGCAAGGGAATTGTGCTAAGAGAACCGTCTGTTGTAGCAGTTAATCGCGATACAAATCGCGTACTTGCCATTGGCGAAGAGGCGAGACGCATGATTGGCCGCACACCGGGAAATATTGTAGCAATCCGTCCGCTTCGTGATGGTGTTATTGCCGATTATGATATTACAGAAAGCATGCTGCGTCATTTTATTGAAAAGGTTGTAGGACGCAGCTTTGTTTTTCGTCCGCGCATTATGATTTGTATTCCATCAGGAGTTACAACAGTAGAAAAGCGTGCTGTGCAGGAAGCTGCAGAGCAGGCTGGTGCGCGCCATACGCAGCTTATTGAAGAACCTCTTGCGGCAGCGCTTGGGGCAGGACTTGATATTGCAGAGCCGTGTGGATCTATGGTTGTTGACATTGGCGGCGGGACAACAGATGTTGCAGTAATCAGCCTTGGCGGAATTGTTACAAGTGAAAGTCTTCGTATTGCCGGGGATAAGTTTGATGAAGCAATTATTGCATATATCAAGAAAGAGTTTAATATGATGATTGGCGAACGTACAGCTGAAGAAATTAAGATTACGATCGGTGCCGCATTTAAGGGAGCACGTGAAGGATCGATGGATGTCCGTGGACGCGATATGCTGACTGGACTGCCGAAAACGGTACAAGTTACGGTTGATCAGATTAGTGATGCCTTGAAAGCCTCTGTGACACGTGTTATTGAATGTGTAAAGAAGGTACTTGAAGATACACCACCGGAACTTTCTGCAGACATTATTGATCATGGTATCGTTATGACAGGCGGTGGGTCAATGCTCTATGGTCTTGATTTGCTTATCCAAAAAGAAACATCGATACCAACCTATCTTGCAGAAGATCCGCTTTCCTGTGTAGCACTTGGTACAGGAAAAGCACTGGAATGCATGGGTAAGTTTGATGATAAGCCGACATCTTTGCGTTCAGCGAGATAAGAGAGCAGGAATATTTTTTATTTTGTCGAATATGTTCCATAAAGTATCCATAAAGTAAAAAATTGGAGCAGGTCAATGGCTTCCGTAGAAAATAATTGGGGTGAATCGTTATGTGGCGTGGACTTTATACAGCAGCAGCAGGGATGATTTCAGAGACGACACGGACAGATGTGATTTCGAACAACCTGGCAAATAGTAATACGACAGGATTTAAAAAAGACACCGCAGTGAGCGAAGAGTTCAAACCGATGCTTATTCGCCGTATTAATGATAAGAACCAAAATGATGTCACATCTTTTAAGGGGTTTTCTGTGGGGAGTTCGGCGCCAGTTGTCGGGACTCTGGGACTAGGCGCGTTTACATCGGAGATAGCGACAGACCATGAACAGGGTACAATGCAGACAACTGGAAATCCGCTTGATGCAGCGATTTCCGGTGAAGGATATTTTGCGGTCAACACACCGCAGGGAGTGCGTTATACGCGCGATGGAAATTTTTATCGTTCGTCAACAGGACAACTTGTTACAGGAAAAGGGCAGGCCGTGCTCAATCGACAGGGACGTCCGATTACTGTGCCGGAAAACACAGCAGATATACAGTTTGGTTCAAAGGGCGAGGTCTATGCCGATAATCAACAAATTGATCAATTACAGTTTGTGCAGTTTAATAATCGCCGTGCTGTTTTGAAGCAGGGGGATAATCTTTATTATCCGCAGAATGGTGCACAGCCACAGGCAGCCACAGGTGAGATTCAGCAGGGAATGCTGGAACGCTCAAATGTGAATGCTGTAACAGAAATGGTGTCACTCATTAGTAATTATCGTGTATATGAGGCGGGGTCCAAGGCTGTGACGACACAGGATGCTATGCTTGACAAATCTGTAAATGAAGTTGGTCGTTCGTAAAAGCGGATTTTTGTTGGGATAGTTTAATTTGATGATAGTAGGGCAGCTCAATCAAGAGCTGCCCTTAAATGTTATAGTAGTTTTGTTTAATAAAATGAATTGTAAAATTTCATTTAAGGAATTGTGGTTTTTTTTCGATATAGTAATGTAGACTGTAAAAAGGTATAGCATGCCTTTGCAATATTTATGAATTTCAATATAGAATGGGAGATTTGCCAAATGATGAGATCCCTTTGGACAGCTGCGTCAGGAATGACGACGCAGCAAGCTAATATGGACGTTATTGCCAACAACCTTGCAAATGTAAACACAACAGGAGATAAGAAACAAAGGGCAGAATTTCAAGACCTGCTGTACCAGACGCTGCGTACAGCTGGTACAACGAGTGGAGCGGATACACAGTATCCGGCAGGATTGCAGATCGGACTAGGTTCGCGTCTTTCTGCGACAAACCGTATATTTACGGAAGGTAATCTTCAAACAACGAGCAATCCTACAGATGTGGCAATTCAAGGTGAAGGATTTTTCCGTATAGAAATGCCGGATGGCACAATTGCTTATACACGTGATGGATCGTTTAAACTGGATTCGAATCGCCGTCTTGTAACATCCGACGGGTATCCGCTTGCTGATGGCATTACAATCAATGAGACTGCACCATCGGATACCATCACAATTGCGGCCGATGGTCAGGTTACCTGTGTACCGGCAGGTGGGACAGCAAGAGAAGATTCCGGGACGATTACCCTTGCTCGTTTTGTAAACCCGGCAGGGCTTACAGCTATAGGGAAAAATCTTTTTCTTGTATCCGATGCATCAGGAGATGCGATTGAAGGTACGCCTGGCGCGGATGGTGCAGGGACGCTGGCACAAAACGAACTGGAAATGTCCAATGTACAGATCGTTGAAGAAATGGTAAATATGATTATTGCACAGCGTGCATATGAATCGAATTCCAAGGCTATCACAACATCTGATTCGATGTTGGAAGTAGCAAATGGATTAAAGCGCTAAGTGTTTTATTATGAAGAAAATATGGATAGGATTTGTTCTTTTTATGCTTTTTTCTTTACCAGCTTATGCATCTGCTTATGGCAGTACAGAGGATGAGAAGTTTCCGCAGCAGATTGTTGCGGATAATTTTATCCAGGTAGCTGAGGCAGAAGTTGAAAAAGAACTTAGTGATCAGGGAGAGAAACGGCACCATACGTTGGAAGTGACGAAAGTGCCAAAAAAAATGCGTCTGCCAAATGGCAATATAACCTATGATGTAACAATACCGAATGGCCTGCGCTATTCATTTGTGGTTCCTGTGTATGTTACGGTAAAGGTTGATGATGCACCATATCAACAGGTGATTTGCTATTTGCGAATTCATGTTTCCGAAAATGTTGTTGTGGCGGCACGGCCTTTGTCCCCAAATCAGCAGCTCACAGCCTCGGATGTGCGGATTGAAGAACGAGAAGTAGGAAATACCACGGCAAAATATCTTACGAAGATCGATGATGTGACAGGACTTGTCACGAATCGTCTGATTCGTGAAGGTACTATATTTACGCAAACGATGCTGCAGAATCCCGTGATTCTGGAAGCGGGTACAAGTGTGAGTATTCTTGTGGATATGAACGGTGTCAAGATCAAGACGGATGGGGTTACATTGCAGCGTGGCCGTATCGGACAGCTGATACGGGTGCGTAATGCGACTTCTCAGAAGGTTCTTCGGGCCCGTGTCCTCGATCATATGACGGTAGAGGTGGATAATAATGAATAAAATAGCATGGAGTATTCTTGCAGTTTGCCTTATGGGAGGCATGATGGCGCTTTTTCAGCCAGCGGAAGTATCGGCTCAGTCTTTATGGGCAAATACAAACGGGTCTGCGATAAGCTTGTTTTCGGATCGTAGAGCACGTAATGTTGGTGATATACTGACGATTGTTATTAGCGAAACAACGACGACATCAGCGACAAAAACAAATGCGAATTCAAAAAAAGGGTCACAAAATTTGAGCGCCGGAGCAGGAATATTTAGCTTTTTGGCGGCTGCTACAGCCAGCGGTTCGGATAGCTTTACGGCAAACGGGGCAGCAACAGATGTAAATAAGGTGAGCGGCAGGGTAACTGTTACTGTTACCGAAGTACAGTCAAACGGCAATATGGTTGTAGAAGGTACGCAGTCGATCTGGCAGAATCGTGATGAACACAAGATTACTCTGCGTGGTGTCGTACGACAGGATGATATAACATCGAGCAATACAATACCGTCTTCGCTTGTCGCGGATGCGACTTTGAAGTTTGATGGTAAGGGTCCTTTGAATACAAAGCAGCGGCAGGGTATTTTGACACAGATATTCAATATCTTGTTCT
>WSSedB1CaDRAFT_10001139_pt1 | contig 10403 bp, 6 predicted proteins | sample WetSurSB1Cattail_FD_9460 | JGI IMG/M metagenome (IMG submission 9460)
CCGCAGGGTTTGATCAGATTGTTTTGAAGCTACCCCCAGGGATCGCGAGCGCAGCGAGCAATCCCTCGCAAGAGGGATTTTTTGTTTTATTGAAGCATCGCAGGAAACATGTTTCCGAAAGGTGCTGAAATAAAACAAAAATAACCCGCAGGGTTTGATCAGATTGTTTTGAAGCTACCCCCAGGGATCGCGAGCGCAGCGAGCAATCCCTCGCAAGAGGGATTTTTTGTTTTATTGAAGCATCGCAGGAAACATGTTTCCGAAAGGTGCTGAAATAAAACAAAAATAACCCGNAGGGTTTGATCAGATTGTTTTGAAGCTACCCCCAGGGATCGCGAGCGCAGCGAGCAATCCCTCGCAAGAGGGATTTTTTGTTTTATTGAAGCATCGCAGGAAACATGTTTCCGAAAGGTGCTGAAATAAAACAAAAATCTCTCCGCTGTGAATAAACCATAGTGTTTTAAAGAGCATAGTTTTATTATCGTAATTCACCGGTGGTGAAATTGTGAAACACTAAAATTGGATAAATCTGTGGTCTTTAATAAAAAAGAAAGTGTTAAAGCAAAAATTGTATCTTGTTTCTGAATAATATCCGCTATGATTTTTTCTTTAACCGGCAGAAGAACAGTGAGCCATTTATCGTCTTTGTAATTAAATGTATAAAGACCTGAAAATGTTCCTGCAAGCAACGTATTTCCTGTTGTTCTGATCATTTGAAATATTTTCCGATTGTCTATCCCTTCTGGGATCCCGGCACTGAATTTTTTAAAATCAGAGAAATTACTATCAGTCAGCCATATCCCAATATTTCCAAATACAAGTATGCTGTCCGAAGTGATTTTTAGTGTCGATCTAAAAGCTGCATTATTCCAATTCTGGCATCTGTATTCTTAAGGAAGCATTTTTCTATTAACATCAATAAATGATAATGTCTTGCGGTGATTAAGTATTATTCCTGAAAAAACATAACTCAATATTATAAGGGCAAATATCACTCCAGGCCATTTATTATATTTTATGAAAAATTTTACCATATAATAAGAAAAGATTAGTTATGAGGTAAATTTAAAATTACTGGCCAGTCTTTCGTTTCTAGTATTGTTCAGGAATTACAGAAATCCAAACCAAATATTCAAGAAAGGGTTATTGGCTCAGAGTATTTTTTAGCTAACGATTGTATCGTTTCAGTAGTTACCAGAGAGTTAATTGCATCTCTTATCGGGGCATACTTTTGGTGTAATGGGCATGGATTATTGACATCGCAATGCCTGAGTCCAAACACACACCCGGATAATTGTGTACCACCTTGCGTTGCTACAATTAAATCTTTAACCGGAACGTCGGGGTTATCCTTATCAAAATAAAACCCTCCACCTTTCCCTTTCTGTGATTTAACAAACCCCTGTCTGGCAAGACGCTGCAAAATCTTTGCAGTAAAAGAAGGAGGTGCGTCTATTTCTTTTGCAATTTCGGCTACTCCTGGGTTTTTACTAATCAGATTTTGAATTTGAATGTAAACCAGTCCCCTAAGTGCATATTCTGTCTCTTTACTGAACATAGATCTTATATTTCTTTAAAGCAATATGTTCTGACAAAGATAAATAATATTTTATAAATAACAAAAAGACCTTTTTGTCTTTTAATACAAATATTTATATATTTGCATCATTAATATTAATTAAAAGTATATGTTAAAAAACAAAGAATACAACGAAATAGCTATAGGTGAAATCGTTGCTACAGATTTCAGAGCAGCCGAAATATTCAAAAATGCAGGTATTGATTTTTGTTGTGGCGGGAAAAAAAGCCTTAATAATGCCTGTTCAGAGAAATCTATTGATCATTCTGTACTCGTGAAGCAATTAAAAGAACTTGAGAATGTACCCATAAATCAAGTTCAGAATTATAATGATTGGGAATTAAGTTTTCTCATAGATTATATTGTTAATACCCATCATAAGTATGTTCTTAAAACGCTACCGGAGCTGGTGTTTTACACACAAAAAATTGCTTCGGTGCATGGTTCACATCATCAGGAACTTATTGTAGTTGCTGATTTATTTCAAAAAATAAACGCCGAGCTCTTACAGCATCTCAAAAAAGAAGAAGAAGTACTTTTTCCTTCAATCAAAGAGGTTATAAAGAATAGTTCTGCTATGGCTAAGGCTACGATTATATCTGAAATTAGTCGAATGAGTAGCGAGCATGAATTTGCCGGCGGAGCAATGGACAAGATAAATGAAATTACCTCAAACTACCTGGTACCAGAAGATGGTTGCAATACTTATAATGTAGCATTTAAACTTCTGCATCAATTTGAGGATGATTTGCATGTTCATGTACATCTCGAAAATAACATACTGTATCCTAAAGCATTAGCGCTTTAAAAAAAGATAAATCCAATATAATATAAACCTCTCTAAAAATGAAAACAGCAACAAAAAATTTAGAAAATGATCATGTAAATATTCTTAGGTTAATCGATGTTATGGATAAAATGCTACTGGTCAAAAGCAGGAATACAGAACATTTTGAAAAAGCTGTTAACTTGATTAAGAGTTACGCAGATGGACTTCACCATGCCAAGGAAGAAAATCATCTGTTCCCTCTGATGGTAAAAAGAGGTTTTTCCAGTGTGCAGGGTCCAATAGCGGTAATGCTTCACGACCACGCAGAAGGCAGGGATTATGTTAAAGGTATGACTGAAGGAATTTCAGAGTACAAAAAAGGTAACGAAGCTGCACTTGCTAAAATATATGAAAATATGCAGGGTTATATAATCTTGTTACGCAACCACATTGCAAAAGAAAACAATGTATTATTCCGTATGGCTGACAATGCCCTTTCTGAGAGTGATCAAGATGTACTATTAGAGGAATTTCTAAAAGTTGAAAATGAAGGAGTTTGCGGAGGAGTATTAAAAGACTGTATTACCGCAATTGAGAAACTCGAATCTGCCTATAAATAGCATAATTCTTTAATCATTTGCTAAACCTCAATATTTATGACAACAAAAAACTGTTGCTTTACTTTTTGTTAGGCAGCGAATTCTCAAAGTAACAATAGCAACGACTGCAGTACTTTTCTCAACTATTGTATTCTTGTCGGGTGGTATTACTGGGACTTTTCATCATCTGTATTTCACAGAAACAACAACTGCAATAATGGCCCTGGGGGCAACATTCAGTGCTCTTGAGGTTGTACCTCTTGTACTAATGGGTTTTGAGGCATGGGATAATGTAAAACTTAGCCGGAGCACTTCCTGGCTAGAAGCATATATATGGCCGGTTTATAGTTTTATTTCTGTGCTTTATGGAGCATCAACATTTGTCTCGCAGCAATGGTTCTTATTATCGTTCTGTCAATAGGACTTGCCAGGACAGTTGCAAGTGTGAAAACGGGTTGTGTTACGCACGTTCTGCAGAATTCTTGCAGTTACCGGCTATGCATACATTGAAGTGGCTGAGAGTTATTGGCAATACAATCTTTGCTGCAGGAACTGTTGCTCTTGCATGGTTTATCTTTGGACTAAAAGGGGGTTGGAGTATTAATAATAAAAAAAGTAAACTGAATATCTGATTGAGTGCCTCCTGTTTGTTAAATATACAATAGAAGCCACTTGTTTTTTATCAGATCAGAAATTTTGAATGAGAGTATAAAAAGAGTAGCAACACATATTTATTAAGGATTTTATATATTGTTTAACTTGTTTCAGACACAGGCGAGATATTTTTAGATTTGGATTAATGTCAGAATATTACTATTTTAGCTTACCAATCATGTAATATTGAGGAATATGCGATTCTCTATTTTGGTGTTTAAATAAAAGCTGATTTCAGCTCATACTTCTCGAAAAAAAACGAGCGCGATAGAAGTTACAGAGATGAAAATTAAAATATGTTATAATTTTAATGATATGTAGTATTTAAACAAGACTTTTTCCTATGCAAAATTTTAATGCCAGTTCAAAAAACCAGAATTTATCTATTTGGTGGAGAAGAGGAATCATTGTCATTCTATTTCTGGAATTTGCAGTTCTTATATGGGTAACTACAGGGTCGTATTACAGGCGTCTAAAACCCCCGATCCCGGAGAAAGTTACGGACAGTGTAGGTCTGGTGATATTCACCAGGACTGATATTGAAAATGGACAACAGCTCTTCCTGAAAAGAGCACTTATGGATAATGGTAGTATATGGGGGCACGGAGCTTATATGGGTCCTGATTTCTCTGCGCAGTATATGCATAATCTTGCTCTCGAAGTTACCGGTTTCATTGCTGCAGAAAAATTTAAAATTCCCATTTCTGACATTTCCTCTGCACAGAAAGAATCCATTGTAGCCTTAACCCGTGATTTTATGACCAAAAATCGCTATAGCTATGTTAGCCATAACCTTTTATTCACACAGCCTGAGATAAAGTCATATAATCAGCAGATTTCTTACTGGAGAGATTATTTTCAAAGACCAGAGTCAAACCGGGGTTTAACGAATACCTTGATAACCGATCAGGAAGAGTTAAGACAATTGACATCCTTTTTCGCCTGGGCTGCCTGGGCAACTACTGCAAATGCTCCGGGTAAGAATTATTCGTATACAAATAATTTTCCCTATGAACCACTGATAGGGAATGGTCCTTCGAGCGCAACTATACTTTGGAGTGCTTTAAGTCTTATTACGCTGCTAGGAGGAATTGCTCTTATACTCTTTTTCTTTGGTCGCTTTAATTATCTAGGCTGGCGTGAAGGAAAAGATTTGCAACCCCCACAAATGGTCCCAGGTAAACCAACAGCAATAGAACGGTCCTCAATAAAATTCTTTGTCGTTGCTATTTTTATTCTTTTGTTACAGACATTTGCTGGTGGTGCAATGGCTCATTATTTTGCAGACCCAAAAGGATTTTTCGGCTTTGACTTGTCATCAATCTTTCCTTCAAATGTACTTCGCTCGTGGCACCTGCAGTCTGCAATCCTCTGGATAGCTACGGCATATATTGGCGGAGGTATTTTTGTTTCTGCCTTATTATCCAGGAGGGAACCTAAAGGTCAGATAGCTTTGATTAATTTCCTTTTTATCGCCTTGGTGGTTTTGGTTTTCGGAAGCCTGATAGGCGAGTACATAGGAGTAAAGGATCTCTTGAAAAAAATATGGTTCTGGCTGGGCAACCAGGGATGGGAATACCTTGAAATAGGCCGCGGTTGGCAGGTCTTGATGGCTATTGGTCTTATATTATGGTCCTTCCTGCTTTTAAGGTCGGTAAGACCTACTAAAAATGAACCTGAAGAGCGTGAATTGAAAACCATCTTCCTGCTGGCAGCTTTTGCGATACCATTTTTTTACCTTCCTGCCTTTTTCTTTGGTTCTGCAACCAATTATTCAACAGTTGATACCTGGCGATTCTGGATAATTCATCTTTGGGTGGAAGGTTTTTTTGAAGTGTTTGCAACTGTTATGGTGGCTATAATGTTTTATAAACTTGGACTCGTAGCAAAACAGACCGCTACGCGTATCATTTACCTTGATGCTGTATTATTCTTGGGTGCAGGAATTTTAGGGACCGGACATCACTGGTACTGGAACGGTCAAACATCTGTTTCAATGGCTATATCAGCTTCATTTTCAGCTATGGAGGTGGTTCCATTAATTCTGCTTACCCTTGAAGCTTCGGACTTTGCAAGGTTGATGCGCTCAAAATCAGATGAACAAGGCAATAAGATTGATTTTCCTCACAAATGGACATTTTATTTCTTAATTGCAGTAGGTATCTGGAACTTTGTAGGTGCCGGGATCTTTGGGTTTTTAATTAATCTTCCGGTTATCAGTTACTATGAAACAGGTACAAACCTTACTCCAAACCATGGTCATGCAGCCCTCATGGGTGTATTTGGTATGCTTGGAATTGCTTTTGTTATTTTCGCAATACGACAGATCTCCTCGGCAGAACACTGGAAAAGAATAGAGAAATACATTAAGATTTCATTCTGGGGTCTGAATATTGGTCTGGCCGGAATGGTAATACTGCAGTTGTTTCCAAGTGGCGTCTTGCAATTACTTGACGTTATTAAGAATGGATACTGGCATGCCCGAAGTCTTGAGTTCTCAGGTCAGCAGAATATTGTTAATCTTGCATGGTTGAGATTGCCTGCTGATCTGTTATTTATTTTTGCAGGAGTAGTACCACTTTTGCTTGCTGTGATTATGACTTACTTCAATATGCGAAAGTCACTGAAAAAAGAAGTCATTTAATTGTTCAGTAATTCGGAAATCGTAATATTCTTTTTTACTTCTATGCCTTTTCCCAGATAAGGGTAACTAAGCTCTTTTGTCTTTTTAGTTTTAGTATAACTGCTCAGAAGAAAGCAGCATAAAATTTCTATTGACATTAATTATCCTGATAATACTGAACAATATGGGATAAGAATTTGTTGTGATTTCAATATATCGATCTGTTCCCGGTATTTGGCATAACAATCTCAGCACCTGCTTTCCAGGCGATGAAAGTTACATCCGGCGTCTTGTAAAAATTTCGGATCTAGAGGGTAATAGGGCAGAATTTTAATTAGCTAAATGTAATGAGTACAAATCAATGGGCGATTGGTATTGATCTTGGAGGAACAAAGATTGAAGTTGCTCTTGTTAATTCTTCCGGTCGCCTTCATGATCGCCTTCGTTTAGTTACAGATAGCGGGCACAGATATAAGACAATTCTTAAGCAAATCACAGAAGCTATTGATCAGCTTTGCGACAAAAACAGGGATGCAATTCCGCATACAATAGGCATAGGCATACCTGGACAATTAAGTAAATCATCTGGAATCGTGCATTATGCACCAAATCTGAACTGGCACGAAGTAAACCTGGGCAATGACTTATCAAAAATGCTTGGTAAACATGTTACGATTTGTAATGACGTGAGAGCTGCAACGTGGGGAGAATGGCTCTACGGGGCTGGTAAATCATGCAATGATATTGTTTGTATTTTTATTGGTACAGGAATAGGTGGTGGCATTGTTAGCGATGGCAGAATGTTAACTGGCTGTAACAATACTGCCGGTGAAATAGGACATATGACCATTGACCTGCATGGCCCTGAATGTCATTGTGGCAACACAGGTTGTTTTGAAGCTTTGGCTGGAGGTTGGGCGATAGCACGTGATGCACAGGATATGGTCAGGGCAGATATGAAAAGAGGTCAGGGTTTGCTTGACATGGCCGGAAACGATATCAGTAAGATTACTGCAAAAACTGTGTCTGAAGCTGACGCTAAGCATGATCCCCTGGCAAAAATAATTATTGATAATCTTGCTGATGCTTTGATAGCTGGCGCTACTGCAATAGTCAATTCTTATGCTCCCTGCCGTATTGTTTTTGGTGGCGGAATAATGGAAGGGATACCCCGGTTGCTAAAAAAGATCGAAACCGGTGTAAATAAATATGCACTCAAAGCTGCAACAGAAAACCTGAAAGTTCTGCCAGCCAAATTGCATAATGATTCTGGTGTAATTGGCGCTGCGGCTTTTGCATTACATAACATGGATAAAACTTAAAATTCAGATACTGATGAATATTGAAGAAAAATCTATTAATACAATCCGGTGCCTTGCCATTGATGCTGTGGAGAAAGCCAATTCAGGGCATCCCGGGACACCAATGGCATTGGCTCCTGCTGCATATGCTTTATGGATGAAGCATATGCATTACAATCCTATAAATCCAAATTGGTTAAACCGCGACCGTTTTGTGCTTTCTAATGGGCATGCTTCTATGCTGCAATACGCTGTTATGCATTTGGTTGGCTACAAAATATCTCTGGAAGATCTCAAAAACTTCAGACAATGGGGAAGTAATACACCGGGTCATCCTGAGTATAGGCTCACTCCCGGCATAGAAACTACAACCGGTCCTTTGGGACAGGGATTAATGAATGCGATCGGTATGGCAATTGCTGAAGCCCATCTGGCTGCTATATTTAATACAAAGGAATACTTTTTAATTGATCATTATACATACGTGTTTTGCAGCGATGGAGATTTCATGGAGGGTGCTTCAAATGAAGCCGCATCAATTGCAGGTCATTTCGGACTGGGGAAATTAATTGTATTATATGATAATAACCATATTACTATCGAGGGAAATACTTCACTTACATATTCAGATGATGTTACCAAACGTTTTGAATCTTATCATTGGCATGTTCAGAATCTGGGTGACAAAGGAAATGATATACAGGTAATATCTGAAGCATACACAAGGGCAAAGAGTGTGTCTGATAAACCATCTCTTATAATCCTTCGTACTCATATTGGATACGGATCACCTAATAAACAGGATACATCAGAAGCTCATGGATCGCCTTTAGGTGCTGAGGAGGTGAAACTTACAAAAAAAAATTACGGTTGGTCGGAAGATAAATTTTTTTGGGTTCCTGATGATGTAAAATCGCATATGAGTGCAGCAATTGAAAAAGGTAAAATACTTGAGGAAAAATGGAATAAGATATTCGGCGATTATAAAAAAGCATATCCCGATCTGGCAAAACAATTGAATGAATACATGGAACAGGTACTGCCGGAAGGCTGGGACAGCAAAATTCCGGTTTATAAACCCTCTGACGGACCAAAAGCAACAAGAGAAATCTCGGCGGATGTGATCAATGCAGTTAAGCCACATTTGCCCTGGCTGATGGGAGGAAGCGCTGATCTGGAACCATCCACAAAAACGATAATCAAATCATCGGGGTATTTCGAAAAAGGAAAGTATGACAACCTGAATATAGACTGGGGTATTAGAGAACATGTGATGTGTGCCGCCAGTTCCGGAATGAATCTTCATGGTGGCATTCGTCCTTATGCTGCAACATTTTTCATTTTTACCGATTACGCCAGGCCTGCAATCAGGCTTGCGTGCATAATGCAGTTGCCTGTAATTTACGTTATGACACATGATTCTATAGGGTTAGGAGAAGATGGAACCACGCATCAGCCGGTTGAGCACCTTGCTTCTTTCAGAGCCATGCCCGGCATGTGTCTTATTCGTCCTGCCGATGCTAATGAAGCCGCATTTGCATGGCGTGCTGCTATTCAAAACACAAAAGGTCCAACTATGCTGGTTTTGTCCAGGCAAAAGTTACCGATTTTTGATCGCAACAATCTTGCACATGCCGATGGAGTGATAAAAGGTGCATATATACTTTCTACGGAACAAGGTAGAAAGCCCGATATAATTTTGATTGCAACCGGTTCAGAAGTTCAATATGTTCTTGAGGCTCAGCGTGAACTTAAAAATGAATCTGTTGATGCCCGTGTTGTAAGTATGCCAAGCTGGGAATTGTTCAGAATGCAGAAAAAAGAATATCGCGATAAGGTATTGCCTGCAGACATTAAAGCCAGGATTGCAGTGGAAGCAGCATCACCTCAGGGTTGGTGCGAATGGGTAGGTGATCAGGGGAAAGTTATAGGAATCTCAAAATTCGGTGCCAGTGCTCCTTATAAAGAGCTCTGTGAGCATTATGGAATTACTGTAAAAAATATTGTAAGTACTGCAAAAAAAATGATGATGATTTAATTACATATGAGCACAAATTCGGGAGAGTTGGGAACTGTCTTAAGGAACCGGATGATAAGCCTGCAAAACAATATTAACACAAAATAATCTAATCCTTTTTTAAATGAATCAGAATCAAAGACTAAAAGGACAATCAGCTATGATTACCGGTGCTAACTCAGGTATAGGTAAGGCTATCGCTTTGGAAATGGCAAAAGAGGGAGCCCGGGTTGTCATAAATTATATTACGGACGAAGATGCTGTACAATCAATGATAGAGGAAATCAAATCATTCGGAGGAACCGCTGTTGCTATTGAAGCCGATGTAAGCCAGGAAGATCAGGTAAAGGCAATGTTCATACAGATGATTAAGTCGTTTGGAACTATTGATATCCTGGTGAATAATGCCGGAATACAAAAAGATTCTGCCTTTATTGACATGAGTTTACAGGAGTGGCAGCTGGTATTGAATGTAAACCTCACAGGCCAGTTCTTGTGTGCACGCGAAGCTACTATTGAGTTCCTTCGCAGAGGACCTGTACCTGAACGATCATCAGCATTAGGAAAGATCATTTGCATGAGTTCGGTCCATCAAACAATTCCCTGGGCAGGGCATGTCAATTATGCAACATCCAAAGGAGGCGTCAGCATGCTTATGAAGTCCATGGCTCAGGAGTTAGGTAAACATAAAATAAGAGTGAACAGTATAGCGCCCGGGGCTATTAAAACACCCATAAACCGTTCAGCATGGGGCACCCCTGAAGCAGAAGCAAAGCTACTCGAATTGATCCCTTATAACCGTGTGGGCGAGCCACTGGATATCGCTAAAGCTGCTGTATGGCTTGCCTCAGACGATAGTGA
>WSSedB1CaDRAFT_10001140_pt1 | contig 10402 bp, 7 predicted proteins | sample WetSurSB1Cattail_FD_9460 | JGI IMG/M metagenome (IMG submission 9460)
GCACCTGCGGTGCAGCGGGCTCTGCCGAAGCTGCGGGCGGGGCCACGGGTGCGGCCGCAACAGGCGCAGCAGCGGGTTCGGCCTTGGGCGCGGGCTTTTCTGCTGGTGCCGCAATTGCAGCCGACTTCGGGGCCGAAGGCTCTGGGTTGGCTGTGCCGCCGCTCGCAGCTTCCACGGCGCTGCGGCTGTTCTCGTCTTCGAGGTTCTGCATACGTTCGACCGCGTCCTTCTCCGCGCGCGGAAAAAGCGGCGCGGGTTCGGTGAAATGAGTTCCGGCATTGAGGCCGCCCCACGCGAGCTGCGTGAGGAAAGATGACTTTGCCGCGTCCTGCAACTCGCCCAGCCCCAACTGACGCCACACTTTGGCCGCTGCGTCCGGCAGGATGGGATAGAGCAGCGCGGTGATCACGCGGATGGCCTCGGCTGCGGTAGCCAGCACGCGGGCCTGCAGCGCGGCGTGGTCGGCGTCGGTGCGGTCAGTGGGCTTCTTCCACGGAGCATTGGCGGTGAGGTAGCCGTCGGTCTCGGCCACCAGCACCCAAATGGACTTGAGCGCCTCAGAGAAGTTGAGATCGTCGAACAACGGGCCAAACTCGGCCAGGGTGCTTTCGGTGTGGGTACGCAGGGCAATCTCGGCGGCGGTTTCCGCACCGGCCGCTGGCACCACGCCTCCGAAGTACTTGTGCACCATGTTGACCACGCGGCTGACGAGATTGCCATAGCCGTTGGCGAGGTCGCCATTGTAGCGCTGCACCAGCGCGTCAAAGCTGAAGTTGCCGTCCTGGCCGAAGGGAATCTCGCGCAGCAGGAAGTAGCGCAGTGCATCGGCACCCAATATGGCCTGCACCGTCTCCGCGCGCACAATGTTGCCGCGCGACTTGGACATCTTGCCCTGGTCAAAGAGCAGCCAGCCATTGGCACGCACCGAGCGCGGCACCGGAATGCCTGCGGCCATCAGGAACGCCGGCCAGTAGACGCAATGGAAGCGGCTGATCTCCTTGCCGATCAGGTGCATGTCTGCCGGCCAGAACTTTGCGAACCGCGCCTGGTCGGCGGGATCGTCGGAGCCGTAACCCAGAGCGGTGATGTAGTTCGCCAGCGCATCGAGCCACACGTAGACCACATGCTTCTCGTCGTCCGGTACGGGGATGCCCCAGGTGAAACTGGCGCGGCTTACGGAAAGATCTTTCAGGCCGCCGCGCACGAACGAAAGCACCTCACGGCGCGTGGACTCCGGCTGCATAAAGCCCGGGTTGGCCTCGTAGAACTCCAGCAGCTTGCGCTCAAAGGCGGAGAGCTTGAAGAAGTAGTTCTCTTCGCTGACGGTCTCGGTGACGCGGCCGCAGTCGGGGCACGGCGCGCCCGGCGCCACGTCCACCCACGCCTCGTCGGAGACGCAGTACTGGCCCGTGTAAGAGCCCTTGTAGATGTAGCCCCTGTCGCGCAGCGTGGCGAACAGCTCCTGCACACCGCGTTTGTGGCGCTCCTCAGTGGTGCGGATGAAGTCGTCGTAGCTAAGGCCCAACTGGTCCCACAACCCGCGGAACTCCCCCGCAATGGCAGTGGCGAACTCCTGCGGCGTGCGGTTGGCCAGCTTGGCGGAGCGCTCGATCTTCTGCCCGTGTTCGTCGGTGCCGGTCAGGAACCAGGTGTCAATGCCGAGGGCTCGCTTGCGCCGTGCGATGGCATCGCACACGATGGTTGAGTAGGCATGACCCAGGTGCGGCCGCGCGTTCACGTAGTAGATGGGCGTGGTGAGGTAGTAGCGCGAAGGTGTTGTTGCTTGGCTGGTCATGGGCGAAGGGCTTTCCCGCGCGCACCGTTGCACGAGGCAAGAGCGCGCGGCGGACATCCTCTATCTTACGGCATTGAGAGATGCGGCTTCACATTTCAGCTTATTGCGTCGGTTTGCATACCCCGCGGGCAATTCGCTCGGCGGGCAAGCGATCACGCTTTCGTCGTCGGCACCGCAATCTTCAACAAACGTTAGGGTTGAGAACTCGTCCAGTACCAGCTTGGGATAGGTTGGGCCTGCGTCACGGTAGGCACGCATTGCGTCCAAATGCTCGTTTTGATAGCAGACGGTCTTGCCCGGGTTCTGCACGATCCAGTTCGGGAAGAAAACCGCGCCATGCGTCTTGCGCGACGCCAGCATGAAGGTAAGGCTCACGCAGGTGCCCGTCGGCTCATCCCAGCTCACCTTGTAGATATCTTCGGCCAGCCGCACAATGTGCGCTTGCTGATCGCGCACCCAGCGGCCACCCACCAAGCCGGAGTGAATGCGGTAGTCCACCGTGGTGGCGTTCTTGATGTAGATCTCGTACTGCCAGCCGTTGTCGTAGGTATAAATCAGGTGCTTTCCTATGAAAGCCGACAGCTCTTCAGGCCTGGTGGATTCAAAGGATTCCAGCTCGTTCATTGTATTGCCCCCGACACGCATTGTACTGAAAGCGGTCCATCGCACCGGGTGGCAAGCAATGACCGGCTGATAGACTATCTGCTGGAGTATTCAAGATTTTCGAGGCGTATTCACGTGTATCTGGTACTGCAGTAGAGGCTTCAGGCGCAGCTGAAAAGCGTGCTTCAGGCCAAGTATGAACTGGCGGTCGAGTCCATCCCGCTGGAGACGTGGTTCGCACACAGGGCATGCCGGATGCGCCGAGGCGAATGCTCTTGACCTTCTGCGTGAGTCCAACGCCAGAAAGGCGCATCACGGCATGGGTGGAGTTAGAGCTATGGTCTGGAGACGGAGAATCCTTCGGGAAGCTGCATGCGGCTGGGGTTCGGCTCTTGACCAATCTCCACGTCCGAGAGCTCCCGAACAACGGTGGACCCATCGGGAAGCGCGGCTTTGGTTCTCACGATGATCTCCGGGGATCGATCAGCGAACCATATCTCTCCGTTGGGCTTTTTCGTATCGGGGTCCAGAGTGTGATAGCCAGTCGCCGTTACGCCTCCGATAATTTCGTGACCAATGGGCTCTGTCTGTGGAACTCGCTCAATCTTTTTGATCTTGATTGCCTGCCCGAAAGCCTTGTGCGTCAGGTAGTCAAAATAATATGTGGTCTTTTCGGAAGGTTTTGTTAGTCTTCCAGTTACCCGTGTCATGGAGTTAGCCGCATAGTTTTCCTCAAGTTGGGTTCCGTCCGATGACCGAAGGATTATGCCATAAGTGCGCGTGATGGTGTGATAGCCACCGGAGTCAACGTTGTCAACGGTATCGATTGTCTTGGCTGTGAATGCAACCCATCGCTCCTGCGAGTGAATTGGCAAAGCAGTGCACAGCAATCCGGCAAAAACAACTGTAACCGCAAGAATGCGCATACAAGCTCCTTTCTTGTAACGGAAATGACGTGCGACGGTCGATGGGCGTCGCTGAAGTGGTTCCGCTATGGGTGGCGGACGCTACACCGCCGTGCAGCAGCCGAGGCACATATAGATGCCACCGGTTTCATCGTCTGTGTACTGGAAGTAGACGATAATCCCGGGTGCAGTATAGTGCGGCAGCACGTTCTTATTGCAGACGACCTGTCCTCCACAGGCGCCTGCGCCGAACGCCACAACCTCGGCTCCGGACGGAGGGCAGGATGCGTACGCGCTCAATGGGGTGAGTGAGACCAGTATCGCGAATTTTCTTAGGAGTATTGCGTACTTATGGCAGAACATTTAGCAGTCTCCTCGGTTGTTACTTTAATAGCGAGGAGAATGTAGCTCAACGTGTAAATAAAAGCAATAGATGTCATGTGAATTTAATAGGTTGGATCACACCAGAGCTTGCGAGGGTCGAGGCGAAGAGTTTGAGGGGACTCACTGTTTCTAGCCTGTGCTGAAATTAGTAATAGTGGCGTCGAATCCTGCGGGAACTTCGACATCGAAGATGAAATTGTTATGCGGTGATGGTGCAAGGCGCGGTATGTTGCTTGGGTCCATTTAGCGTGGGAGCGAGTGGTAGAATCGCAATAGATTTCAAGGGGTTGCGAGGTTTTCCTGGTGTATCTGGAACTGAAGAACCGCCTGGGAGCGCAGTTGAAAAGCGTGCTTCAGGCTAAGTACGATCTAGCGGTCGAGTCCATCCCGCTGGAGACGCCGCCCGACCTGAAGATGGGCGAGCTGGCCACCCCCATCGCGCTGCAACTGGCGCGCACACTGCGCAAAGCGCCCAGGGTGATCGCGCAGGAGATCGTCTCCTCCCTTGGCCCTCTGCCCGGCTTTGCTTCGTTTGAGATTGCAGGCGCGGGCTACATCAACGCGCGGCTTGATCGCGCTGCCGGAGTGCACGCGATTGCGGATGCATCAGGAATTGGCCCCGCCGCAGACGGCGTGCATTCTCTGGTCGAGCACACCAGCATCAATCCCAACAAGGCCGCGCACATCGGCCACCTGCGTAACGCCATTCTCGGCGACACGTTTGTGCGCCTGCTGCGCGCAGCCGGCCAGCGGGTCACGGTGCAGAACTACATTGACAACACCGGCGTGCAGGTGGCGGACGTGGTCGTCGGTTTTCTGTATCTCGAAGGCAAGTCCGCCGCTGATGTGCGTGCTCTGATTGCGGAGTGTGAGGCGCGCAGCGCGGGTCAGGCTGACAAGTCGGGTGCGTTTGACTACCTTTGCTGGAATCTCTACGCGCGGACGTCGCAGTGGTATGTGAGCGGCACGGAAGAGGAGAACGCCGCGCGCAAGAAGCTTCGCTATGAGACGCTGCACGCCATCGAACACGGCGGCAACGAGACGGCGGAAATTGCCGAGCTGATTTCGACCGCAGTGCTCAAGCGGCATCTTGAGACGATGCTGCGGCTTGGCATTGAGTACGATTTTTTGCCGCGCGAGAGCGAGATTCTGCACCTCAACTTCTGGGCGCTGGCGTTTGAGCTGCTAAAGAAGACGGGCGTGCTCTATTTCGAGAACGAGGGCAAGAACAAGGGCTGCTGGGTGATGACGCGGCCCGGCGCTGACGTCACCGACGGCGAAACGGATGAAGACGCGAAGGTGATCGTGCGCTCCAACGGCACCGTCACCTACGTGGGCAAGGACATCGCCTATCACCTGTGGAAGTTCGGCCTGCTGGGCCGCGACTTTGGCTATAGGAAATTCTTCACGTATCCCGATCACGAGTGTTGGATCTCGACCGAAGAGGGCGAGGCGGAGCATCCGCACTTTGGCGGCGTGCAGGCCATCTACAACGTGATTGACTCGCGGCAAAGCGACCCGCAGGCCAACGTGATTCAGGCACTGCGCGGCATGGGCCACACGGCCGAGGCCGACCACTACACGCATTTCAGCTACGAGATGGTGGCGCTCACACCGCGCTGCGCGTTGGACCTGGGCTACGACGTGCCCGAGGAAGATCGCAGCCGCGCCTACATCGAGGTGAGCGGACGCAAGGGATTCGGCGTGAAGGCTGACGACCTGATCGACAAGCTCATTTCCGCCACGCTCGAAGAAGTGAACAAGCGCCAGACCGGCCGCGATCAGGCCGAGCGCGGGCAGATTGCAGCGCAGATCGCCATCGGGGCGCTCCGCTACTTCATGCTCAAGTACACGCGGAATTCGGTCATTGCTTTTGACTTCAAAGATGCATTGAGCTTTGAGGGCGAGACAGGCCCCTACATTCAGTACGCCGTGGTGCGCGTGCGCAACATCTTCCGCAAGGCGGGTACTACGCCTGAGGCTGTGCTTGCGGAGTTCGCCTCGATTGACGCAGCACCCTTCCTCGTCGGCGAAGATGCCGAAGACATCTGGGCGGTGTGGCTGCGCGCCGGTCGCCGTTCTACAGTGCTGGAGCAGGGCATTGCCACCTCTGAACCCGCGTATCTGGCCAAGCATGCGTTCCAGCTGGCGCAGGAATTCAACAACTTTTACCACAGGCACCACATCCTCACGGAAGAGAATGCCGCGCGGAAGAGGTTTCTTCTGGCGACGGCGGCGATCGTACTGCGCGAGCTAGTGACGGTGCTAGGATGGCTGGGCATCGAAAGTCCGGAGGCGATGTAAAGCGAGATCGTCGCGATGAAGCCGATCTCGACCAGAGCCACAATTCCGGCGATGTCTGTTTTTCGGTGGAACCGATGACACACGCTTTGTTGCCGATTGACGTAATTGCCCAAAAGCTGACACTGCCTGCCGATACGTATGAAACCATCGGCGTGTATGGCGCCAAGATCAGGCTGAGCCTGCTGCGCGACGAAACCTTTCCACCGCACGGCAAATTCATCGTGGTCACTGCGACCACACCAACCACTTCCGGCGAAGGCAAGACGGTCGTATCCATCGGCCTGGCGCAGGGCCTCGCGCACATCGGACGCAAAGCGATTGTCACTTCGCGCGAGCCGTCGCTGGGGCCGGTCTTCGGCATGAAGGGCGGAGCCGCGGGCGGCGGCCGCGCGCAGGTGGAGCCGAGTCAGAGGATCAATCTGCACTTTCACGGCGACTTCCACGCCATCACGGCCGCGCACAATCTGCTGGCGGCACTGGTGGACTCACACCTCTTCTTCGGTAATGAGCTCGATCTCGACCCCGAGCAGATTGCGTGGCCGCGCGCGCTGGACATGAACGACCGCGCGCTGCGCCGCGTGACCGTCGGCGTTGGTTCCAAGGGCGATGCAGCAAACCGCCCCACGAGTTTTGTCATAACCGCAGCGTCGGAGGTGATGGCGATTGTCGGGCTGGCCACCAGCCGTGCCGATTTGCGTCGCAGACTGAATGCGATCGTCGTGGGCACCTCGCGCGCGGGCAGGCCTGTAACGGCCGCCCAACTGGGTGCGACCGGTGCAATGATGGCGCTGTTGAATGACGCGCTTTTGCCCAATCTTGTGCAGACCACCGAGGGCACGCCGGCGATGGTGCACACCGGGCCTTTCGGGAACATTGCGCACGGTACCAGCAGCGTGCTCTCGCAACAGATGGGTGTGCGGCTGGCAGACTATGTGGTGAACGAGTGCGGCTTTGCTGCGGACCTTGGCGCGGAGAAGTACTTCGATATCGTGATGCGCGTGAGCGGCATTCGGCCAGCTGCCGCGGTGCTGGTGGCCACAGTGCAGAGTCTGCGCGCGCAGGGCGAGGGCAACCTTGAAGCGGGCTTTGCCAACCTGCGCCACCACGTGCAGACCCTGCGCGGCTACCGCGTGCCCATCGTGGTTGCGATCAATCGCTTTCCGACAAACACAGATGAAGAACTGGCTGCGATTGCGGCCGAGTGCGAGCGGATGGGCGTGGGATGCGCGCCGGTGGAAGCTTTTACCAAAGGCGGCGCGGGCGCGGCGGAACTGGCGGAAAAGGTGGTCGCGCTCATTGAGGCCAACCCTGTGCCGAGGGTGCAGTCCGTCTACACGCTTGATATGCCGTTCGAAGAAAAGTTGCACGCCGTGGCGACGAAGGTCTACGGAGCGGACGGCGTAGAGCTGAGCGAGACGGCGCGTACCAAGCTTGCGCGCTACGCGGAGTGGGGCTATGGCGAGCTGCCGGTGTGCATCGCCAAGACGCAATACTCGCTGAGCGACGACCCCAAGCGCATGGGCGCGCCCACTGGCTGGACGCTGCGGGTGACCGACGTATCGCTCTCGGCTGGTGCTGGGTTTGTGGTCGCAATCTCGGGCAACATGATGCTGATGCCGGGCCTGCCGCGCGACCCGCGAGCGTTCACGATCGACGTGGACGACGACGGCGACATCGTGGGCGTGTAGCGCTTCTGAAGTCACAATAGAAAAGCCGGAAGGACGATTTCGCCCTTTCGGCTTTGCTGTTTGGTCTGCAGCGGCTAGAAGCTGCGCACCCACTCCAAAATTGAGCGGACGGCGATGCCGCTGGGGCCTTTGGCGATGTAGGGCTGGGCATTCTCCACCCACGCCATGCCAGCGATGTCGAGGTGAATCCAGGGCGTATCTTCTGCGAAGACCTTCAGGAACTCGGCCGCGGTGCTGGCGCCGCCCCAGCGTCCGCCGGTGTTCTTAATATCGCCGATGTCAGACTTGATCATTTCGGCGTATTCGTCCCCGAGCGGCAGTCGCCAGAACTTCTCACCGCTGGTGGCAAGGGCGGTGTTGAACTTCTCATAGGTCGCATCGTCATTCGAGAAGACGCCAGCGTTGATCATGCCCAGCGCGACGACGCAAGCGCCGGTGAGTGTGGCCGCGTCGATCAAGTGGGTTGCGCCCAGCTGCTTTGCGTAGCTCAGCCCATCGGCCAGCACCAGGCGCCCCTCGGCGTCTGTGTTGATGATCTCGATGGTCTTGCCGGACATGGCGGTCTGCACGTCGCCGGGCTTCTGCGCCTTGCCGTCGGGCATATTTTCAGATGCGCACACAATGGAGATGACGCGTACCTTGGGTTTGAGCAGCGCGATGGCACGCATGGCGCCCAGCATGGCCGCGCCGCCTGCCATGTCGTACTTCATCTTCTCCATGTTTTCGCCGGGCTTAAGGGAGATGCCGCCCGAGTCGAAGGTGATGCCTTTGCCGACGAGGCCGAGCACAGGGCCGTCGGTCACGCCCTCGGGCTCATAGCGCAGCACGATGAGTGCGGGCGGCTCAGCGGAGCCCTGCGAGACGCTCCAGAACGCGCCCATCTTCAGCTCGTGCAGCTTCTCTGTGGAGTAAACCTCGGCCTTCAGCCCAACTTCGGAGGCCATCTTCGCGGCGCGCTCGCCCAGCACGGTGGGCGTGAGCTTGTTGCCTGGCTCGTTCACCAGCGTGCGGGTGAAGTTCTGGCTCTCGCCGATGACGATGCCCTCGGCAAAGGCGGCCCGCGCAGCGGTCTGGTCGGCAGGTGCAGGCGCGACCACGGAGAACGACTGCACGCTCAGGTCCTTGCGGTCGCTGCGATATGTGTCTGGATCGAAGTCGCCCACGAAGGCGCCTTCGGCGGCAGCGCGGGCGGCGGCAGGCAGCGCAATCGATTCAATCTCGGGCAGCGCAAAGGCCAGCGACCGAATGCCGCGGGGCTTCACAAAGCGGACAGCGGCCCCGGCAGCGTTACGCACGCCGTGTGCGGTGGCCTTGGCCTGCTTTCCCAGGCCCACCAGCAGCAGGCGTCTCGCTTTGAGGCCTGCGGGGGCATGCAGTAGCAGCATTTCGTTGGCCCCGGCCTTGAACTCGCCGCTGGCGAGCACGGCGGCGGCAGAGGTCTTTACTGACTCGTCGGAGGTGAGCAGCGCGGGCGCAGGCTTGGCGTCCGGTCCTTTGTCGGTTTGGGTGTCTACGGCCAGAACGGCCAGCAATTCGGTGTCGATCCCGGCAAAATTAGCAAAAGACAATTCAGTCCGCATGGTGTCTATTCTTTCACTTCTCCTATGGTGGATGGCAATACGGGCGCGCACTGGCTCTGAGACGACTGGTGATAGTCTGTGGGGGCTGAGGGCGACGGAGTGTCTCCCGGTGCGGAGGAAAGCGGTCGATGAAGAATCGAAATGTTCGGATTTGGATGGCGCTATGCGGTCTGGTGCTGGTTTTGCTGGTGGGTGCTCCGGGCTGCGCCGCGCAGACGAGCGGCACGGGAAACACAGCGCCCCTGATCGGGACCTGGAGCCTGGTGCTGGCGGACAATGTGCTGCCAGACGGCACCCGCATCCATCTTTATGGAGACAATCCACAGGGCATCCTGACCCTGGACGCCGGTGGTCGTTATGCCCTGCAGATTCTGCGCGCAGGCAGGCCGCGGTTTTCCGCAAACGACAAGAGCAAAGGTACGCCCGAAGAGAACCAGGCCGCAGTGCAGGGCTGCAATACGCATTTCGGTACCTACGTTGTGAATGCGAACGACCACACCATCACATTCGTCATTGAGCACGCCTTCTTTCCCAACTGGGAGGGAACCAGACAGACCCGTGCCTTTATGCTGACTGGCGACCGGCTCAAGTACACCGTGCAAACACCCACCACCGGCGGAAACGCAACCGGCGAAGTGGAGTGGAAGCGCGTCCAGCCCTGAGAGAGTGAAAGTCCAACCCTGATTCTGAACGGTGCGAGAACGCGCTTCAGCGCCCCATGCGGTGTTTGCTGGCGTTGATGGCGGAGCGGGCTTCGCGGTCGGCCTCGCGGCGGCGCTCGGTCTCGCGCTTGTCCCAATCCTGCTTACCCTTGGCCAGCGCCAGCTCGCACTTCACCCGGCCATGGCGGAAGTAGAGCCGCGTTGGGATGAGCGTGTGGCCCTTGATCTGCGTCTTTGACTGTAGCTTGCGAACCTCTTCACGGTGCAGCAGCAGCTTTCGCGTGCGGGTTTCGTCGTGGTTGGAGATGTTCCCGTGCGAATAGGGACCAATATGCAGATTCAACAGGAAGGCTTCCCCATCCTTCACCAACCCGTAGGCGTCTTTCAGGTTGGCTTTTCCCTCGCGGATGGACTTCACTTCAGTGCCGCGCAGGGCTACGCCCGCCTCGATCCGCTCGATCAAGAAGTAGTTATGGCTGGC
>WSSedB1CaDRAFT_10001142_pt1 | contig 10375 bp, 8 predicted proteins | sample WetSurSB1Cattail_FD_9460 | JGI IMG/M metagenome (IMG submission 9460)
CCTGTTCAAACAGGCGCGGGAGAAAGCGCCCTGTATCATATTTATTGATGAAATCGATGCCATTGGCCGGGCCAGGGGAAAGAATGCCATCATGAGCAATGATGAACGGGAGAGCACACTGAACCAGCTGCTGGTGGAAATGGACGGTTTCGGCGGGGACAGCGGGATTATCATTCTGGCGGCAACGAACCGTCCGGATGTACTGGATACAGCCCTGCTCCGCCCCGGAAGATTTGATCGCCAGATCTCTATCGACAAACCTGATCTGAAAGGAAGGGAAGCCATTTTCAAAGTGCATCTCAAACCCATTAAAATTTCTTCCAAACTCGATATTTATAAACTGGCAGAACAAACACCCGGATTTGCCGGTGCGGACATAGCCAATGTTTGTAATGAAGCCGCACTGATCGCAGCCCGTAAAGGCAAGGACAGCGTGGAGATGGAAGACTTCCAGGATGCAGTTGACCGGGTGATNGGCGGACTTGAAAAAAAGAACAAGATCATTTCCCCTGAAGAAAAACGCATCATCGCCTATCATGAAGCAGGCCATGCCATTTGTGGCTGGTACCTGGAACATGCGTATCCCCTGCTGAAAGTGACCATCGTTCCGCGTGGGGTGGCGGCATTGGGATATGCCCAGTATACACCGAAAGAACAATACCTCTACAATACGGACCAGCTGTTCGACCAGATATGTATGACCCTTGGCGGCCGGGCCAGTGAACAACTGAATTTTAAAAAAATCTCCACGGGTGCACAGAATGACCTGCAGCAGGTTACACGGATTGCCTATTCCATGGTTACTGTATATGGAATGAATGAAAAGATCGGCAACGTGAGTTTCTATGATCCGGCACAGGAAAACCAGTTTACCAAACCGTATTCGGAAGAAACTTCTAAACTCATTGATGAAGAAGTCAGGAAACTGATAGATAAAGCGTATGTATTTACCAAGGGCCTGCTCACGGAAAAAGCACACCAGCTGAACCTGCTAGCAGAAGCCCTGCTGGAAAAGGAAGTCCTTTTTCAGAGTGATGTGGAAGCCCTGATTGGTAAAAGACCTTATGAGGAAAAAAGAGCCTTGGACGTATCCGATCATGATGTTCTTAACCACGATGTTCCGGAAATTAAGATTGCAGACAATGGAATACCGGCCCCGCCGGTTCCTACTCCGCAGGTAGGAGACCTTTAGAATCTGGTTTATGCAAATATCTCCAGCAAAAGAAAATATTCTCAAAAAGATCCGGCAGGCGTTGGTTAACCCAACGCCTGTTCCTTTTCCCCAAAGTGAAGGGAATTCCAGCGTTTACACGTCCCCGAAACAGGAAAATGAAATTGAGTTTGCGGAAAATTTCGGCCGGGTCCAGGGACGTTTCCTGTATTGCAGCCATATGGATGAAATGATCCTGCAGCTGGGTCAACTGATTGCCCGGCAGGGATGGACCCAGGTATTCTGCCGGGAAGCAGGTCTTCTTGCGTTGCTAGAGGAACCCCTGAAGGGATTGCTGATCTCAGAGGACCTTCCCGAAGCTGATGTGTCCATTACAGGCTGTGAAGCGCTTATTGCCAGAACCGGCAGTATCCTGATGAGTTCCGGACAGGAAAGCGGAAGACTGGCCAGCGTATATGCACCCGTCCATATCTGTATCGCTTACACAAGCCAGCTGGTTTATGATATCCGGGACGGACTGGAAATGCTGACCGGGAAATACAAAAGCAAAATCCCCTCCTTTATCACACTGGCCACCGGTCCCAGCCGCACTGCAGATATTGAAAAAACCCTGGTTGTGGGCGTTCACGGTCCAAAAGAAGTATATGTTTTCCTGATAGATGCCCAGTGAATTATATTTGCCCATGCAAATCCCTGCGGGTAAAAAAATTTTCTTCCTATCTGACTTCCACCTCGGCGCACCCGATCGGCTGACCAGCCTGCAAAGGGAGAAATACATCATCCGTTTTCTGGAATCCATTCAGCATGAAGCGGCGGAGATTTTTATCGTCGGCGACCTTTTTGATTTCTGGTTTGAATATAAAACCGTGGTTCCGAAAGGTTATGTGCGTATTTTGGGCAAACTGGCTACTTTAACCGATTCAGGCATACCCATCCAGTTTTTTGTGGGCAACCACGATATGTGGATGAGAAATTATTTTGAAAAAGAACTCTCGATACCGGTTTATTATGAACCGAAAACCTTTATCCGTAATGGCCGGAAATTTCTGATCGGGCATGGAGACGGACTGGGTCCCGGTGACAGCGGTTATAAATTCCTGAAAAAAATATTCCGCAACAGGTTCAGCCAGGGCCTGTTTGGCATTTTACCGCCTGCCATCGGAGTGGGGATCGCTAATTATTTCAGCCGGATGAGCCGGACGGTCACACAACAGCCGGATGAAAAATTTCTGGGCGAAGCAGGTGAATGGCTGATCGATTACTGTAAAATAAAGCTCAGGGAAGAGACGTACGATTACATGATTTTCGGTCACCGGCACCTGCCCATTGATTTTACATTTCCCAACGGTAGCCGGTATATTAACCTGGGTGACTGGATCCGGTATTTTACCTATGCTGCCTTCGACGGGGAAGCACTAACATTGCAAAGCTATGATCCGTCCCTGGATTATAAGATCATCAGAAAGTGAAGAAAATCATCCTCCATATCGTCATCTGTTTATCGATGGGCCGTTTATCCGCACAGTTCGACAGCCTGCAGCAGATGTCCCTTTTGATTGCCGGAAATTTTGTGGATTTCCAGGTGGACAACCTGGGCAACCTGTTTGTATTAACACCCGATAACCAGTTAAAAAAATACAATGCATCCGGGGATTCTCTGGGTGTTTTTAACGATGTCAGGCGATACGGGAAACTTGCCTATATCGATGTGAGTAACCCGCTTAAGGTTCTTCTGTTTTACCAGGAATTTGGTACCATCGTGATGCTGGACAGGTTTTTGAATAATGTCAACAGCCTCGATCTCCGGCAACTGGGTTTTTACCAGGTAACCTGTATCGGGCTGGCTTACGATAATAATATCTGGGTATATGATGCACTCGCGGGCAAACTGAATAAAATTTCCGGCGACGGTACGCTGCTCAATCAGACCAATGATATCCGCCCTTTTACGGATTCGGTACCTGACCCGGATTTGCTGATTGACCAGGGTGGACTGGTCTATTTATTTGATCCTCAAAAAGGAGCTTTTGTTTTCGATCATTATGGCGGGTATCAAAAACTCATTCCCTTAAAAAACTGGCGCTATTTTACTGTAATCAATAAAACCATGCTTGGATGGAACGGGCATGAGTTTCTGAAATACGAGGTTAAAATGCAGACGGAAGAAAAAAAGCAGATACCGGCCTATTTTTTACCGGCTGTTAAGATCATCTTTATGCCCGATTTTCTGTATGTATTGAAAACAGACGGCATTCATGTATATAAGAACTGATCCTTATGAATGAATTCTGGAACCAAATCGTATTCGATAACCCGCTTAAAAAATATCTCTTTGTTTTAATAGCGATTGTCCTCGGCATTCTGCTCAAACGGATCATCTCCCGTTATATCGCTGGCCTGTTATTCCGGGCCGCCGCCGCACTGGATATAGGAATTGATAAGAATTCATTCGTTAAACTGCTTCTGGATCCTCTTGAAATTTTCCTCATAGCTTTCATTGCCATTGTCGGCATGGATAAACTGCGGTTTCCATCGGCATTGGAATTTGAAATATTTGAAGTTTCCTTTAAATCCATCGTGCACGGACTGGCCAAAACGATTCTCATCGTCGTTTTTATCTGGTTGCTGCTGCGAACCATTGATTTTATCAGTCTGCTGCTCAAGGAAAAAGCCCGTCTTTCCGGCGGGATCAAGGATCATCAGCTCGTGGTTTTTTTCAGAGACTTCCTGAAAGTAGTCGTCGCCATCATCGGGGTCCTGATGGTATTGGGTATGGCTTTCGGCTTTGAGGTGAGTAAATTATGGACGGGCCTGGGTATTGCCGGCGCTGCACTGGCTTTGTCAACCAAAGAAAGTATTGAAAACCTGATCGCCTCCTTCATAATTTTCTTTGATAAGCCATTTATGGCAGGGGATGTTGTCAAAGTAAATCTGATCTCGGGAACTGTTGAAAAAATCGGTCTGCGCAGCACGCGGATCCGGACAGATCTGAAAACCTATGTTACCGTTCCGAATAAACAAATGGTTGACAGTATCGTGGATAATCTGACCCTCCGCACGTACCGTAAAGCTGAGATCCGTCTTCAGATTGATTCCTCCACCCCGGCTGAGGCCATTCATTCATTTATTGAAGACAGCCGTAAACTATTAACTGACAAATCATTCATCAGTGATGCAACCGTATTTTTTATGGATATTTCCGGCACATCTTTTCAGATTAATATCGATTATTTTACAACGCCCATTCCCCTGGTGGAATTCAATGAGATCAGGCAAAAACTGAATCTGGAGATTTTAAATCTGATGGAAAACAGAAAGATCCTGATTGCGGGATCGGGGATGACAGTGAAATTAGAAAAGATGAAAGAATGAAAAATTCAATTTTTAGTATTTTACTCTTTCAATTTTACAAATTATCTAAGGTTCGCTTTCATCTCAAGGAAAAACCTTTTGATTTCTTCAAGTTTCCTGATGGTTTCAAATTTTTCTTCAGCCTTTGAATTATTCTTGAGGAAATCCTTGGCGCCTTCGATGGTGTATTTACGCTGGCGGAGGAGGTGATAGATCAGGTGAAGATTTTTAATATCAACGGGCCGGAAATAACGGTCGCCCTTTTTATTTTTTTTAGGCTGAAGTATACTGAATTCAGCTTCCCAGAAACGAAGCAGGGATTGGTTTACGCGAAACATATCCGCTACCTCACCCATGGAATAGTAGAGTTTCTGAAACAGGATCTCATCCTCCGGGATCTGGATCAGGTCAGCTTCTTCGGATATCTGCCGGATAGATTTTCTGCCCCTGCCGGATTTGAGTTTCTGAACCGGTTCCGTAGATTTTATTTCCCCGGAAGGTTCTTCCGGTTTGATTTCAGCAACGGGAGTGGCAAGGATTTCTGACACAGGTTCTGCAGGTACTTCAGTTGCTGCGTCGGGCTCCGTTGATTTCAGCTTTTTAATGCGGATACCAACATTTACCGGTTGATCTCCCTTTACAGGTTGAATTTCCTGCAAATCCTGAGGCAGGGTTGATTCTTCGGCAAATTTCATGGAGATCTGGGAGAACGTTGTCATGCTGAATCAAAAATAACAAAAACTATTCCGAAACAGTCTAAAGTTCACCGAAAAAAAACTTAATCAAAGCTCTGATTGCTGGATGAAGCTAATTTTAAGAGTCGGTCGTATTGTTCCGGAGTGATATCATTGTAAAAATAATACACAGGGTCAACGGGTTCGCCATTGCGATGCACTTCATAATGGCAATGGGGCCCGGTGCTCTTACCTGTGCTGCCGACCCAGCCGATCACTTCACCTCTTTTCACCTTTTCGCCCGGATGCACTTTAACTTTAAACATGTGGCCAAACAACGTTGCGTAACCGTATCCGTTGTGGATCACTACATGGTTTCCATAACCGTTCCCTGTATTCCCGGCCGTTTCAACCGTCCCGTTGGCGGTGGCATAAATCGGCGTGCCCAGGGGAGCGGCAAAGTCAAGTCCTGCATGGAATTTTGTTGTTTTATAAACAGGGTCCACCCGGTATCCAAAACCTGAAGCAATTCTTTTGAGATCTTTATTACTTACCGGCTGTATGGCAGGAGTGCAGGCCAGCAGCTGTTCCTTATTTTTAATAAAACCATTGATTTCATCATAAGATTTCGACTGCGCGAGGATCCTGGACGAAAGACCGGCCAGTGACTTGGCAATGGAGCTGGCCAGGTTTTCCTGGTCCATTCCCTGAACCAGTTGAAATTCCTGCTGCTTGGCCATGGATTTTGCCCGGGCACTGTCCGGGATCGGGTTGGCTTCAAAAATGGCGCGGTAGACTTCATTGTCCCTGGTTTCCAGTCCGACGATCTGCTCCTGCATTTTTTTCGCCTGTTCATTGAGTACAAAATAATTGTCCTTCAAGGCTTCATTGGTCTGCATCAGTCGTTTTTCATTTGCAGAAGGAAAATAGCGGTAGGCAAGCGATACCAGGATCAGGGCCGTGACGATGGAGGCGGATAAAAAGCCCAGAATACGCAGCAGGGTTACCCGTAAAGGGGTTTCCAGTTTTTCGTACCGGAGGGTATTGGTATTATAGTAATATTTGATCTTTTTCATGCAGTCCGATGATACCGGCTCTCTGTTTACGGAGTGGACGCAGTACCTTTGCAGCGCCTGATTAATTACGCAAGTGTACTAATTATTATCCTTTTATAAAATCCGATTTAAAGATTGTCTGTTAAAATATGATGGGAAGCGCTGAGATACGGGATAAATTTCTGGATTTTTTCAAATCCAAAGCACATGTCATTGTGCCTTCTGCCCCGATTGTAACCAAAAATGATCCGACCCTATTATTTACCAATGCGGGGATGAATCAGTTCAAGGATTATTTCCTGGGAAATAAAAAAGCCCCTCATCCCCGTGTGGCTGATACCCAGAAATGTTTGAGGGTGAGTGGTAAACACAACGATCTGGAAGAGGTTGGGGTGGATACCTACCACCATACCATGTTTGAAATGCTGGGTAACTGGAGTTTTGGGGATTATTTCAAAAAAGAAGCCATCAGCTGGAGTTGGGAACTGCTTACCCGCGTTTATCAGATACCCGTGGATCGTATTTATATAACCGTATTCGGAGGGGATGATGCCGAGCAGTTGGCTCCGGACCATGAAAGCCGCACAGAATGGATGAAATGGGTGGCGGCAGACCGGATCCTGGCCGGAAGTAAAAAGGATAATTTCTGGGAAATGGGAGATACCGGGCCCTGTGGTCCCTGTACGGAAATTCATGTTGACTGCCGTTCTGACGGGGAACGGCTTGGGCATGATGCAAAAATGCTGGTAAACAAGGATCATCCCCAGGTCATTGAAATCTGGAACAATGTCTTTATAGAGTTTAACCGTTCGAAATCAGGTGTCCTGGAAATTCTTCCTTCCAAACACGTGGATACCGGCATGGGCCTGGAGCGGCTGGTGCGTGTTCTCCAAAATAAACAAAGCAATTACGATACGGATATTTTCAGCGGGACGCTGGCAGCCATTGCGAAAATTACCGGCAGGGTATATACCGGTTCCGATACCGGGAAGAAAGACATTGCATTCCGCGTCATTGCTGACCATATCCGCGCCATCGGTTTTACGATTGCCGACGGGCAGCTGCCTTCGAATACAGGGGCAGGTTATGTGATCCGCAGGATCCTGCGCCGGGCAGTGCGTTATTATTATTCTTACCTCGGCCAAAAAGAACCTTTGCTGTTTCAGCTGGTCCCTTTGCTTGCTACCGAGTTTCAGCAGGTATTTCCGGGATTAAAGGAACAGCAGGCTTTCGTTGAAAGGGTCGTCCGGGAAGAAGAAGAAGCTTTTCTGCGAACCCTTGATAAAGGGATCAAATTGTTCAATGAATATATCGAAAACGGGGCCGCACAGAAATCAGAATCCGCATGGCATGCGCAAAAACGCATTTCAGGGGTTTTTGCATTTAAATTAAACGATACCTACGGGTTCCCCGTTGACCTGACATCGCTCATGGCCAGGGAAATCGGCTGGACGGTTGACGAAGATGATTTTGAAAAGGAACTACAAAAACAAAAGGACAGGTCCCGGGCGGCCGGCCAGTTGGATACGGGTGACTGGGTGACCGTGCATGAAAACGGGAAGGTTATTTTTTCCGGATATACAGAACTGAATACAGATACTGAAATCAGCCGCTGGCGAAAAGCAAGGATCAGGGGGAAGGAAATCTATCAGCTCGTATTGGCTAAAACACCTTTTTATGCCGAAAGCGGCGGCCAGGTTGGGGATACCGGCATGCTGACCATCGCAGGAGAAAAAATTAATGTGCTGGATACGAAAAAGGAAAACGACCTGATCATTCACTATACTGAAAAATTACCTGCAGACCAACAGGCTACTGTTTTTGCCAGTGTGGACCGGGAAAAAAGGGAAAACACGGCGGTTCATCATACCGCCACCCATCTGTTGCATGCCGCTTTGAGAAGAGTATTGGGCACCCATGTAACCCAGAAAGGATCGCTGGTCAATGCGGATCACCTGCGCTTTGATTTTTCTCATTTTTCCAAACCCGGTGAAAAAGAACTGGAGGACATTGAACGGATGGTAAATGAAAAAATAAGGGAAAACATTCCGGTGATTATCCGGGAAATGCCCAGGGAAGAAGCCTTGAAATCGGGTGCTATGGCACTTTTTGGAGAGAAGTATGGCGACACGGTGCGGGTGGTAACCATTGATCCGGCTTATTCCATTGAACTCTGCGGAGGCACCCATGTGGCGGCCAGCGGCGACCTGGGATATTTTAAAATCAAATCCGAATCCGCAGTGGCTGCCGGGGTCCGGCGTATTGAAGCTGTTGCAGGATTGGCTGCTGAAAATTATATCAGTACCGAACTGTCCGTTCTATCTTCTGTACGGGAACAGTTGAAAAATCCAAAAGACCTGATTAAGGCCATTCAGGATTTGAACTCGGATTCCGCCGGCATGCGAAAAAGGATAGAGTCGATGGAAATGAAACAGGCCGGCCATTTGAAAACGGAACTCCTCTATGAACCCGTATCTATCGGGCAATATGTTTTTATCGGAAAAATCTGTGAAGGAATCGGCGCCGATACCTTAAGAAAACTGGCAGGTGAGCTCCGGCAGGAAATGCCCCGTCTCCTGCTCGCCCTGGCTGTTTTGTCTGATGGAAAACCTTTTGTCGTGATCGGCTTGGGAGATCATCTGGTCAGCGATAAAAACTGGGATGCATCTAAAATTGTCAGGGAAATCGTTGCACCCCTGATCAGGGGAGGTGGCGGCGGACAAAAAACCCTCGCTACCGCCGGAGGCCAGGAGGGCGGTGCGCTGGAAGCGGCTATCGCTGCGGTGAAAGCCCTGCTTTGAGCGTTGGCCGTTGTTTAATTTTAGAAACGCAAATTATAAAAAACTGTAAGCGGTTGGCTTTTGGCTTTAGGCTAAAAAAAGAACTGTTAAAAATCGGGCCATCTTATTATCCGAATATTTTCGTATATCAGAATTATTCCTATATTTGAAATACGAAACTTGACGTAGATTAATAACCAAAAATTATTGAGATGAAAAAAATCTTTTACCAGGCAGCCTCACTGGGTGTTATATGTTTGGCCATTGGATACCAGGTGCAGGCACAGGTATCTGCTCCGCCTCCCCCGGTTCCGATAACAAAAGCCCCTGAGAAAGGGGAACAGACAGAAATCGTCATACGACAGAAAGGCGATCAGGATGCAAAAGTGACGCTGGAAATTAAAAATGGGGATTATTTCATCAATGGGAAGCCTTTGGAAAAATTCGACGACCAGAATATCATTGTTGAAAAAAGGGAAATAGAAGAAAATGTTATAAATATTCCTGAGTTATCTTATTCACCATCCCCCTTTCGCACCAATCCCTGGGATGAGGAAAGAATGGAAACAGAGCTGAATAACCGGGATATGCAAAGAAAAATCGAGAAATCCATCCGGATCCGGATGAATGCGGCTTTCCTGGGGGTATCTTCCCGTAAATCGGAAAAAGGGGGCGCTACCGTGCTGGAAGTTACCAAGGGAAGTCCGGCGGAAAAAGCAGGAATCAAAACAGGCGATATCATTACAAAAGTGGATGACGCGAAGATAGAAAGCCCTGAAAATCTTTTTGAAACCATTCATAATTACAAACCCGGAGATAAAGTAAAAATAGTTTTTATCCGGGGGGGGAAAGTGCAGACGGTCACAGCAACCCTCGATAAGTCACAGCCGATGATGCCGAAAGATTTTAATTACAATTATAATTTCAGGATGCCGCCCATGCCGGACCGGGATGGTATGCGTATGGGTCCCTGGGGGCCAGGGCAACCTAAGCTGGGTATTAAGGCGCAGGATGCGGAAGATGGGAAAGGGGTAAACGTCCTGGAAGTGGCAGACAGCTCAGCAGCTGCAAAAGCCGGTCTGCAAAAAGGGGACGTGATCCTGCAGTTTGAAGGAACCGCCGTAAACAGCACCAATGAGCTCATCGATCAGTTGGAGGATGCCAGGCAGAAATCCGTCGTAAAGGTCAAAATTCTCCGCGGAGGGGTGACCCGTGAAATTGAAATAAAAATTCCGCGGAAATTGAAAACGGCTGAACTCTAGGATGAACAAATGATTTCATAGAAACTTCTTACGATTTTTTACCTTCGTGCACCGGATTCAACTGGTTCACGCCAGGCGCAAA
>WSSedB1CaDRAFT_10001143_pt1 | contig 10366 bp, 10 predicted proteins | sample WetSurSB1Cattail_FD_9460 | JGI IMG/M metagenome (IMG submission 9460)
GCCTGCGTGCTCCGGATACCCGACTGGCAAAAAAACAATACCGTATCCGCACCGTTCATTTTGAAATTTGTCCTTAACTGTGATAAGGGGATATGTTCATGGTCGAATTCAGGGGCGGCCGGCTCTTCCCCGTATTCCCTGACATCTATTACACGGACCTTTCCGGATTTGAGACATTCGTCAAAACGTTCCACGCTGATATCAAAAGGGTTTGCTCCATGATCACAAAGCCATTCATAATCTGTTTGCCTGAAAGTTTCCGCACTGGACGGGATTAAAGAGCCGCTTCCTTTTCTTTTCTGTATGATCATCTCATACCCCTGGTTATTCAGCGCATTAAAAATATAGAGACGGTTCACCAGGGGCTGTCCGATGCCCGTTATCAGTTTGATGGTTTCCGCGGCCTGCATGGTTCCGATGATACCGGGTAATACGCCCAATACCCCTGCTTCTGCACAACTCAATACTTCACCGGCTGCCGGCGGTTCGGGAAACAGATCGCGGTAATTGACGGCCTCTTCTCCTTTCCGCGGAGCATTGAAAATGGAAAGCTGCCCTTCGTATTGCGAAACTGCGCCGGATACGAGGGGCTTATTCAACAAAACGCAGGCGTCGTTAATCAGGTAGCGGCTTGAAAAATTGTCAGTACCATCAATGATGATATCAAACCGGTTTATGATTTCCAGTGCAATGGCTGAAGTGAGTCTTTCCGTATAAGGAATTACAAGTATGTCCGGGTTTAATTGCTGCAAAAATGCAGTTACCCTTTGCGCTTTCGGTTTACCGATGTCTTCCATTTGGTAAACAGGCTGCCGGTGCAGGTTATGCAAAGCCACCACATCATCATCCATCACTCCTAATACGCCTACGCCGGCGGCGGCCAGGTAGAGCAGGGCCGGACATCCCAATCCACCGGCGCCAATAACAAGTACCTTTGCCCCGGCCAGTTTTTGCTGCCCTGCTTCGCCGAATCCTTTCAGGATCATCTGGCGATGGTAACGTTCATATGATTTTTTTTCCTCCATAATCAGCCGCCGGAAAANGGGGGCAGNAACGCGATGCTGTTGTTTTCATGTAATCTGGTATTTTNCTGTACCAGTTGCTTATCTACAGCAATAATNTATTTCGATGCCGCCAGGGCAGGGTACTGCTGTAACAGNCGTTGCTGTAATTCATTGGTATCAGTCACTGCTTCCAGCACCAGGCTGTCGCCGCCAGCGATATCAGAAAGCTGACCGAATAAAATAATTTTTACATTCATAAAAGCAGTTTGTAGGAAGCCATCATCAGCACAAATGCCAGCAGGTATTTCAACACATCCTGCCGGAAACGCAAAGCGCCAAAATAGGCGCCGCCGAGTCCGCCGGCAAACGCAATGGCCACATAGGCCACCATATCCGGGCTGAAATGAATCCCCTTGGTAAATTGTCCGCCCAGCCCCGATAAGGAGTTGACAAAAATAAACAGTGCACTGATGGCAGCAGTTTGTTTCTGGTCGGTCCATTTTAGCAACAGGATGATGGGCGACAGTAAGATACCACCACCAATACCGATCATACCCGAAAGTAACCCGATACTACCGCCGATCAGCAGCGATAAACCCATGCCGGGTTTTTTAAGCTGGTTTACCGGGATATTCCTGAAAAACAGGAACCTTGCAATGGGTATCAGCAACAGAAGTCCCAGCATTTTTTTATATATAACTGCATCCACCGTTATTAACCCACCCAGAAAAGCCATGGGCACCGATGCGAGGGCAAGCGGCAAAAAAATCTTCCAGAGAAAATGCCTGCCGCGGTAAAACTGTATGAAAGAAGTGCCTGCTACGAATAAGTTAAGCAGCAGGGCTGTAGGTTTCATTACATCGGGGGCAACATTGAACAGTGCCATCAGGGCCAGGTAGCCACTGGCGCCGCCATGACCTACTGAAGCATAGAGAAAGGCTACGAAAAAAAGTAAGAGGTAAAAAACGATCAGCATATCCATAAACGGATCCATTATACAGGTAACAGGTGAATGTCAACCCGGTCGCCCGGGCTGCAGATGGTTTGATCTTCTCCAAGCTGAATCAGGCAATTCGCACGGGCAAAAGAACTGAGCCTGTACGATTCCTGTGCGTCGAGCGCTTTGACGACCCCCCCATCAAAATATCCTTTCATAAACCAGGTGATACCGGCCGGTTTCGTTACCAGGCTGCCAGCTGCGGCTGTTATTGTTTTCAGCAAAGATTTTTTTCCCATATATTTTTCTATTACAGGAATCACATACATATAAAAACAGGTGAGTACCGATGCGGGGTTGCCGGGAAGACCAAAAACCAGCTTCTGGCCTTTTTTTCCAAAGAAGATGGGCTTGCCGGGTTTCTGCTTTATTTTATGGAGCAGTTTTTCGACCCCGGATTGTGCTGCCGCCTTCAGAGTAAAATCATAATCGCCAACACTCACGCCACCGGTAAGCAATACCAGGTCGCTATGGTCCAGGGTCTCCTCAAGCAGAGATGCCAGCATTGCCGGGTTGTCCCCGCAATAATATTTCTTCGGCTCGCCAAAGCCGTACTGCTGCAGGGCGGCAGACAGGGAAAAAGAATTGGCTTCATAAACCTGGCCATATTGCAGGGGTTGACCCGGGACCTGCAGTTCATTGCCGGTAACGATGATACTGATAGCCGGTCTGGGATAAACAGGAACCTGACCAGGTCCCATTCCTGCCAGGTAACCGATGGCGGCGGGTGTTAACAAAGTTCCTTTTGACAGGGCCAGGGATCCTTTTTTAATTTCAGCGCCCTGCAGGCGAACGTTGTCGCCCGCATTCAGGTTATCATCTTCCACAACAAGCTCCCCATTTTCCAGTTTCGATTTTTCCTGCATCAGTACGGTATCGGCACCCTGTGGCACCGCAGCGCCGGTAAAAATACGTACAGTCTCTCCGGGTAAAATTTTATTTACCCGGTCACTGCCGGCAGCCATTTCACCGGTTACATGCAAGCGCTTCCCCCTTCCCCATGATCCGTAGGAAAACGCATATCCATCCATGGATGACTGGGGATAGGCAGGCACATCAATCCCTGAAATAAAATCTTCTGCCAATACCAGTCCGCCCGCCTGATCCAGGGGAAGCAGTACCCGGGCGGAAGTAAAACTGTTTTCTTCAATTATTTTTTTTGCATCGGCTACAGAGATCATCATATCCGGATTTTCAATTTTCATCCCCCGATGGTAATCATGCTCCTGTTATGAATACTGCCGGCATGGATGTGTTCAAAATCCTTGGTAAACTGACCACCCAGTTCTTTGGCCTTATTCAGGATGTTTTGTTCTATTAAGGACAATACGTCTTCTCCCCGTCGCAGGGCCGAAAGCAGATCGGTCTCGGATTTTGAGAACAGGCAGTTTTTCATTTTGCCATCCGCGGTCAGACGCAAGCGATTGCAATCTCCGCAAAAAGGTTCGCTCATGGTGCTGATGACAGCAAAAGTACCGGCATGACCGGGCACCTGGTATTTTTTCGCCGTACCATGATGGTCGCGCCCAAGCGGAATCATGTCGTAAGCTTCCGCAGCGCGTTGTAATATTTCCTGCCAGCTGAATACTTTGTCGCTCGACCACCTGTTGCCACTGAAAGGCATGAACTCTATAAAACGCACATCCAGGGGTTCATCTTTTGTCCAGGCGATAAAATCATTGATCTCGTTATCATTCATTCCCTTGGTTACCACCACATTCAGCTTCACATGAAAACCTGCATCCAGAAGCATTCTGATATTCTGCATCACGCGGTCAAACTGGTCCCGCCGGGTCATCTGCAGAAACTTATCCCGATGGAGTGTATCCAGGCTTACATTGAGCGAACGAACGCCGGTTTCCTGCAGGAGTCCGGTAAACTCATGGATACGGGTGCCATTCGTTGTGATCGTAAGTTCTACGGGTAGTTTCGACAGGGACCGTATAATTGCCCCTGCGTCTTTTCGCACCAGTGGTTCACCGCCGGTCAGCCGTATTTTATCCACTCCCTGTTCCACAAAAATCTTCGCCAGTGTTTCCACTTCATGGGCCTGCATCAGTTTGCCTGCCGGGGCAAAATCATATTCTTCCTCGGGCATGCAGTAAAAACAGCGCAGGTTGCAATGATCCGTCAGGGAAATCCTGAGGTAATTATGCACCCGGTTATAGGTATCTTTAATCATTCCGTCCCTCCCCTTTTAATTCTTTCAATTCCATATAATCATTCATAGTATCAATATCGGTTTCTCCTTTCGGGAAAGGCACCAGGGCCACCCTGTCTGCCTGATCTTTCAATAGCTTCCGTGCTCCCGAATCTCCTTTCAATGTCAGCAGTTCGTTGAAAAAGCTTTTATGAAAAAGCGCCGGCACGCCCGGGTTATCGCGGTAGCTGCTGGCTACTGCCGGCATCTCCGTTTTTTGCTGGGTTTGAAACAATTCCTCCAGCAGCGACGTGCTCACAAAAGGCTGATCACAAACCATAATGATCAGTCCTTCCAGCCCGGGCTCCAGTTGCAGGGCCGCTTCCACACCACAGCGGATGGAAGAGGCCATTCCTTCCTGCCATCCGTTGTTGATGACGGTCCGGATTCCTGCTATCGTTTCCAGTTCTTTTTCCAGCAGGTTCCGGTTGGCGCCCAATACAACCAGCACCGGCTGCATGCCCGTGCCCAGTGCCGCCTCCACGGAATGCCGTAAAAGTGTTTTTCCTTCGTAGACGAGTACCTGTTTGGGACTTCCCAGGCGAACCGACATGCCCGCCGCCAGCAGTACAATGGCACAATGATTCAACCGGATCTTTTTCAATTTAGTCTTTTTTCTTCCATTACCGTCTCTTCACGCGGATGAATCACCTCTTCTTTAAGACGGAGCGATTGCCCCGATTTCCCCATCAGTACCCCCTTAATTTCTGCAATAACCGAAAGAGCTATTTCCCCGGCCGTTTCAGCGCCGATATCCAAACCCACGGGTCCATAGATCCTGTTCAACTGTTCCCTGTTCAGTTTTGTCCCGCCCGACTGTATTTCATCCAGCATGAGGTCCAGCTTGTTCCTGGGTCCCAGTACCCCAATATACGGAGCATTCGTTTGAAGCAATGCCCTGAGCATGGCCAGATCATAATTATAATTATGGGTCATCAGTACGAAAACCGTTTGTTCATCGATGGGTATCTGTTCCAGCACCTTCTCAGGTCTGGCTACGAGCACCTGGCAGGCTGACGCGAAACGTTCAGCAGTAGCATGGGTGGCACGACCGTCCACTACGCTAGCTTCCCAACCGAGGATATCTGCAATACCCAGCACCGGCTGCGCGTCGTTGCCCGCCCCCACGATCACCAGTGATATGGCCGGCGGGATGTACTCTATAAATGCGCTGATGCTTTGACTGGTCGTTTTATATTTCTTAAATAATGATTGCCGGATGCGCATGGCTTTACCGGCATCTTCCAGCAAGGTCGTCTTCAATAAGGGATCGTCCACCTCACCGACACTGCTTCCGTCTTCTTCAAGCAGCAGGCGGGTACCGGGCTGATCCCGGCTCATGCTGTCCGCATCGAACAGGGTTACCAATACAGCCCGTTGCCGTTTGGCATTAATTTTTTTCAGCAGTTCTAACGGGTTGAACGGTTTTTCGGGAATGATTGGTTCAATCAATATCCGGATGATGCCGTTACATCCCAGCTGAACACCCAGAGTTATATCATCTTCGTCGCCGGTGTCGTAGGTGACCAGCCTGGCCCGCTGCTGGTTCATGACCATCAGGGCTTTGTGCAGCGCGTCTCCTTCCAGGCATCCGCCGCTGATCGCGCCGGTCATCCGTCCTTCTTCTGTCACCAGCATACGCGCACCCGGGCGCCGGTAGGAGGACCCATCCAGATGCACCACGGTGGCCAGTGCAGATTGTTGTCCCCGCTGCTGTGCTTCCCCATAGGCCAGAATGATATCTTTGATTTCCTTCATTATAAAAATGATTTATATGCCGCAGGAATCCGGCTCCCTACGCCTTATCTTTCTCCATATATTTTTTCGGGTCCGCTTCAAATTTCACCTTACAGCCATCGCAGCAGAAATATACCAGTTCTCCTTTATAATCTATAACATGTTTCGGATTTTTGATATCCACCGGCACGCCGCAAACGGGATTGATATAGAATTTTGGTTTCCCTGCCTCTTCCCGGGTTTCATCATATTTAGTAAATCCGGCAGCTCCAGGCAAACTGTTTTGAACCTGGATGATTTCTGCCAGTATACTGATGGCCACCTGCTCAGGTGTTTTCGCATTGATGTCGATCCCGGCCGGTGAATGAATCCGTTCCACCTTTTTTTTATCCAGCCCCGATTGCTCCAGATAGGCCAATACCTGGGCTTTCTTCTTCCTGCTCGATACAAAGCCAACATAAGCAGCAGGTTTCGACAATGCCTGTTCCAGCGCTGTTTCATCCTGCTCACCCTGCGTGGCCACCACAATAAAAGAGGCGTTATTTGTTTTCACCTGCTGCAGGTTGAGCTGGGTGATGAGTTCATCCACTTTTTCGAAGCTGCCGGGTTTGGCGTCCGGTGCCACTGCAGTAACCCGGTATCCGGCCGTCCTGCCGGACTTTATGAGGGCGCGGGCGATGGCTGAATTGCCCATCACCAGCAGGTGTGGGGCAGGGAGTACGGGCTCAATATATATTTCTACCGTGCCTTCACTATGACAGGTCATTTTATATTCGATGACGCCTTCCTGTTTGGCGGCAGGCAGGGCATTGCCGATTTTTACCAGCCTCGGCTTACCGCTTTTCATAGCATCTTCCGCTTCTTTGATGATAATGGATTTTACACAGCCTCCCCCGATCCACCCGGCCAGCTCTCCGAATTTATTAATGACGGCTTTATCGCCGGTTTTACCGCTGCTGGGCGCTTCGCGCCGCACCACCATGGCAATGGCGAAGGGCTCGTTGTTTTTACTGAGCTCCTGCGTATTTTCTAAAAAATTTTCAAGCATATGCCAGGATGTTTTCAAGATCCAGTAAACAATTCAGGTTATGGGCCGACCGGAATTCATCCAGTTCCGGCATGGCTGCCTGCATACCGCCGGCCGTAGGTGCATACCCCCGGGTTCCCTTCAGTGGATTCAGCCAGACAATCCTTTTCGAACGGCGGTGCATTTTTTTCAATTCTTCTGCCAGCAACGCAGGAGGACCCGTATCCAGTCCGTCGCTCAGGATCAAGATGGTTGGTGAACCATTCAGAATCTGCCTGCCATATTTTTCGTTGAAGGTCTGCAAACAGGTCCCGATACGCGTTCCGCCCGACCAGTTTTCAGCCTGGTCCGAAATAACCGATAACACGCGTTGGATGCTGCCGGGCCGCAGGGCCTTACTGATCCGTAACAGCGAGGTGCTGAAAATAAAAGATTCCAGCTGCCTGAAGTTTTCACGGAGCGCACAAATAAACAACAAAAGGAAATAACTGTATTTGTCCATCGAACCGCTTACATCGAGCAATACGATGAGCCGCGTTTTCTTGGGACGTTGGGCTTTCCTTAACAGGTCAACCGGTTCACCACCATATCCGATACTTCTGCGAATGGTGCGGCGCAGGTTCACTTGTCCGCCACGGCGGCTTTCTTTCATCCGCCTCCGCAGCCTGACCGCCATCTGCTGAAAAAGTTTACGGGCGATTTCTTCCAGCACACCGGCCTCCAGGGATCCCAGGCTGGAAAAATCCGTTTTCTTCAACCGCTCTGTTTCACTGGCTCCCGATATATTTTTCCCTTCTTCCGTTTCTTTGTCCGTCCTCCCCCTGCCCAGCATCACCAGCGACGTGTTGGTTTTTTTTGCAATCATACCTTGCACGGAAGTCCTGCTTTTCACTTCCTGCAGGTCTATAGGGTTGGTATCCCAGTAGAGGAGGAATAGTTTTTCAAACAGTTGGCATTCTTCGGGCGAATGGCAGAAGATGGCTTTCAGGGCACCCCGGAATTGTTCGCGGTGTATCAGTAATCCGCATTCCGCCGACATCAGGGCTTCCTGCGTTTCCTGTATACCAACGTTCAGGCCATGACTGCGCGTAAACTGCGCAAATGCCACAATACTTTCCGTTACACTCCCCGCTGCATATGCCTGTTGCTTCATAACAAATATTATTGAAAAATCTGCTGCTGCCTTTACATAAATACATCTGCATTTTCCGTTCGAACCTGGCTGATATCTTCCGCTGATTTTAAGATACATCCCAGCGTTTGATCAAAAGCACCGGCATTCAGCTCGCGGTATCCCAGGGCCAGCAGCGATTCGGCCCAGTCGATGGTTTCCGATACACCGGGTGTTTTTACCAGTTTGCGTTTACGGAATTGCTGCACCGAGTTCACTACCTGTTTCAATAACTTTTCTTCAATATCAGGCAGATGTTTCTTCACGATCCTCATTTCCTTTTCCAGGTCAGGATAATCGATCCAGTGGTAGAGGCAGCGCCTTTTCAATGCATCACTCAATTCCCTCGTCCGGTTCGAGGTAAGAATGACGAAGGGCCTGTGTTTTGCTTTCACCGTACCGATTTCAGGGATACTGATCTGGAAAGCTGATAACAGCTCCAGCAGGAAGGCTTCAAACTCTTCATCTGAACGGTCCAGCTCATCAATCAGCAGCACCGGCGACCGGTTTTCAGCCATAATAGACCGCAGCAGCGGTCGCTCCAGCAGGTACTCGTGTCCAAAAATATGCTTCTCCTTTTCTAAGACAGAGAGCCCGCTGCCTTCCTGTAATTTGATACCCAGTAACTGCTTCTGGTAATTCCATTCATATACGGCTGCATTTACATCAAGGCCTTCATAACATTGCAGGCGGATGAGTTCGGTATCGAGCAACGCCGACAGTACGGGTGCAATCTCTGTTTTACCGACACCGGGCGGACCCTCCAGCAGCAGGGGTTTATGCAGCTTCAGCAACAGGTACAGGGCTGTTGCGAATTCTTCCTCCGCAATATACTGCTGCCTGTCGAGCGCCTCAATGATCTGTGATGGATTATCAAAAGAACGCACTTTATTTTATTTTTTTCCAAAAATACCTTTTACCACATTTCCTACCATGGAACCGGTATGTAGTTTACTATCCACCTCCCTGCCTTCCAGCTGGTTTTTGAAATTGTTTACAAACTGGTCGAAGATCTGATTCGTCACGTCGTTGATCATCCGGGAACCAAATTGTGCCAGCATGCCGGTGATGTTTACTTCCATGGAAACTTTCACTTCAGTACCTCTGCCCTTTGTCGCCAAATTCCCCTCCATCTTCATGTCGGCGCCTCCTTTTCCTTTACTGTCGGTGCCCGTTCCTTTGAGCACCATCTTGTGCGCTGTTGCATCTCTTTCCAGAAAATGGATCAGTCCTGCATATTTGGCTTTTACCGGCCCGAATTTGAGTTCCACTTCTCCTTTGTAATTATTTTCGTCGACTTTTTCAGTCAGGGAAGCCCCCGGAACACAGATTACCACTTTTTCGGGGTTGCTGAGGTTGGCCCAGGTTTCTTCAACCGTAGAATCCACCTCAAAGGTTTTTGTTATTGATGTTGTCATGTTACTTAGATTTTTTTTGGATAATACAAACCCAACTTTTCACGCTGAGCATAGGGCCGGCGTGAAAAGAGGGATCGTTTTGGTTTGCAGATTCCGCTGTCGGAATTATACAACTCCTTTTTCCTTCAGCGCCTTCCATACTTTGAAGGGCGTGACGGGGATATCCATATGTTTAATGCCGTAAGGCGACAGTGCATCCACGATGGCATTGACAATAGCAGGTGGCGATCCCACAGTGGGTGATTCACCCACGCCTTTTGCGCCGATCGGGTGATGGGGCGAAGGGGTTACCACGTGACCCGTTTCCCATTTCGGCGATTCCACCGCCGTAGGCACCAGGTAATCCATCAATGTGCCGTTCAGGATATTCCCGTCTTCATCATAAATCAGCTCTTCATACATGGCCGGTGCAATACCCTGCGTAAGTCCGCCATGCACCTGTCCCTGAACGATCATGGGGTTGATGATATGACCGCAGTCATCGATGGCTACAAAACGGCGCACATGGATGGCACCGGTTTCCTTGTCGATATCCACCACGCAGATATAAGCGCCACTGGGGAACGTAAGGTTTGGCGGATCATAATAATGGGTGGCTTCAAAGCCTGCCTGCATACCCTGCGGATGGTTGGTATACGCAGCGAATACGATCTCCTGGATGGTTTTCGATTTTTCCGGTGCTCCCTTCACGTAGAACTTACCGGTTTCCCATACCAGGTCGTCTTCACTTACTTCCAGCAGGTAGGCAGCGATTTTACGGGCTTTATCCCGCAGCTTGCGGGCAGCCACAGCGGCTGCTGCGCCTGCAGTCG
>WSSedB1CaDRAFT_10001144_pt1 | contig 10363 bp, 4 predicted proteins | sample WetSurSB1Cattail_FD_9460 | JGI IMG/M metagenome (IMG submission 9460)
GGCGCGCAGGCCAGCCGAAATACCGGCGGCAGCGGCTGCCGTGCTGGGGAACGAGACGTTGACCCACGGAATTCGCATGGAAGAAACCGGGTACATGCCGCCCAGCACCGTCAGGCAGCTGGCCGGGTTGACGAGAACCATCTTGCCATCCAGCGCCTTGGTGATCGAGCGCAGTCCGATGCCGATGCCGCAACCCGCGCAGGCCCGGTTGCCCGGAAGCATATGTTCACTGGTGGGAAGGTCGAGAATCCTGGTGGCCATACGGGTTACCCCCTGCCGACGCAAGTTGTTGATTCGGATTGCCCGTCTTCATCGGTCCGCTGCAAGTTGATCCAGGCGGCCGGACGCCGGCGTACGCCTGCTTCGGCATCGGCAATGGCTGCGCGAGCCTGTGCGGCGAGCTGGGCTGCGGTGACATTGCGTCCTCCCAATCCAGTCACGGTTCCGAAGACATTGGGAGCGTCGGACCGGCCGGACAGGACAGCGCGCAGGTCGGTGCAGATTGGCCCCTCATAGCCGTAGCTCAAAGCCTTATCAAACACAATCGCCAACGTGCGACCAATCAGTTTTCCGCACAGGTGCGCCGCCGGGAAAGGGCGGTAGGCCCGGATGCCGAGAACGCCGGCGCGTATACCCTCGCTGCGAAGCTCGTCAACGGCCAAGGTCAGTTCCATGCCGAGCGAACCGGCGGCGACCAGCACCACCTCGGCATCTTCAAGCGCATATTCCCACGTCAATCCGCCCCAGCTACGTCCGAAGACGCCCGCGAATTCGGTATCAATGGCGGGAATGATGTCGAGCGCTTCAAGCAATGCTTCCTGGTGCGCGTGACGGATCTCCATGTAACCGCCGTGGAGCGCACCGCCGGCGTCAAGACGCGGATCGGCCAGCGTCACCGGACCGACGTTGCGGGGATCATTGACATCAACAACCTGCAAGCCGGGCGGGCGCGGCGGCAGGAACCTGTCTACCTGTTCGGACGGAGGGATATCTACCGGCATGACTGTGTGGGATAGCAGGAAACCGTCGTAGCAAACCATCACCGGCAAATTCAACTGCTCGCCAATGCGGAACGCTTGCAGAAAGGTGTCCAGGATTTCCTGATTGTTACGGCAGTACAACTGAATCCAGCCCGCGTCGCGCACGGACATGGAATCCTGCTGGTCGTTGAGCACATTCCAGGGCGCTGCCATTGAACGGTTTACGCAGCCCATCACAACCGGCAAGCGCGCACCGGCCGTCCACCAGACCTGCTCGGTCATATAGGCCAGCCCGTTGGAACTGGTCGCGGTAAAGGTGCGCGCACCGACCGTGGAAGCGGCAAGGCACACTGTGAGCGCCGAGTGCTCTGACTCAACCGTAACGAATTCAGCGGTCAACTCGCCGGACTCGATCCACTTCGAGAGTGTCTCGACCACCGAGGATTGAGGTGTTATCGGGTACGCGGCAACCACCTGCACGCGCGCAAGTTTTGCAGCGATGGCAGCGGCTTCATTTCCGGTGATGACAACAATGCTCGACATGAAGTCCTCTCCTGAGACTGTTCGTGAAGCGTTACCCCCCCTTTGAAAAAGGGGGACTTTCCATGGCAACAAATCAGGCTGAAGATCGACGCTAATCGGGTACCACTATGTGTACCGAAACATATGATAAAGTTGTATTATTACAAAAGCTTGTACCGTTTATAAAAGGCACCCAATACTGCCCCCGGTAAACTCATCATAATCCAGGCCACTAAACACCACCGTTTTGTGATATATGCATGCTTTTTTTTATTAGCAATTGCTGTGTGTATCTGATGGGCTGCCTTTAACGCTGATGCCGTCCAAAATCCTTGCCGTCCGCTGGTCATAGGGGTTTCAACAAAACCGGGCTGTATTTCCGTCACGGTTATCGGCAGCTTTTCCCTTTGGGCCCAAAAACGCAATCCTTCCAAATAATTTGAAACAAAAGCCTTGGAAGCCGCATAAGCAGGTGCACAACCATTGCCCCTAAGGGCATCAATGGAAGATATGCCCACTAAATGCCCATGGCCTTGTCGCGCAAAATATTTCATAGCGACATCGCACATGGCAGTAAATCCATAGACATTTGTAGCTATGGTTGTTTTCTCAATAGACCAATCCAGCGCAAAGTTAAAGTGTCCCACTCCGGCACTTACCACAATAGCATCCACTTCATTCATTTCGGCCAGCAGTTCCTCCAGATGCGCCATAGCTTCATAGGCATGGGCAATATCTATAGCCTTTATATAGGTTTTGTTCGGCAAACTTTCGGCTAATTCCTGTAATAATGCAGTACGGCGTCCAACCAGCCCCACCGCAGCGCCTTGCTGGGAAAAAACTTTGGCTAACTCTTTGCCAATACCTGACGTTGCGCCAATAATTACAATCTTTTTCAAACCATTCACCTCACTCTTTGCTACCTTCATTCTTCCAAATCTCTTCAAGTTCAAGTTTCAGTCCGTGATTCTTTTGCTGTGCATGGGTCGAAGGCCATCTCGGGCTGCATATTGATGGCGCCGGCGGGACAAACCCGGGCACAGATGCCGCACCCCTTGCAGTAGTCAAGGTCGACGGTGGGCGGCATGCCTTGCGCAATACAGACATCCGGGCAATAGACCCAGCAGATCTGACAGATGAGCTTGCCCTGTTTGACGGCCAGACAGGTGGACGGTTCGAAAACAGGGCGGCGGCGGCGCCAGTCACCGGTGTGGCCTCCCTCACCGATGCCGGGGGTTGACTGCGATATCTCCATGTGCCTGGTCACGTGAGCACCCCCGCTTCCGTGCTGTCGTAGGTGGTCCATGCTGCTGCGATGTTTTTGGTGGCCGGGCCGGATGGGAATACGTCTGAGATGGCATCCTGAATGCTGTCCATGGTGATCAGTCCGGTTGCCTTGGCAATCGCGCCAAGGATGGCGGTGTTGACCATCGGCTCACCGCCAATAATCAAGCCGACTGCCTCGGAAGCACCGGTTACGTCCGATGTCACGACGCGGACATTCTCGCCCAGCCCGAGTTCGGCGGCCGAGCGTTTGGTGTTGACGATGATGACACCGCCGGACCGCAGGCCGGCCGTGGCGTTGGCAACTTTAAGCAGTGATTCGTCAAGCACCACAACCACGTACGGTTCGACGACCTGCGAGTAGACGCGGATCGGCGCGTCGTCAAAACGCGTCGATGCGGTGACTGGAGCGCCCCGGCGTTCGGCGCCGAAAGTGGGAGCAGCGGTCACGCCTGCAAAACCGCTACGAAAGGCTGCAGCGGCAAGAATCTTCGAGCTGGTGACGGCGCCCTGGCCGCCCCGCCCATGCCAGCGGATATCGTGCATATAACTCCCTTTTTTCATAGGTGAGACGACAAAGAAATGGGTAGTGGGTCAGGTATTCGGAGTTGAACGGGATCGAATTCACTTGGATCCGAATAACAGTCTGTGAAGCCAATGCTTATTTATGCTGATTGCTTTTTCGGGGCATAACTCCTGGCAGCAATAGCAACTTATACATTTATCCAGATCCGGCAAAGGCTCTCCTGAAATCATATCAATTATCCGGGCATCCTCTTTCGCAATCACCGCAGGAATCGCACATGGCATACCGACAGTATCCATTGTCATTTTCCCATCACCATGTTTACCATTATACGAAACCAACCTGTTGAGAGTGTTCCACCATCAACTTAACCTTTGAACTGTCCAACTCAGGCCATTCAAAGTTTAACGTGCGCAGAATACTATCGGTTTTTTGGTTAAGAATGCTAAAAGAGGTTTTGCTGGCCCCTTCAAAAACCATATTCGAATGAACGAGAATTCTGGTGATATAATCCTTTGATTTTTCATCCTCAAACTGTTCATGCAAATATTTTATGAACTCTTTAACAGGACTTGTAAGTACTCTCACATCTGTCTGCCTCAAAAGTTCTGCCAGGGAAACCATGCTGACCATGTTGCTGTTAAACAGGTGATGAGTCTGATTTTGCAGTTTTTTTCTGTCGAACAGCAGCACTATTGCCTTGGCGACATAATCCACGAAAGAAAAATCCAGACTCTTCGTATGTATTTCGGGAAAATATCCAATTTTTATCAGGGACTTCAGCAGCGTGTAAAATGCGTTGTCCGTAATATTCTCCTGGAACACGCCGGAGGCTGAATCGAATACGAGGTTTCCCACCCGAAAAATATTGACGTCCAATCCCTCGCCCCTTGATTGAAGCAGCAATTTTTCCGCAGCCAGTTTTGTCTGCACATAATAGTTGTCTGAATTCTGACCAACATCACAATCATATTCGGTGAAGGCAAACCTGGTTTTCCCGTCTATATGGCCGCTGCCTACACTCGTGGTGGATACGAAATTATATGCTTTTTTCCTACCCGACTTTGCAAATTCCACGAGCCTTTGATTGCCTTTTACATTGACATCGTGAAAAGCGGAGTAATGCCCATAATGTTTGACATTGGCAGCGGAATTGATAATGCAGTCGATGTTGTTTGCCAGTTCTTGGTATCTGTCCACGCTTAATCCGAGGTTATCTTTGGACAAGTCGCCATTCACTGTGCAGACCCTGTTTTCCAGGTTTTTCCGATCGCTCCCGCTCAAACCAAAATGAAATTCCAGCTTGGCCAACAGCCTGTTCCTTGCCTCCGCGTCATCTTTGCCCCTCACCAGCACATGGACCTTATGTCCGGTGTTTTTCAACAATTGGTGAAGAATATGTACGCCAAGGTATCCCGTGCTTCCCGCAAGCAGGATGTTCTGATATTCGGCCGCTTCCGAAAGGTCCATCCTGTCATATGCCCGGTTCTTTATTTTATAATTTTTGAGCCTGCTCCGCAGTAGCCCATCAAAGGCAACACCATTTCCCCGCGCAGTCGCCGCCTCCTGCATGACGGTCATCATCTCCCTTAACCTGCCTTTGGCGTATTTAGCGTGGTCGGAGAGAGTTCTGATCGTCTGCCATTGATAAATGTCGTTTATGCCTGTTTCAAAGTCCAGCGCGAGCCTGGACGCAACCTGGATGGCCTTTATGGAATTTCCGCCGATCATGAAGAAATTGTCGTCGATACCGATCATCTCCCGGCCGAGTATTTCCTGCCAGACTTCCCGGATTCGCGCATCAATCTCGTTTCTCGGAGCTGCATAGCTAACATCCGCATGATCAGGCACAACCGGCTCAGGCAGCGACTTCCTGTCTATTTTGCCGTTTGGCGTAAGCGGCATACTGTCGAGGCGGGTAAAATACGATGGAACCATATATTCGGGAAGATCCGTCAACAGGTGCGCCTTGAGTTCGGAGTCTGTCAATTCACTATCCGCAACTACATATGCCGACAGGTATTTGTCCCCTTGTCTGTCTTCCCCGGCTATCACCACAGCCTCTTTCACCGCTTCATGGATCAAGAGACGCGATTCGATTTCTCCCAACTCGATCCTGTATCCCCTGATCTTGACCTGGTGGTCGATCCTGCCCAGGAATTCGATAGTGCCGTCGGGCAGCCACCGGGCAAGATCCCCGCTCCGATACATCAGCTCTCCCGGAACAAATGGATCAGACACAAACTTCTCCGCGGTCAGCTCCGGCCTGTTCAAGTAGCCCGCAGCCAGACCGTCGCCGGAGATGCACAGTTCTCCCTGTGCGCCAATCGGCTGCAACTGCCCGTATCTGTCAAGGATATGGATCCTGGTATTATCCACCGGACAGCCGATGGCAGGGAGGGCAGTGTCCATGTCGCTGGAGCAAACGGGCGCACAGGTGGCAACCACCGTATTTTCGGTAGGTCCGTAATGATTCACCAGAGCGCAGGGCAGGTCTTTTGAGGGTCTGCGACGCAACTGGTCTCCGCCCGTCAACAAGGCCCGTAAAGACATATCGTCGGGCCACTCCTCATCGAGCAGGGCCTCGGCCAGCGGCGTCGGCATGAAACTCACGGTAATGCGGTTGTTTTTCAGCCAATGGATCAATACCGCCGGTGATAAACGGGTTTCGTCATCGGGTATATATATCCCGGCCCCGGCAGCAAGATAAGGCCATATCTCCCAGACCGAGGCGTCGAAAGCCGGCCCGGCCAACTGGGTAGCCCGGTCTTCGGGAGTAATGTTGTAGACGCGCCGGTGCCAATAAATGAGATTAACCAGGCTGGCATGCCGGATCATTACCCCTTTTGGCTTTCCCGTCGAACCGGACGTATAGATCACATAAGCCAGATCCCGCGCTGCATTTACCTGGACCGGGTTCGCACCATCCCCCCGGTATACTTCCTGATCGTCCAGATCGATGACCTCTCCGCTGAAGGCGGATTTATCCAGCAGGTGTTTCTGCGTCAACAGGATACCAGCTCCGCTGTCCTCCAGCATGTAGGCTATTCTCTCCGCCGGATATGCCGGGTCTATCGGCAGATACGCCCCACCCGCCTTCATGATCCCCAGGAACCCGACGATCATCTCCAGGGAACGCTCGGCCATGACGCCAATAATATGGTTTGCGCCTGTTCCTTTGATTCTCAGCAGGTCTGCCAGCTTGTTGGCCTTTTCATTCAGTTCCCCGTAACTCAGCCTCCGGTCCGCGCAAACCACCGCAGTATTGCCGGGCATCCTTGCGGCCTGTTCCTGGAAAAGTTCCCGGATGGTCTTGTCTTTCGGATACGCACTTCGCGTAGCGTTGAAATCGTACAAAATCTTCCGTCTTTCCGGCTCCGTAAGCATGGTTATATCTTTCAACATAACGCAAGGCTTGACGGTTACGCACGCCATCACCGATTGGATGTGCTCACCCAACTGCTCGATGAAAGCCCTTTCGTAGACACTGGAATTGTAGCTGAACTTAATACTCCATTCCTTGCCGGGAAAAACGACCAGATTCAGATCGTAATTCGTCTGTTCGAAAGCTTCGATGTTCTCGATGGCAAAGCCAGACTTCCGGTCGCTGCAAACATTCATCATTTCTTCCACCGGATAATTCTCGAAAGCCACGATATGATCGATCAGTGCGCCTTTCAAACCTGTCGCCGCCTGGATTTCAACGAGCGGAAAATAACCGTGCCGCTCCGATTCCAGTCCCGCTTGCTGGATTTCATGGAGCAATTCAGCAAAAACCCTGTTTCCGTCGGATTTCACCCTTACAGGCAGGGTATTAATAAACAAACCCACCATGTTTTCGACGCCCGCCATGTCGTGTGGCCTGCCGGATACGACCGCGCCGAACACCACGTCATCCGAATTGGTGTACCTCTGCAGTATGATTGCCCAGATTCCCTGAACAATGGTGTTAAGGGTTACGCCGTTTTTCCTTGCCGTCTCCTCCAGACGGTTTTTGGTATCCTCGTCAATCCGGAAAGTCATCTCCGCCAGGGTGTATTTCTCTTTTGCCGGAGCACTGTTCCGGCCAGGAAGCGATGCCTGTCCTGCATATCCGTCCAGGTGTTTTTGCCAGTATGACGCCGCCTCTTCGCGATCCTGTTCCGCAAGCCATCGGATATAGTCGCTGTAGGGATATACAACACCCAGTTCCGGCGGCCGGTCCTCCCGCAAGGAAGCGTAAATTTCCAGAAGCTCCTTCAGCACGATCCCCAGACACCAACCATCCATGATGATATGGTGAAAGCTCCATATCAATTTACAGGAATCGACGCCCGTTTTAATCACGCTCAACCGTATCGGCATGTCTTTCTTCAGGTCGAAACCGCGCCTTTTGTCCTCAACCCTGAACTCCGCGACAAATGCATTTGCCTCATCTTCCGGCAGACAGGCGACATTCTCGGCCCGCAGCCGGGCCCGTTGTTCCCGCATGACGATCTGGAGCGGCCTTGCCGTCTTTTCGTACAGGAATACCGTTCGGAATATGTCATGACGTTCGATCAGCCTGTTGAAGCTTTCTTCAAGGAGGTTGACATCCGGACAGCCATGTACCGACAAGACATTCTGCTCGAAATACGCCGCCGGCTCCCGGTCCGCCAGCGCGTGGAACAACATCCCCTCCTGCATGGAGGAGAGCGGATAGATATCCTTGACATTCTGTCTGTCGAAGCCGCCGAGCACAGTTTCCAGGTCGTCAATGGATAAATCCTTATATGTAAAATCGCCTGGGGTCCTTTCGGCGACTTCGACACCAGCGCAATGTTCGTTCACGGCCACCAGGTTTTTTATAAAATTTCCGGCAATGCCGGCAATCGTATCTTTTTCGTACTCTTGTTGATTGAAAGTGAAAGTGACTGTTAACTTCTTATTGGCGACCAGGGCATTGATATCAACGGCATACGGGTTTTCCATGTGTGTGGATACGCTTTCACCTCTCGGCACATCCGACACGCAAAACAAGCCGTTGTCCATCTCCGCATCGAATTGACCGAGGTAATTGAAGCTTATTTCAGGCTTTGCGCAAAACGATAGTGCTTTCCTGTTATTGGGAGAAGTCAGGTATTTGAGAATGCCGTAACCCACGCCCTTGCCGGGGATTTGGCGCAAGGATTCCTTTGTTGATTTTATCCGGTAGCCAAGGTCACGTTCACCGTTCAGGTCGAGAAGGACCGGATATTGGGCGGTAAACCAACCGACGGTCCTGCTGATGTCCATATCTTTAATTATTTCTTCCCTGCCGTGCCCTTCCATGTTGATTGCTATCCGCTCCGTACCGGCCCATTCCCTGACCGTCAATCCCAGTGCCGTGAGTAGAAGGTCGTCAATAGTGGTGTTGTAGGCCGTGTTGGATCGTTTCAGTAGCCTTTCCGTCTCTTCAGCCGTTAGTGCCACTCGTACAAAATCATTGTCTTTACATCTCCTTTCAATGACATGGTGGTCTTTGGGTAGCGGTTTTACAGGCAATAATTCGATTCCCGCCCAATACGTCGCCTCGGCCAGAATCTCCCGGCTGTCGGCGTAGTCTGCCAGCTTGTCCGACCAGTCTTTGAAGGAGTCGGTCTTGGGAGAAAATGTTACGGCTTCATTCCTCGACGCCTGCATATACCCATGGTAAAGGTCCTGGAGAATGATTCGCCAGGAAACCCCGTCCACTACCAGGTGGTGGATGACGATCAGCAGGTAGTCTCCGTCGCCGGTCTTGAACAGAGCTGCTTTGAGCAGGGGCCCCTTACCAAGATCCATACTTTTCTGGATCCTGCCGGCAGCTTCCTCGATGGCTTCCCTGTAATGTGCGGCGCTTGTCAGGTCCGCTGTTTCCAACGCATACAGCTCGCCTTCCAGCCCTCTGTTATGCAGAGCAATATTCCCGTCACCGGCTTTAATCACTATTCTCAGCGCATCATGATGTTCCGCCAGCTTGGCCAATACGCGCCTGAGCGGACCTTCTTCAAAACCTTCTTTTCCATGAAGCATAATTGCCTGGTTAAAATGGCTCTTTTCTTCAAAGGCTTGTTCAAACAACCAGTGTTGGATCGGCGTCAGCCCCGCATTGCCTTCGACAACACCTTGCTCAATAGTACGAGCCTTCAACTCGACATAAGCACTCAAATCTTCGATGACCGGATATCTGAACAGGTCGGACATTTTGAGCTTCATGTTATAACCGTTTAGTCTCGACAACATCTGGATGGCCTTTATCGAGTCTCCTCCCAGGTTAAAAAAATTGTCCCTGATGCCCAGAGTTCCAGTTTCCAGCACCTCTTTCCATAACTTGACCAATGTCGCTTCCGTTTCATTCCTTGGCGCCACGTACTTCACTTCCACATCCATACTGCCATCAGGCTCGGGTAATGACTTGACATCGATCTTGCCGTTCGGCGTCAAAGGCATGGCGTCAAGCCGGATAATATATGACGGAACCATGTATTCAGGCAGCTCTCCCAGCAGATGCCCCTTCAGTTCGCTAGTTGCCAATGCGCTGCCGGTAACGACATATGCCGCAAGATACTTGTTCCCCCGGCTGTCTTCCCTGGCGGTTACCACCGCTTCCTTAACCGCTTCATGTAACAGGAACCGTGATTCGATTTCTCCCGGTTCGATCCTGAAACCGCGGATCTTGACCTGATGGTCAATCCGGCCGAGAAACTCAATAGTGCCGTCGGGCAAACACCTTGCAAGGTCTCCGGTTTTGTATATCCTCTTTCCGGCCTTGTACGGGTTCGGGATGAATTTCTCCGCCGTGAGCTCAGGCTTGTTGAGATATCCCCTTGCAAGCCCGTCGCCGGATATGCACAATTCGCCCGCAGCACCAATCGGCAGCAGCTTGTTATGCCCGTCCAGGATATATACTTCCGTATTATTTATTGGAGTGCCGATCGGTACCGCGCCGTTGCCGTATTCCCGAGAATCATATTTCCATGTCGTTGCGATTACAGTGGCCTCGGTTGGCCCGTAGGCATTCATATACCCGGCCTTGTCCTTCCACTTATCAACCAGATTTTTTGTTATGGCC
>WSSedB1CaDRAFT_10001145_pt1 | contig 10361 bp, 7 predicted proteins | sample WetSurSB1Cattail_FD_9460 | JGI IMG/M metagenome (IMG submission 9460)
GTCGGGGAAGGAAGCTATATACAAGGCACTGCATGAAGCTTTGCTTATAGCACGTATACGAAGGGAAGAACAGCGTAAATCGGAAATTCTGCGTATGGTAATTAATCACTCGCAAGATGGAATTATTGCAGTTGATCGTGACAGGAAGATTACGCTTTTCAATCCGGTTGTTGAAAAGCTTTTTAAGACAGCACATACCGATGCTGTGGGGAAAAATATAGGATGCGTGATACCGGAATTGACAGTGGCAAAAGATGATGATATGCTGCGGCAGGTGGAAGATAAGACGGTTGCTATGCGAAGTGTTGAAATAAAAGTAAAAGAGGAAGTCATCGGAGAAATTTACACGGTGCAAAATGTTTCTGAGGTACAACGCTTTGAACGGAATATTCGTAAAAAAATGTCGCAGAAGGGTCTTGTTGCTAAATATCATATGGATGATATCATTGGGCAGTCTGCGTCTTGTCTCGACATGAAAAGAAAGGCTGCTAAATATGCATTAACCGAGTCAACGATACTCATAACAGGTGAGTCCGGGACAGGAAAAGAAATGCTTGTACAAAGCATTCATAATATGAGTATGCGCGCGCAGGGACCGTTTGTAGCTGTTAACTGTGCGGCATTACCAGAAAATTTGCTAGAGAGTGAACTTTTTGGCTATGCGGAAGGAGCCTTTACCGGAGCCAAAAAAGGTGGACATCAAGGCTTTTTTGAGCTGGCGCATGGAGGTACGCTTTTTTTGGATGAAATGGGAGAAATGCCGCTGGCGTTACAGTCTCGCTTACTGCGGGTGCTGCAGGAGCGGGAAGTTATGCCGCTGGGGGGGGAATCTGTTATACCGGTTGATGTTCGTATTATTGCAGCGACAAATCAGAATCTTGCACAAATGATAGAAGATGGGAAGTTTCGCCAGGATCTGTATTATCGGTTGAATATATTGCGTATTCACATGCCATCCCTGCGAGAACGAAAAGATGATATTCCTTTATTGGCAAAGCAGCTGATTCGTGAAATGCATTCGCTGCAGCCACAAATTATAGACATTCATGAGGATGCAAGGGATTATTTAAAAAGCTGTCAGTGGCCGGGAAATATCCGGCAGCTGGCAAATATGATTGAGCGTGTCATGCTGCTGAGCCGATCACCGATTATCCGCAAGCAGGATGTACTGGATGCGTATCAGGAAGATGAACTGGCTGAAAAAAAAGAAATGGTCATGGCGGGGCCGGATAATCTGGCAGGTGTTGAAAAAGAGACATTGCGTCGTGTTTTGCAAGAGGAGAATTTTAACTATAGTCGGGCAGCAAAGCGCTTGGGTATTCATCGGACAACACTTTGGCGAAAATTAAATAAGAAATAATGTGCACATGATGCATAGTTCAACAAAACGCGTTGCAATAAGCAACGCGTTTTGTTGAGTTATAAGCAAAATACTGAAAACAAAGGGTTTATTTGTTGGCACGCAAGTTGCATTAGTATAAGACTGTAAGAGAAAAAGAAGGTGATGAAATGGCTAAGTTAGCCGTAATAGCTGATGATCTTACGGGAGCCAATGATACAGCAGTACAGTTCGCAAAATGTGGTATTCGTACATGTGTGAAGTTGGGATGCAATGGAGATGCTATCCAAGATGAAGAACCTGATGTAATTGTAATAGATACGGATAGCCGGGATATGAAAGCAGATGCCGCGTATCGTGTAGTGAAAAAAGCTTGTAAGGCAGTAAAAGCGCAGCAGGTTGAAAATATTTATAAAAAAGTAGATTCGACACTCAGGGGGAATCTGGGAGCAGAGATAGCAGCAGCTGATGATGTGTTTGAACCTGATGTCGTTGTAATAGCACCAGCATTTCCCAGTAATCAAAGGATTACGATAGGCGGATATCATTTTCTTGATGGAATGCCGATTGAGTTGACAGAGATAGCACATGCACCAAAAACTCCGGTAAAAGAATCGCAAATCAAAAAGCTTTTGCAAAAACAAACAAAGTGCCGTATCGCGTCAATATCATTGAGTGTGATGAAAAAAGGTGTAGAGGCGACGCAGCAGGCTGTGGAGCAATGTCTTTTACGGAAAGAAAGATGGCTTGTTTTTGATGTAGCTGATGAAGAAGATTTTGACACGATTTTTGCAGCAATGCAGTTTTGTAAAAAGATTTTGTGGGTAGGGTCAGCCGGATTAGCAAATCATTTACCGAAACACTATAAATGGTCTGAAAAAAGGAAAACGGCACTGCCTTCGCTGCCTGGTTCGGTGCTTATTGTTGCAGGCAGTGTAAGTCATATAACACAGAGACAAATAAAAGAAATTATGCAAAAGTCTGGTACTTGTTTTGTAAAACTTATAATGCCTCAGGTTTTTACGGACAGAGATACTGTCGTTGCGCATTGCAGGAAAAAAATCAATCAACATATTGCAGCCGGATCTGATGTATTGTTTGTGAGCGCAGTGTCGGATGCAGATGTCTCAGAAACTATGCGGGCTGGGAATAAATGTGGTATGACAGAAAAAGAAGTCAGCGAGTTGACGGCAAGAACCCTTGCTGAAGTTGTACAAGGGTTAAATGTAAAGGGGATTTCCGGGCTTGTGCTTACGGGTGGTGATACGGCAATTCATGTTTGTAAGGCGATTGGAGCAAAAAGCATTGAGATTCTCGAAGAAATTTCAAATGGTGTTCCGCTTGGATGTCTAAGAGGGGGAATTTGTCAATCCATGAAGGTCGTAACAAAGGCGGGTGCTTTTGGTGAGGATGATGTATTTATTAAAGCGGTTGAACAAATAAAAAAACGGAAATAGGTAGAGAATAAGGGAGGTATTTTGAATGAAACCTGTATTGGGGATTACAATGGGGGATGCTGCCGGGGTTGGACCGGAAATTATAGCAAAGGCCCTGGCAGATAAGCACATTTATGAGATTGCGCGTCCAGTTGTGTTTGGTGATAAAAAAATAATGGAGCGTGCACTAAAGATTGTTCATAGTGAACTTTGCTGTCGGGAAATTTCAAAGCCTGAAGAGGGCGGAAGCACATATGGAAAAATCGATATAATTGATTTGAAAAATTTACCAGCCGACTTACCGTTTGCTAAACTTGATGCAAGGGCGGGAAAAGCCGCCTATGAATATATTGAAGCTGCTGTAAAATATGCAATGCAGCAGAAGGTCCATGCAATTGTTACGGCGCCGCTGAATAAAGAAGCACTTCATATGGGCGGCTGTCCGTATCCGGGCCATACAGAAATCCTTGGAGCACTAACCGGTCAGAAGGATTATTCGATGATGCTTGTGAGTGGGCCGCTCAAGGTAATCCATGTATCAACGCATGTATCCATGCGTCAGGCCTGTGACCTTGTAAAAAAAGAACGTGTACTGAAGGTTATCAAGCTTGCAGATACGACACTTAAACTTATGGGTATCGAAAAGCCACGGATTGCTGTAGCCGGTCTTAATGCACACAGCGGGGAACATGGTCTTTTTGGTACAGAGGATGAGGAAGAAATCGTTCCAGCTGTTGAGGCGGCAAAAAAACAGGCGATCAATGCTGAGGGGCCAATTCCACCGGACAGCGTATTTCATCGGGCTGCGAACAAGAAAGAGTTTGATATTGTTGTTGCCATGTATCATGATCAGGGACATATTCCAATTAAGGTGCTTGGCTTTGAAACAGGAGTGAATGTTACAGTCGGACTGCCCTGCATTCGGACATCCGTTGATCACGGCACAGCCTTTCCGGTCGCAGGACAGGGTACTGCCGACAGCCGCAGCATGACAGAAGCTTTGCTGTTGGGAGCGCAGATGGCCAGAGAAAAGTTTGCGAAAGAGTTAGCTTAAATGTCTCAAAAGACTTAATGATATTTATTGTCACTACATTAAAAAGGAGAGATTTGATATGTTTAAACCAAAAGGAGTTATTACCCCAGTACTTACAGCATTGACGGAGAATGAAAAATTTAATCCGCAGGCCTATACGGAATTTATCGATCATCTAATTAAAGCTGGGATAAGCGGAGTTTTTCCTTTGGGAACGAATGGGGAGTTTTATGCGTTCTCACAGGAAGAAAAAATCGAAATTATCAGAACGGCTGTCAAAGCAGTCGATGGGCGCGTGCCGGTATATGCAGGCACGGGATGTGTAACGACAAAAGAAACAATTGAGCTTTCACTTGCTGTAGAAGCTATGGGTGGTGTAGATTGTCTGTCAATTATTTCACCGTATTTTGTTGCGGTCTCGCAGGACGATATTTATCGCCATTATAGTGCATTGGCCAAGGCTGTTAATATGCCGATTTTGTTATATAATATTCCGGGGCGTACAGGCAATAATATTGATTGGAAAACCGTCAAAAAGCTTGCCTCTTTTGAAAACATTGTAGGAATTAAGGATAGTAGCGGCAATTTCGATAATACACTCAAGTATATTGAAAATACAGATCCTAGCATAAATGTTTTAATGGGAAGTGATTCATTGATCCTTTGGGCACTTATGGCGGGTGCGACAGGCGCTATAGCTGGCTGTTCAAATGTATTCCCAGAGCTTATATCTAGCATCTATGACCTTTGGGAACAGGGAAAAATAGAGGAGGCAAATGAAGCGCAAAAAAAGATTCGTCCGTTCCGCAATGTTATGCAAATGGGCAATCCGAACTCCGTGGTTAAACGTGCGGTACAGCTTCGCGGCTGGAATGTCGGACCGGCACGTGAACCGTCAAATTGCGTAAATCCAGCAATTGATGCAGCACTCGAAGAAGTATTTAAATTTTACGAATAATTTGGAGGAAATGAATTATGGCAAAAATTGTTCTATCTCATCGATTACATGACGATGGAATGGCTGTTTTGGAAAAAGCAGGAATACATGTTGTTATTACGAATAGTGGAGAGCCCAAAGATATGTTACCAGAATTAAAAGACGCAGATGGCGTTATTATTCGCATTGGGCATATTGATAAAGTAACAATGGAGCAATGCCCGAAACTTAAAGTAATTGCCCGACCGGGGGTTGGAGTAGACAATGTTGATGTGCAGGGCGCAACTGAATTGGGTATACCGATAGTTATAGCTCCTGGAGCTAATACGCGTTCTGTAGCAGAACAATCTATGGCTATGATGTTTGCTTGCGCAAAAGATATACTTCATAGTGACTGTGAAATGCGCAAGGGGAATTTTGGTGTTCGTAGTTCTTATAAAGCATATGAGCTGTTTGGAAAAACATTAGGACTGGTTGGATATGGACATATTGGCAGTGTGCTTGCGAAAATGGCAACGGGTATAGGAATGAAGGTTTTGGTTTATGATCCATTTGTTAAGCCGGAAACTGTTGAAACGCAAGGATATGGATATCGTCAGGATGTTCATGCTATCCTGAAGGAAGCGGATGTGGTATCTATTCATACCCCGCTTACCGCTAAAACCCAAAATATGATTGGTGAACAAGAACTAAAGATGATGAAGCCAACGGGTATTATTATTAATTGCGCTCGTGGTGGTATTGTGGATGAAACTGCATTAGACAAGGCTTTGACGGAACATTGGATTCATAGTGCTGGGACAGATGTTGTTGTTCATGAGCCGATAGATCCAAATGATCCTTTGTTTAAACACAATAATATTATTGTTACGCCGCATATGGCGGGTCAGACAAAAGAAGCTGCATCTGGGGTTGCAACAATGGCTGCCGAAGGTGTAGTAGCCATTGTCAATGGACAGAAGTGGGATAAGGTGTGCAATCCTCAAGCGTATAGCCATGCTCGCTGGCAAAAATAATCGCAGCATATTTTGCTTGGAACGGCCTCTTTAAGAATCAATATCTTTTATGTTTAAATAAAAAAACATGAAATGATTGCCACTGTTTGAGAATAACCATTCCCGCTATCGGCATGATTCATGCTATAAATAATATAGCGTAATAATATGGTCATATCAAACAGAAAAAATTATGCTTAATATATTTGTTGTTTTAATACGTTATTTTTTTATAAGGAAGGTGTATAAAATGGAAGAGATAAAAAAAACAAATGCACGATGGCGCATATTCATTATGTTGGCGATAATTTGTACTATTAACTATATTGATAGAGCGGTTATATCAGTTTGTATGCCGCAAATTCAAGAAGAGCTACAATTTTCACCAGAAACCGTTGGTGCTATATTGAGTGCTTTTTTTTGGGGATATGCAATAATGCAGATTCCTTGCGGTTGGCTTTGTGATAGATTCAAACCTGGTAAAATTTTGTTGATTGGCGGATTATGCTGGGGGATTTTCCAGATTTTAACAGGGCTGATTAGCAGCAGTAAAATGTTTATGTTTATTAGAGTTTTACTCGGTGTTTCTGAAGCTCCTATTTATCCAGCTGGGGCTAAATTACAATCGATTTGGCTTCCGGTTACAGAACGTTCTCGCGGTAGTGCGCTTGTAGATGTTGGTTCTTCTTTGGGCAATGCATTTGGGGCACCACTGGTAGCTTTATTTGTATTATGGCTTAACGGTTGGCGGGAAGCTCTTATCGCTATCGGTATTTTAACTGCTATTACCGTCCTTCTTTGTGGCAGAAAATTAATGACCACACCTGATACAAATAAAAATCTTAATGAGGCTGAACGTGAATATATTAAAAGCGCTTTGGAAGAAGAATGGAAAGCTAATCAAGCAGATAGTAAAATAGCAAAGATTAAGGTAGGATTAAAACAATATTTTGCCAATAAAAGTTTTTGGGGAATGTGTTTTGGATTCACTTGTGGTAATTGTATTGCATACGGGTTAATGACTTGGGGACCGATGTATTTGGCGACTGTACATCATTTAGATATTAAAGGTTTGGGAGGAGCATTATTTATTATTTATGGTGTAAGTGTATTAGGTGGATTATTAGGTGGAACCATTACAGATATATTGAAACGCAAATTTGGTAAAGAAAAATATAATAAAATCATGCATGCAAATCTGTTATTGATTGGTGTAGCTACCGCAGCGGCAATGCTTTTATTAAGTCAGGCAAGTTCTATATATATGGCTATTGCTTGTATCACTGTAGCCTTATTTTTTCAAAAATGGTCTGGCTGTTTGTACTGGACTGTCCCCGCAGCTCTGGCACAGCGTGAAAATATTGGTACAGTAGGCGGATGCATGAACTGTGTTGGTAATATCGGTGGTGCAATAATTCCATTGATAATTGGTGCAATCGTAGGTTCGACCGGTTCTTATTTCTTGGCAATATTGTTGTTCGCATGTTTTGGCTTAGGCATAGGCTTATTTTCATTATTGATTAACTTTAATAAAAAAGTTGGAGAACAATCTAACTAATGGTGTTTATTAGAGAAAGAAGGCATTAAAATGAGCAAAAAAATAGATATATTAATTAAAAATGCAAACGTAATTAATGCTGAAAAAAGTACTATTGAAAAAGGAAATATAGCAATTCTCAATGGGAAATTTGTAGAATATAATCCTAATGAATTGTACACAATCGGCGATGAATTAAATGCGGAAGGTTATTATGTAAGTCCTGGTTGGATTGATTCGCATACACATATTTTTAAAGATGTCACGGAACCTGGCATGGCAGCAGACCTGGGTTTAATTCCGATGGGGATAACATCGACAATTGATGGTGGCAGTTCAGGTATTGGTACCTGGCCAATTTTTAAAAGCCATATTGTTGATACTGGTTATTTAAATGTTTTCTATTCTATTAATGTTTCTCCAGCAGGTCAAATTACGGAGCGCTATCCTGAAAATGTAGATCCCAAAAATTATGATGTTGATAAATTAAGAGCTGTTTTGGAAACGGATTCAGAACATGCGAGAGGATTAAAATTACGCTATGGAGCTGAAGTTGTTGAACCTTTTGGGAATGATGTTTTAGATAAAACAATAGAATTAGCCAATAAGTTAGACTGCACGATTACATTACATGTTACAAATCCACCTTGTCCAATGGAAGAGATTGTTTCAAAAATGAGACCGGGTGATATCATTTGTCATATTTATCAAGGAAAACGCAGTACTATTATTGATGGAAATGGTAAAGTGAAAGATGCAGTATTTGAGGCGAGAAAACGTGGCGTATACTTTGATTCTGCTGATGCCCGGATAAATCATTGTTATAACGTTATTAAACCTGCTATAGCACAAGGCTTTAAGCCAGATATAATTTCTACTGATTTAACACAAAATGGTATATTTAGTAATATGTGTTGGGGACTACCTGTGGTGCTTTCAAAGTGGTTAAATTTGGGATTATCGCTAGAAGAAGTTATTGCAGATTGCACATATCATCCAGCTAAAATTCATCATTTGCCTAATGGGATTGGTACGTTTGATAATGGTGCGGCTGCTAATGCTACAATTTTTAGTTTGGAAAATAAAGCTTTTCATCTAAAAAATAAAATGGGGGAAGAGTTTGACGGAAATAAATTAATTCTTCCTCAAGTTACTATTATCAATGGCAAGGTCAGATACAAGAGTTTATTATTTCCGTTTTAGTTTAGAAGATGAAAGATGAATATCATATTTATGAGTTACCGTATTTGGAGGGGTTTATGATGAAACAATGTCAGCTGGCAATTCCAGCCGTGACCTATACTGGTCAGGGAAGCATAGAAAAACTTGCGGAGATCATTGGACGCGAGAAAGCAAAATCTATCCTGGTTTTTACAGATAAAGGAGTACGCAGCGTAGGGCTTACCAGACGTATAGAGGAAATCTGTTCTGTGGTCAAATGCAGGGTTATTGACAAACTGACAGCGGAACCGACGATTGATGATGTCGAACGCGTTATTGCCGAGGTCGGCAAAGCGGGACTAGATCTTATTATCGGTGTGGGGGGCGGAAGCGTCATGGATGCATCAAAGCTCGCAAGTATTGTAGTGGGTGCCGATTATACGTTACGGGATCTTTTGAGGGACAGTGGAATGGCGAAGAAGTATACTAAAACAGTCATGATACCAACTACCTGTGGTACCGGTTCTGAGGCAACCTGCAATGCGATTGTGGCAATTCCGGAAAAAGAATCAAAGCGAGGAATTGTAAATAATTGTATGATCCCAGATTATGTGATTCTTGATGTGAATATGATTGCTAGATTGCCACAGAAAATAATCGCGGCGACGGGTGTCGATGCACTTGCACATGTTGTCGAGTGTTTCACTTCGAAGAAAGCCACGGTGCTGAGTGATACTTACGCGCGTGAAGGTGCCTGCAAAATTTTTCACAATATTCGCAAAGCATATGATGATCCGGATGATATGGAAGCAAAAAGCGAAATGATGATAGGGGCCTTTTACGGTGGGGTGGCTATCACAGGTTCTGGTACGACAGCTGTACATGCACTGTCCTATCCGCTTGGTGGCAAGTACCATATCGCACATGGCGTATCCAACGCAATTCTCTTTGCCCATGTAATGGCATTCAATAAGGATGCCTGTGTGGAGAGGCTGGCACTTCTCTGTGATGCGGTTTATCCGGAAATTGCAACAAAAGCCCAAGAGGCAAAAGCAGATTACATCATAAATGAAATTGCTGTCATAGTCAAAGAAACGAAGATTCCGACAAGCCTTGAAAGTTTTGGCGTAAAACCGGAAGATATAGAGTTTCTTGTCAAAGCTGGCAGCCAGCAACAGCGATTACTTGTGAATAACTGCAAAGAACTGTCTCTCGGAGATATTCGTGCAATCTATAAAAAAGTCATGTAGTGTAATTTTACAAAAAGCGAAGTAGAAAAAAGGCATTTCTTTACTTCGCCTTCTGTGAAAATTTAGAGATTAAAAAAGCTTAATTGCATAATGAAATTGAAGTTCATAAAAAATCTACAGAGATTTTTTCTTGTGCTAGAATGTAGTTGATTGAAAATTGAGCATTAGCAGCAGTAGTCTACGTCAGTGAGTAAATGAGAATAATGATCGTCTGTCGCATTAAGCGCTTTTTCAACACTGGCACCAGCTTCCTTTTTTTACTGATTTCAGTTAAAGAATATCCCACGCTAAAAAAGAGTACACGAACCTGAGCGATATTAAATCGCTTGAATTTCGTGTGCTTTTTAGTTTGTATTATGCGGTTTTAGATAGCAGGTGCAAATATTATCTTCATAGTGCTCAGCTTGAATCTTGTTATGCAACCCTTATTTTTCGACGCGGCTTTGTCGTATTATCTTTTCGTAAAGCGGATACAATTACAAAGTTGATTTGGCAAGTACATAAGAATCGTGTTTTGTCAGCAGTGCCATATACAGCAAACGGTGTGTGAAAATTACACTGAACAGTACAGAAAATATAATATGAAGGGAAATATCCTTCAATTTATAAGAATTTGCAGCTGAAAGGACTTTATCCTGATGGTTGTTTTGTGCTATACTTTTTATGGCATGAG
>WSSedB1CaDRAFT_10001146_pt1 | contig 10356 bp, 9 predicted proteins | sample WetSurSB1Cattail_FD_9460 | JGI IMG/M metagenome (IMG submission 9460)
GTTATGTTTGGTGCGAGCTTTTTGAAGCTCGTGAAATTCGGATTGAATTACACTGGTACAGAAGTCATTATCATGGTGATTGGGATGATTGTTGCTTTTGTTGTATCGATCATTTCCATTAGATTTTTATTACGTTATATCAAAAATAATGATTTTAAGGTTTTTGGCTGGTATCGTATTGTTCTTGGTATTCTCGTACTTGCTTATTTTTATTTTGGGAAATGAGAGTAAATCGTCAAGATCGTCATCATTAGGATGACGGTCTTTTCTTTTGTAAATCCGGATTTATTTTTAGTAGTTCTGTGATACAATAGATTACATACTATTGCATATAAAGTAATTTTTTTAATATTTTGGAGGCATTTGGATGAAGGTAATTGCAGGTTTGGGTAATCCCGGACAGGAATATAGTCAGACAAAACACAATGTAGGATTTATGTTTGTTGATGCTCTTGCTGGGCGTTTGCATATTGATAATATGTGGAAAGATAAGTTTGAAGCAAAGATCGTGGAAGGGCACATTGGTGGGGAAAAGGTCATTCTTGTGAAACCGCAGACGTATATGAACGACAGCGGAAGGGCACTTGGGCCAATCCTGCATTGGTATAAGCTTGGAACAAAAGATCTGATCGTGGTACATGATGATATGGATATTGAGGCAGGTACGCTGCGCATTCGTCGTAAGGGGAGTGCCGGTGGTCATAATGGTATTAAGTCGATTCTGGCAAATGTAGAAGACGAGAATTTCGCGCGTGTGCGTATCGGTATTGGCAGACCGTTGCCGGGCTGGACGGTTGTAAACCATGTGCTTGCGAAATTTTCGGATGAAGATGTGCTGAAGATAAAGGAAGTCGTTAATTATCTTTTGCCAGCTGTTGAATGTATTGTAACCGATGGAATCGATTTAGCAATGAATCGATTTAATCCGAAAAAAGCAAAGAAAGAAAAAGTGAAACCAGAAGCGCAAGCAGATAAGGATACGGTAACAAAACAGCAGGAGGAAACGCAAGTATGATTACAGCACTTTATGCCGATGAAAAAGGTGAAATATTTGATGCTCCGGGCTTTGCTGGAATGGGACGCAGTGGCAATGAAAATACTTTGTTGAAGTTGGAAGAGCTCATTCCTTTGCCGGAAAGTGCAGATCTTATGTTTTTGCCGGATTGTTTAGCGGTGGGGATGCAGGATGGCAAAGTGATGCCTATACAGGGAAGGGCTGTGGCGGCAATCCTGCCAGCAGGCTATACACGGATATATATGCCAGCATATAACAGGGCGGAAGGAGCGGAACGTCTGCCTCTCTATGGTTATACAGCGGTTGTTCTCTATAAAGATGAGCTCTATACGGCAGCACTTTATACGGATGAAAATGATAAATGGGATCCGGTACACTATAATACACATGATCTTAAAAAGCTTGTGAACCGGACAAAGAAAGAGCTTAAAGGAAATCGTATAGTTGAACAGGTTGGTAATTGTTCGCTTCAATGGCATTGCTGTACAGCACAGAACCTTTTTTATCGTCGCTGGGAGGCGGGTATTCCGACCTCACCAGTTTGCAATGCGAATTGTTTTGGCTGTATTTCACTTCAGCCGGCAGAGTGCTGCCCATCACCGCAGAGCCGCATCAGGTTTCGTCCTACACCAGAGGAAATTGCTGAGGTTGGGGTTTATCATTTAGCGACAGCCCCGGATGCGATCATCAGCTTTGGCCAAGGCTGTGAGGGCGAGCCGTCTCTTGCAGCGGATAATATTGCGGCAGGAATGAAGATTATTCGCAGTAAAACAGATAAGGGACAAATTAATATCAATACAAATGCTGGCTATACAGAGGGAATTAAAAAAATCGTTGATGCCGGACTTGATACGATGCGTGTAAGTATCATCAGTGGTTTGCCGGACAGCTATAATGCTTATTATCGCAGTAATTACAAAATTGAGGATGTCAGAGAATCCATCCGCTATGCTGGTGAGCATAACGTGTACATTTCGCTGAATATGCTGTATTTCCCGGGCTTCAATGATCGGGAGGAAGAACTTGCGGCATGGAAGAGTTTTCTTAAGGAAGCACCAGTTGCAATGATACAGGTACGGAATCTTAATATTGACCCGGATGCTTTTGTTGAAATCATGCCACTGGCAAAAGGCAAAGCTGTGGGCACAAAAAGATTTTTGCAAGAGCTTCATAAAGAATTTCCGCAGCTTGTTATCGGCAGTTTCAGCCATTATATTGAAAAATAAAAAAAGTGTATAATAGGGGAAGAGTAAATGAATAAATATGTAGAAAAAGCATTAGAAAATCATAAAAAAGGCTATAACTGCAGTCAGGCAGTTGCATGTGCCTATGCAGAGACAGCGGGTATTGATGAAACGATGATGTTCAAGATTATGGAAGGTTATGGTTTTGGCATGGGTGATTCCAATGGTACCTGCGGTGCTGTATCGGGGGCGATTGCCCTTATCGGGTTCTGTAATAGTGATGGTAATATAGATGCACCATCAACGAAGAAAGCAACTTACAAGCTTGCTTGTAAGTTTACGGGTGAGTTTGTAGCAAAAAACAGGTCGATGAAATGCCGTGACCTTAAAGGAACTGATACAAAGAAAGTCCTGCGCTCTTGTGATGGGTGTATTGCTGATGCTGCTGAAATCGTTGGCAAAGTTCTTTTTCAGAAAATCTAATGGAATATGCATACATAAGAGCATTCTCCGCAATCATGTCTTTGGGCATATTGCGGAGAATGCTTTGTCCTATTATATTGATTTATATCAAGATATAAAATAATATAGTAAAAATATTGGAGAAAGAAAGGCCTAAACCTGTTGCTATCTTAATTGATCTAACCACGCACAGGCAGGGGTACTTGATATCTCAGCAGAAGCATTGGCAAATAAATTAAATGTATTTTTATGGCACAAATAAATATGTATTGAATTTTCGGAAAAATGATCTATAATTGGGATAGGGAAGTATTCAAGTAGTCTTTAAGGAGGAGTTCATATGTTTAGCATATTACCATTCAATTTTAGAAGTAACGCTGAAAAAGGCAAGGAATCTGTAGAGCGCTTTATGGATTATGTGATGGAACAACCGCTGAATCCGATTAATAAAGTCAGTGGTGCATTTTCTTCTTTTCGTGTAGATGTAAAGGAATGCGAAGACTCCTATATCGTTTTTGCGGAGCTTCCGGGCTTTGAGAAGGAAGATATTACACTGGCTTATGAAGGCAACAAGTATCTCGTTATTTCTACACGCCAGGGAGAAGAAGAGCAAGATACGGATGGCCGCTATATTTGTCGTGAACGTCGGGTTGGTAAATTTGAACGTTCTTTTTACATTGATAATATCAGTGAAGAGGAAATTAAGGCAGAATTCAAAAACGGAATTCTCGTAGTGACTTTGCCAAAATATAAGCCGGAAGTACCAAAAAAAATAATAGACATCAAATAAAACAAGAAGAGGCAGATAGCAGCTGCAGGCAGGCTGCTATCTGTTTTTTGTATATAAAACACATGTATCATTACACAATAAACTTTCTTTAGTAAGCAGGATTTTTGTGAAGGGGGAGAGAAAATATATAAAGATATAAAAGGGAGGGCCTTGCAATGATTGATGAAGCAGATTGGGTAGTATTCAAACGGAAATTGAAAGAAAAGACAGAGATTGATCTTGATCTTTATAAAGCCCAACAGATGCAGCGCCGTATCGGGAATCTTGTGCAACGTAATGGATTCACATCATATGTAGCTTATTTTGATAGTATTACACATGATCATGATGCGTTTGCGCGGTTTATTGAATATTTGACGATTAATGTATCAGAGTTTTTTCGTACACCGGATAAATTTTCAAAATTAGAAACGGATGTGTTACCAGAACTTTTGAAGCGAAGCTCAAGCCTTACGATATGGAGCGCTGGTTGTTCCATTGGGGCTGAGCCGTATTCACTCGCGATGATTCTGAATGAAATGACACCGAAAACGAAGCATCGTATTTTGGCAAGCGATCTTGATATTGAAATTCTGGCGAAGGCAAAGAGCGGTATTTATACAAATAATGAGCTCAAGAGCATTTCTCCGGATCGTAAGAAGAAGTATTTTGAAGCATTAGACGATGGACAGTTTGCCGTTATTCCGGAAATTAAATCGCGTATTGAATTCAAGCGTCATAATTTGCTTAGGGATCGATTTGAGCAGGGTTTTGATTTGATTCTTTGCCGTAATGTTGTTATTTATTTTACGGAAGAAGCCAAGGATCAGCTTTATGTGAATTTTTTTAAGGCATTGAAACCAGGTGGGATTTTGTTTGTTGGAGCAACCGAGGCTATCTTGAATTTTCGCAAGATGGGTTATACGAGCTTACAGCCATTTTTCTATCAAAAACCGTTGTAAAGGAAAGTTTGCGGTTGTTATAACGGAAAAAGGAACTATGTTTTTGTAACGAAATAAAGAGGGAAAGTATAGATGTTTTAGAGAGTACGGGGGATTTTTATGTGCGCGAATCAGGAAATTGAGATGATGAGTCGCGAGGCTATGACCCAATTACAGATGAGTCGCTTGAAAAAAACAGTGCGTTGGGCATATGATAAAAGCACCTTTTATCATACTAAACTGACAGAAGCAGGGGTTACAGGCAACAGTATCGTATCGCTGGAAGATATAAAAAAGTTGCCTTTTACGACCTTGACGGATATCATAAAAGCCTCGCCGTTTGAATTTTTGACGATACCGCTTAGCGGCGTACTTCGTCTACAGATGCAGGAAAGGCCGGAAGAAGTTATAAAGGCGTATACGAACGGAGATATTGCGCGGAATATTGAGATGATGGCACGTGTACTTTCTGCTGCAGGTATTGTACAAGGATCGATTGTTGGGATATTGGAAGAATATTCGAATGAAACTGCACTTGATATTCAGTATGCTTTAGAGTTTCTGGGGGCTACAGTCATTCCACTGGGGCTTGATTTCAATCGTGCGGTGAAGATGCTTGATATGTTTGGTATTGATACAATCGTAAGCGACCAGCAGAATATTTTGCAGCTAGTTATTCGTACGCAGGCTCTGGGAAAAGATATTATGGAATATCCGCTTTCACGTATTTTTTGTCTGAACAATTCGATTCAAAATCCGATGCAGAAACATATTGGGGAACGTATTAGTGCAAGTGTATATAATCTATATGTTTCACGGGAACTTGGGTATACGGGGATTTTATTCCAGTGTGGGGAAAAGCATGGGTTTCATGTGCAGGAGGATTGTTTCTATCCTGAGATTATCGAGTTTGGTGGAACGGAACCGGTGAAGGATGCATCGCAGATGGGTGAGCTTGTGTTGACAACTATTGTAGCAGAGGCGATGCCGATTTTGCGCTATAGGACAGGGCAGGCTGTAAATCTGCTGCCAGAACCGTGTGCTTGCGGCAGAACGCTTATTCGTATTGCAACACCGTTTGATTGTGTGTCCAAAGCATAAGGAGAAAGACATTTCTACAGGGGTTTGCAGAGCGTTGCAGATCAGGAATGTCTTTCTTTTTTTACAAAAATACAGAAAGACAAAGGAGGTATTTTTTTGCGTTTTATACATACAGCAGACTGGCATCTGGGGCGGATTTTTCATGGTCATCATCTCACGGAAGATCAGGCTTATGTGCTGAAGGAGTTTGAATATATCGTGAAGGATAGTAAGGCGGAAGTCGTTCTTATAGCTGGAGATATCTATGATCGAGCGGTGCCGCCAATCGAGGCCGTGGAACTTTTAGATGAGACATTATCACATCTTTTGCTTGACCTTGAAGTGAAGGTCATCATGGTGGCAGGAAATCATGACAGCGCACAGCGCGTAGGCTTTGCAAGTCGTCTGCTCAAAGATCGCGGCCTTTTTGTGCGTGGTGTATTGGATAGGGAAATGGAGCCAGTTGTTTTAGAAGACGTTTTTGGACCAGTGTATTTCATGCCTTATACGTATGCAGAACCAGTGCTTGTACGTGCTGTTTTTGAGCAGGAGGACCTCATTGATTTTGATATGGCAACTGCTTATGTGGTGAAACAGGGATTATCACATCTTCCGGCGGACTGCCGTAAGGTAGCACTGGCACATGCATTTATTGCTGGTGGTGTTGTAACGGACTCCGAACGACCACTGTCTGTTGGTGGGTCAAGCAATGTGCGTGCAGCGCATTTTAAACCGTTTGATTACACTGCACTTGGTCATTTACATAATCCTCAGCGTGCTGGTGCAGAAAACATTCGCTATTCAGGTTCGCTTATGAAGTACTCTTTTGATGAGGCAGGGCAGGAAAAAGGAGTCTACATCGTCGATATGGATGAAAAGGGCAGTGTATCGATTGAAAAAGCAGTACTTCATCCGCAGCGCGATGTCTGCCGTGTAAGGGGGTTTTTTGATGAGCTGCTGCAAGATCGAAAAAAATACCCGGTAACAGAAGATTATATGCTTGTTGAACTTTTAGATATGGAGGCAATTCTTGATGTGCGAGGGCAGCTGGAAACAATTTATCCAAATCTCATGCAGATAGAGCGACCCAATTGGAATGTTGGCGGGGAACTGGCAAAAGAACGTATTGACTATCGGGCAAAGTCCGAAATAGAACTTTTTGGTGATTTCTTCCGGCAGATGACAGGGAACACAATCACAGAGGAACAGGAAAAGGTATTTCGGGAAAATGTGGATGAACTTTTTGCACAGGAAAGGGAGGCAAAGTGATGCGGCCGCTAAAATTGATCTTTTCAGCCTTTGGGCCGTATGAAAAAGAAACGACTCTTGATTTTGCAGAGCTTTGCGGTCGGTCGTTTTTTTTGATCCATGGAGCAACAGGTGCTGGAAAAACAACGATACTTGATGCGATCTGTTTTGCGCTTTATGGTGACGCAAGCGGGGAAAAACGTGAAGCCAAGATGCTGCGGAGTGATCGGGCAAAACCAGAAGAAGCCACGCAGGCTGAGTTTACGTTTTCACTGGGGGAAGATATCTATCGTGTCTGGCGCAGTCCGGAACAGTTGCGGGCAAAAAAACGCGGAATGGGGACAACACTGAGCCCGGCAGAGGCAATTCTTTATAAGGTGTTGGTGGATGGTACAGAAAAACTGTTGGCACAGGGCTATGCGAATGTTACCGTTTGTATTGAGTCCCTGCTTGGTTTTAAGAGCAGTCAGTTTCGTCAGGTGGTATTGCTGCCGCAGGGAGAGTTTCGTCGTCTGCTTATGGCAAATTCTGCCGAGCGTCAGGAGATTATGGAAGTGCTCTTTAAAACAGAGTTCTATCGCCATATTGAGGAGAAACTGCGTGATGAGGCGCGGGATATCACAGCAGCACAAAAGGAGTTTGCGCAGCAACGGCAGTTTATATTGGAAGAGGCACAGAGTACTTCTTTAACAGAACTGCTGGATAAGCTTGCGGAATGTAAAAAAAATGCGGCAGTGCTTGAAAAAAAAGTTATCGCAAAGCATGATTTGCAGCAAAAGGCACAGAAAGCAGATGCAGAGGGACAACTTGTGGAAAGCCGGTTTAAGGCTGCAGCTGCTGCAGTTGGAGAGAAAACTGCAGTAGAAGTTAAAATTCCGGCTGTGGAAGAATATCGGCAGAGCTTTTCCAAAGCAGAAAAAGCAGCACAGCTTGAAGATTGTGAAAAACAGATGGTGGATGCGGCAGAAATTGTCAAGCGTAAGAGTGATGAGTTGGCAAAACTGCGTATGAATGCGGCACAGCTGGCTGAGAAATTGTTGCGGGCTCAGTCAAATTTTGCTGCGGAAAATGCGCGTGAAACGGAACGTAAAGCATCGGACGCACTTGTACTGCAATTGCAGAAATTTACAAAACAGGCAGAAGAAATGGAAACTGCTGTGAATGCCTTGAAAGAAAAAGAAAAGCAGGCAGCCCTGCGGCGACTGCAGCAAGAGAAAACTGTGCAGAAGGCACAGAATTCGAATTGAAGCAGAAAAAAAGCTGCAGGAAGCAGAGGCAGACTACAACGAGAAGCAGACAAGTATGCAGCGATTGCAGCATCTCTTCGCAGAAGGACAGGCAGCTCTTTTAGCAAACCGCCTTGTAGAGAATGTTCCTTGCCCGGTTTGCGGCTCCCGACAGCATCCACAACCTGCTGTGATGCTGAACGTTGTACCAGATGAGGCTGAGATCAAAGCGGCACAGCAGGCTGCAGCAGCAAGTGATGCAATCCGCAATAAACAGCGGCAGGTAATGCAGGTCATGGAAAAGCAGCATCTGGCATTGCAGCAGCAAGCAGAACAATTGGCTGTAACGGCTGAAGGGGAATGCAAGGCAGCCCGGATTGTTTTGGTTGAGAAGGAAAAGGCACTACCTGAGATGTATCGTAAATCAGAATCCTTGAAAACAGCACAGCAAAAGGCGAAGATAGAACAGGAAACGCTTTATACTAGCTGGAAAAAAGCGGATGAACTGCGCCAGCAGCTGCAAAAAGAAGCGGCTGCAGCAATATCAAAGCGTGATGCAGTGGCAGAAAATTTACAAGAACTGGAAAAACGCAGTAATACAGCGATGACAGATTTTTTGCAGCGTTGTAAAGCGGGCGGTTTTGCCACATCCGAAGAATATCGAAAAGCAAAATGGACGGAAACGTATAGGGTGAAGGTTAAGCAGCATATTCGTGAGTTCGATGACAGGCTGACAGCGGTTCGTGCGGCTGCGACGAAGACGGCAGGGGATATAGAGAAGCTGGTCCGGCCGGACCTTGCAGTATTGGCGGAAAAATTGAAACAAACGAGTGATGAATATAATATTGCTTATGCTGATGAAAAGAAACTGATGGATGAAATAAAACGCATGCAGGATAAGGCGGCAAAATTGCAGTCATTGGAAAAAAAGTCAGCAGCAGTCGAGCAGAAATATCGGACAATTGGTACACTGGCAGATGTTGCCGGTGGGAAAAATGTGCATGGAATGACATTTCAGCGATTTGTGCTGAAATCTTTGCTGGCAGATGTGATTGAAGCAGCTAATATGCGTCTCAAAATCATGAGCCGTGGACAGTATTTGCTGCAGCCGGGAGAACGTGCCCGCAAGAATGCGGCGGGTGGCCTGGATATGGAAATCTTCGATGCGTATACAGGCTATGCAAGACCAATGGCAACACTTTCAGGCGGGGAATCATTTCTGGCGTCGCTGAGTCTTGCACTTGGTTTGGCAGATGTCGTGCAAAGCTACGCGGGGGGGATACATCTTGATACGATTTTTGTCGATGAAGGGTTTGGTACTCTTGATGCAGAAACACTGGATATGGCGCTGAAGGCACTGATTGAGCTGCAAAAAGGCGGTCGTATCGTAGGTATCATCTCGCATGTAGAGGAACTTAAAGAGCGGATTGATGCGCGGCTTGAGGTGACAAAAACACGTGAAGGCAGTACGGCAAAATTTATCGTTGGTTGATTATAATAGAGGAGAAAACTATGCTGGAATTTATTATAGGCCGGGCAGGCAGCGGTAAGACACGATACTGCCTTGATGCGATGCGGCAGGAGATGACAGCCTCACCAATGGGGAAGGCACTCTTTCTCATTGTACCAGAACATATGACTTTTAAAATAGAACGTGAGCTGGCGGGATCACCGGAACTTGATGGCTTTACACGCAGCTATGTCTTTGGTTTTCGCCGTCTGGCACGTCAGATATTGCTGGAGACGGGCGGTGCTGCATGGCCGCGCATTACGGAAGTTGGCAAGCGGCTGCTTTTATCAAAGGTGATGGTCCGTCATCTGAAGGAACTACAGGTTTTTGGCAAGGCTGCAAGACAGCGTAATTTTGGCGATTCACTGTCTGTAATGATTGAAGAATTTAAAAGCTATGGTATTAAACCACAGGGGCTTGTGAAGGCAGCAGCTTCAATGGATGATGGTCCATTGAAAGGGAAACTGCAGGATCTCTCGGTGATTTATCTTGGCTTTGCTGATGGCATGCAGGGGCGCTACAATGATGCAGAGGATATGCTTGAGACACTGGCTGAGAAGATACCAGAAGCCCAGCTTATGCAGCAGGCTGAAGTCTGGATTGATGGGTTCGTCTTTTTTAATCCACAGGAAATGAAGATTCTACGGTCACTTTTTCTGACAGCAAAAAATGTACATATTACACTTTGTGGTGAAGAGCTGGAAGGTCGGAAGCATGTGCCGGAGACATCGATTTTTCATCGTCAATGGAAGACACTTTGTCAGGTAGGTGCAGCAGCACGGGAATTGGGGATTGACTACTGTGTACATGAGCTTTCTAACCAGCCACGATTTCAGGCATCTGCTTTGTATCATATTGAAAAAAATATGTTTCAGTTTCCTTTTCGGGTCTCAACAGAGCAGGCGGGTGTACAGCTTGTTG
>WSSedB1CaDRAFT_10001147_pt1 | contig 10349 bp, 11 predicted proteins | sample WetSurSB1Cattail_FD_9460 | JGI IMG/M metagenome (IMG submission 9460)
GTTCGATATCACGCGGACTATATACCTTAGCCAGTTCGTGATATTGTTTAAGCATCTCGGCATCATCATTTATCCAGTCGCCCATTGGAGACTTTGGCATCTCCACCCCGTCATACATATCAAGATAAGATTGCAAAGGAACCAACGGTGGATGCGGATGCACATAGGACATATAAAAGAACGCCGGCCGGGTCGGGTCCTTGCGTTTTATCATATTAACCATTTGTGCTGTAGCCCATGTCGTTTGGTGTGCTTCTTCGGGTAAGTGCCAAGGGCGAGTGTAATATTGATTATTTGACATGCCATGTGCATATTCTTTCCCCAGATATCCATGTTCACCCAGCCAAATTTGATAATCGTCAACTATCCCAAAATTATATCTGGCCTCTTCCGATAAAATTACATCATCAAAGCCAATCCGGTTACGCTGTGGATATACATGCAATTTCCCTACTGCATAGGCCTGATACCCTGCATCACGAAAGGATTGTGCCATAGTTTTTACATTTGGCATTAGCATAGTATCAGAATATACCCTGTCACCATGTGTGCGTGGAAAAGTACCTGTCATCAAAGAACGACGAGCCGGGATACATACAGGACACGTACTGTAGCAGTTAGTAAAACGAATGCCATTCTGCGCCAATTGATCTAACGTTGGTGTCATCATGACTGTATCACCTGCGCAGCCCATTCGAGCTGCCGACCAATGGTCCACATTAATTAATAGTACATTTGGTTGCTTGTTCATAAAATTTCCTCCCCATCTTAAATCGATTGTCCAACGTTTATAGGCTAACCCGTCCGCCAGATATCTGTTATCTCATTAGACATAGTATCAACTCCCATTTATTGAAATGTATATATATTAAAAGTCAGGCACTGCCAAGATTACGCCATACGCGATACAGTATGCTGATAATACTGTATCGCAGTCGACAAACCCGGGATATTTGCCAAAACAAAAGGAATAAACACTTTTTGTGCATCACACCATTGGGGAATACTGGGATTTCCTTTCGTTTCCGATTGTTCCCTCATTCTGCGGCAACCACCACGGCACCAGCGCAACCACTGGCAATTTTTACAGCCGTCAGGCAATTGTTGTGCACATCGAACAAACTCTTTAGCCTTTTCATTTTCTAAAAGATCCCGAAAAGAAGCATCGTAGATACTGCCTAATCTCCACTGATCCAGGACATAAAAATCACAAGGATACACGCTGCCATCCGCCTCAACTACTAAATTGACGCTACAGACACCACGCATTGAACACAACTCCGGTTCTTGCTTATACATCACCATGCTGGCAAAGTTATCAAATTCTCTTATAGAAATGGGTTGTCCCAGCTCCCAGCCTCTTTTCCAAAGTGCAAACATCCGGCATAGGAATTCACCATATTCCTGTGCTCGCGGTATTTCCTCACTATTATCGTCCTCAAAACCTGCAATACATGGGATAAGCTGGACATGCGTAAATTTTTGACGTTCATAAAATTTATAGAGGCTTTCAGCATGATGCAATTGTCTTTGGGTTATAACAGAAAGGATATTAAAATCCACTTTGTACCTTCGCAATCTCTGAATACTCTTTTGCACGCGATTAAAGGTGCTTTTTCCTTTCGTATCTATTCTGTTATAATCATTAACTTCTGCCGCTCCATCAAGAGATACGCCCAACAGGAAATTTTCCTGCGCCAAGAATTCACAGAAAGCATCATCGAGCAAGAGACCATTCGTTTGAAGCACATACGAAGCTGTACAGCTTTTAGCAGCAAAAGCTGCTTTGACATAAGCAATAAAATTTTCGAAAAATTCTTTCCCACACAGGGTAGGTTCTCCTCCTTGAAAGGCAAACGTAAGTTGTCCCCCCTCATCAATTTCTGTAACCGCCCGATCGATCAACAGCTTCATTGTCGTTTCGTTCATCATCCCCAAATTAGCTGTTTGCCGATGCCGGGCGACGTCATGATAGAAACAATACCTACAGCGCATGTTACAACTGCTGGAAACTGGTTTTATTAAAACTGTCATATTTTTCATCTAATCTGCAACTCCTTTCGATTCGTACTGTAGCAACACACAAACGCCATTATTTTTCAAAAACAATCAATTCATTCAGAAAATAGTGATATTTATAGTCCACTGTATTTTCGTTTAAATTTTGCAAAGTATATTTTGTTAATTATTTTAACTAAATATACTTTACTACAAAAGTTCTGATATTTCAATACTATTTAGTAAATTATTTTTACTAAATAGTATTGAAATATTTTCTACCAAGTACTAACCTCAGACAGAGCAGAGCTTGCATAAAGCTATGTAGTGAACTGCTCCAGATAAAATGGCCATTGAAAAAAAGCCTGCAGTCGTAAGATAAAATTACGACTGCAGGCTTTATCATATCCGAAAGAAGAACTTTCATAGTATGGACAAACAATGAAAGATACGATTGTTGCATATTTTTTTGTAACTATACTACTAAATGCTCCCCATCCTTAAATGCTCTTAAAGCCAACTCTTCAAACTCTGCCGAAGCAGGCTTACTCTCACTCGTTCCACAGTAATGAATACTGTCCTCCAGTTTCCAACCATATGATTCTAAGATACTAGTAACAAACTTAATTCCATCTGCCCCGATTGTAGGATCTGCACTACCCTCAGCAAATATCATAAGCAATTTTTTACCCGGATGTCTCGGTTCAAAAATTATTTCCCAACATTGGGAAGGTACGATCTAACCACACTCTTGCTTGACCAGTAATTTGATAATAATAGATTGGAGAGCCAAACACAATAGCATCCGCTTCATTAATCGCCTCATACATTGGCTGTAGATAATCTTGAACAGCGCAGCCATCATGCGTACGACAATAAAAGCATCCCTGGCAACCTCGAATTTCGGAGTTATTTAAATCAAATTCAATAATCTCAGCACCTTTGGATTCGGCTCACTTTACCACTTGTTCCAGCAGTTTTGCAGTATATCCATTTTTTCTTGGGCTGCCTTTAAAAACAACTACCTTTGTCATTTCACATCTCTCCATTTAAATACAATTTTTCTCATAAACAAGGTGAATTATCCATTGACTAACTTAATTATATTAATTAACATATAAATCAACAAGTACACAAAAAATATTTAGTTACTAATAATTATATAATCAATGGAGGCTGACCTTATGGAAGAATGCTATCGGTGGTAAATGGAAGCTCTTAGTCATATGGACCATATATCAAAATGGAGTTATTCGATTTAATGATCTGCAGAGAAAAGTTGATGGCATATCCAGCATCATGCTCTCAAAAAATTTAAAAGAGCTCGAAAACGATTTTCTTATTATTCGACATCAATACAATGAAATTCCCCCAAGGGTAGAATATGAATTGTCGGAACTTGGACAAAAACTTATTCTTGCCTTGAATTTCCTTAATGAATGGGGTGGGGAAGTTTATAAATATAAAAAAGGCTGCTGCTAGCATAACAGTATAAACCCCAAAAGTAGAAAACACATATCCTTATATATTAATGTACTGGACTTTTTAAATTCAGTATAATTACGCCGATAATGATGAAAGCTATCCCGATGAAAGTATAATTGTTGACAGGTTCTTTCCAAATCAGAATAGCTATGAAAGCTGTTAGAATCGTCCCAAATCCCGACCAGATAGCATAGGCAATGTTGAGTGGAATAAGTGTCAAAGATTGGGAAAGCGTATAAAATGATCCACCCATTCCTATGACAAAAGCAAGACTAGGCACGAGTTTGGAAAAACCGAATGATGCTTTCATCATGGATGTTGAAAACACCTCGCAGGCAATTGCTATACAGAGAAGTACATATCCCTTCATCTTATTTCCTCCCTAGTCAATGAGATTAAATACTCTGATACCTGTTCTCGAAGTTCTTTTCCCAAATTCATTCCCAATAACTGATTATAGTACATTCCGTCAACAGCAAGTCTGATGACGGTCGAAACGATTGGACTCATCTGATCATTTTCAATACGATCCTGGAGTGTCTTCAAATAGCCAGCCGTAGACTTTACTAGGTCAGGGCTTGTTGCAACCGCAGCTAAGAGAGCGGCATTCATTTCAAATTCATTATCCAATTGGCTGAATGTATTGTTCGTATAGGCTCTTGTCCATTTACCAAAATTGCACGGATCTGCATTTGCAACATGTTCTACGTTATTAATAAACTTCTGCATAAAAAAATCATTCATACATTGCATTAATTCATCTTTACTGCCAAAGTGATATAGTAATCCGCCTTTACTTATCTTTGCTTCTTTTGCAACGCTTTCCAGTGTTAAAGCTAGGACCCCTTTGGAATTAATAACCCGTGCGGTGGCTCGTAATATTTTTTGTCTCATATCACTTTTGACATCTTCAAGTTTATTCTTCATAAAAAGACCTCCGAATTAGTTAATAGTACAATATATTATATACCGTCCAGACGGTATAGTAAATAAATGTTTTTATTATCCAATCCGGACAGTTCTTTGCTTCTGCCATTGCCTTCATCCATATGCACAATACGTGCCTCGTTCTTTATTCCTCGCTAGTCGATGTCTCTTTTAAAGATGCAGCAGAACGCAATGAATGTTGCAGACCGTATCTTCGTTCACCCTATTTTCTCGACAAGTATTTTATCTTTTCGCTTAACGCCCCTCATTTGAGGAATGCACTGAGATTCATTATCTGATCTCTTATGATATTTACCGAAATGCGATTTTCACCCATAAGCACAAACTTGCTTCGTTGGAAGTTCTGCACAAAAAAAGCTCAAGTAGCGTTTTAGTACTTGAGCCTTTTCTGTAAAAAACTAAACAAGAAAATTTCTTTTATGTTATCCTTGGTAAGCATAATAATACAATTCATGTCTCTATTTAATTACCGGCTTATCTCCTAATATGCTAAGCAGTTGATCTCTTACAACAGCGATGCAACCATAAGCAACACCAAGCTCTCCCAGACTGGAGCAGTAAATGTTCAAAGATTCCCAATAACGTTTTGGTAAGCTCTGAGAGACAATTGTCTTAATTTCTTCCAACATTAAAGAAGCCTCTATTATGGAACCAAGATTTCCACCAATGCATATGCAACTAGGATTAAATGCATTAATGACATTAACCACGCCGATTGCCAAATACTGCACTATCTCATGGAGGGACTCTATAACTATAGGATCCCTTTTTCTTGCCCTATCTAAAATTTCTTCAATATATTTATAATGCTGAGATTGTCCTGGGTACAGTTTATGAAACAACGCACGAATAGATGCATATTCTTCCAAACATCCTTTGCTTCCACATGTACATTGCCGACCATTCACCTCGATAATAAAATGCCCAATTCTCCCAGCAAAGCCATGTTGCCCTGAAACCAGATTACCATTCGAATACATACTGGCACTGATGCCCCAAGTACCGGATATATATACCAGCTGCTCGAACGGACTCGCTTTTCCAAAATGAATTTCCCCCATGGTAGCAGCCTGTATAGTAGATTGTATAAAGAGCGGAATACCTAGCATATATTTTTCCATCTCTTGTAAAATAGGAAATTTATTCCATTTTGGCATATTTTGTATGCTTTCAATTACGCCAGTCTGATGGTTATAATTCGGGAAAGCACATCCGATCCCTACAATCCCCAATTTACAAGTCTTATACTGTTCCTTCAACATATTTATGGTTTCCGTAATTTGCTGTATAAAAACCTCTGGAGCGATTTCTATGTCCGAAAGAATAATATTTTCCAGCATAACTCCTGAGAGACTGGTAACAACAACTCGTATAAAAGGAATATTCATCTCAATACCAACCAATACGCCGGAATCACCATTTATGCTAAGCAAGGTAGCCGGTCTTCCCTTTCCGCTCCCAACTGCCCCTAACCCACGAACAATACCTTTTTTTAATAAATAATCTACACAATTAGACACAGTTACCTTGTTTGAGCCTGAGATTGTAGCAAGTTTAGCTCTTGAAATAGGCTGATTCAATAAAATCAGTTTGTAAATTTTATCCAGATTTAAGTTTCTCATCACTTCAAAAGTACCACTTGCACCAATATATGAATTCATATTTTCACCTTTACTGATCGATTATTTTCGAAATCTTACACGCACTAGTTTATCGAAAACCATTTACCACTTTTAGCTGAAGCCCATATCACAGGTATCATCTATCTTCAAAAACATACATAAATTGTAACAACATTTTCGCCAAAGGTACATTAGACTGGGAAAAACCATCCGTTTTCAACTCCTTTTGGTTTGTTTGGTCACTTATTTTTTTCGGAGCTAACGATAGTTTTTCCTATTCTTTTTTGCGAACTTCATTATATGCTATCTAAACGATCCCGCATTATCGCATGATTGCAAAGGGGCAACCAGCACGGGCGGACACTCGGCATCAAAACCACACCAGCACAAAACCTTTGCAGCTAACACCTCCGGTAACATCCCTGGCTGATAGAGATCAATAATTCTCTCAGGCATGCAGACTCTCCTTATAGCGTTTTTTGAACCGCATCAGGCTGATGATTTCAGCCTGATCCATATCCGATAACTCCGAAAACGTCCTGGCAAACATGACTGCCTTACCTTCATTCGTCACATTTCCATGTATCAGTTCTTCCATAGGTACGCCATACAAATCTGAAAAAGCAGCCAACTCCGCTGCTGTAACATCACGGTTGCCAGATTCGATAGCCACAATAGTAGTACGGGACATCCCCATCTGCTTAGCAACAAACTCCTGCGTCAAGCGCAGATTTTTTCTAATTTTCTTTAGTCTTTCATGCATAGTAACCCTCCTCTCCAACATTTAGTCTACCCGAAAAAGTCAGTATTGTAAATATAAAATGTCGTATTTTATTACTTTTTTTATATTTTGTTTACCCTTCCGTGGGTGCTATCTTCTTTGCAATTCTATGGGCAACTACAACCTAGACATGGCTGATGTGCTTTGTAGGAATGGCGAAGACTTTTCTTGATTACAAGAATACCTGGCTAACCTATTTGGATCCGGCAACTATGCCGTTTTATATGCTCCAACAGACGGTTATTATGATAATCGGGTCAAAGTAGACACTGGTCTATAGAATCTACTCTTTACGTGCTGCCGCTTCAACTGCAAACACCATGCCATCGATTTTAATCTGATTGTCCGTAGCTGTTCCTTGAAGCAATTTTATGAATACACATTGCTCATCCACCGGATTCCACTGCACGAACTTGCCAAAAGGATGTACCAGGTCGCGGCTTCCCAGTACCGCAGCTAATCTCTACGATACTTCAGGCAGCTGCTCGCCTTAATAAAAATGCAAAGACGCAATAATACCATCCAGCATGGGCTTTATAAGTCCGGCGAAATTCCAACTGTGCCCCAGGGGAATATGTAGCATAAGTTCAATACCATACTGCCCATTATAAGCCAAAGCATCGACCAGCATGCGGTTTTCTTTCATAGTCCACCAATATTCGTGCGGTTTCGTCGGCATTTTTTCTAAAACTATGTCCTTCCAGGAAGCAAGTACACGCTTTTCCTGCCAATACCGGGATTTTTGTATTTTATCGACCCATGCATATTCTTGATAATGCGTATATTCTTCCTGCTGTTCTTCGGATGCAGCCACCTTTTCATAGCTCCGTTCAATGAAAAATCCATTCTGACAGACCTGTTGAAAAACACCGGTTCCCACATTGTAAAAAAGAATATTGTCGATATCACAAACAGCCTGATCTGGGGAATTATAGTGGCCATATAGTATGTTTTCTGCTTTGGGGCACATGTTCCGGATGGCTTCTTTTAAATCTTTTTTCATATCCCGGCGCCAGTCCGTTGGCGCAAAAGGGAGCCGGGCAACAGACCATAGCTCGGTTACATTATTGTTGGGGAACGGATATTTAATATAGTAATTCATACGCTTCTCCTTGCAGCCGTGTAAACCAAACAAACGGCTGATTATCTTTTCACATTACTACAAAAACAGGCGACGAAAACAAGTACGTCCAGCTTGTTTCGTCGCCTAATAAAGCTCTGTTCCTGTGCGAAATTCTCTTATCCCAGCTGTTTCCCTGCTTTGTCCAGCATGCATCCTTCCGTCACTTCTTTCGTATTGATGGTCCTGCATTTCCTCGCCCCCCGACAATTGCCTACTGCAAATGCATCGGCTAATTCTCTCCCTAAACACAATAGAGCCCAAAGTCCTTGCTTTGGCCAATTGTGCAAAAGCATTTATATTTCTATATATTATAAGACTGTGCTCCTCTAATTTCAAATAAATCGCACAATATAGCGTCCTAAACGACCAAGACTGGCCTCTTTTTTTTTTCAAATCTGGCCCTTTTACGAAAGATAGTTTACATGTTTTAATAATAACTATCATGTGCACAGATAATAAAAATTGGGGGCTAGAAGTTATGGATAACAATGAAGTATTCTTGAAAGTAGGTATATTTTTGTTTGATGGTGTTGAGCCAACCGATTTCATTGGACCTTATGATGTATTTACTGCTGTAGATTCCGGATATCCTGAAAAACAAACCACGCTGTATAAGACACCACATACCATGTATGACGTTTTTACCGTCAGCGAAACTAAGAAAGATATACATGTTAGTGCGGGAGGATTCGTGTTTAAAGCTGAATATGATTTTAACGATTGTCCCGCAATTGATATATTAGTTGTCCCTGGCGGTCGAATAACAGAAGCACTGTTATCTAATACAAATGTAATTGCCTGGCTTAAAAATCAGAGTGAAAATACAGAGATTACCTTCTCTGTATGTAGCGGCGCTTTATTACTTGCAAAAGCTGGATTGCTTAAAGAATCATTGGCTACAACACATCATCTTGCTTTTGATGCTTTATTAGCTATTGATCCAACAATAACACTGAAAAAAGATGCGCGTTTTATTGACAATGGTCGAATTATCACGGCAGCCGGAGTTACAGCTGGGTACGATGCAGCAATGCATATCATCTCTAAAACAGGTGGGCGTGATGCTTTTTTCAAAGCTGGTGAAATATTGGAATATGGCGATGCTTGGAAAAGCGTACAAAGACGTTTATCCGGACTACCTGTGTATCGAACAATTACTGATAAATGTATCAAATGTGGTAAATGTATGAAGGTTTGCCCATTTGGTGCGGTTGTAGAAGGTGAAAACAAATTTATGATTCAGCCTGCGCGTTGTGTCGGTATAGGTCCATGTGCCAAACTATGTCCAGCAGGGGCTATTGAATCATTATTCTAGAGAGATTGGCTATGCTCCTGAAACCCAAGCCTATATAAATGGTTTGTAATTCCGGGGAGAACAGTAAATCCTGTTCTCCCCGGAATTATTTACTCAGCGCAGGTCGTAACTTGATAGTGAAAATAGTGTAAGCAACTTCGTAGTATAGCTTCCTTCTATCAATAGGGACGGAATAAAACATTGGCTGAAGAATATTTTGCATCATTGGCAATGATGATATAACCAAAAGGCACGAAGAAATTACTCAGCTTATTGAACTGTCAAATGACACGTATAGTTTGATAGAGTACCTACGCAAAAAATATAGAAACATCGTATTCAATCTTATATTTTTTCATAAATCCTAAATTGTATGACCAAGCTGATAAACCAACTCAACTCAATGAAGCCATATTTGGCGCAATAGACTGATAGCCGGATCGATATCTTCATCTTTTATGCCTCCATAGCCCAAGAGAACACGCCCCATTTTACTGGGCGGAGATTCTACCCAGATATTATTGCTGGAAAGATATATGCCCGCCCTAAGTGCCTTGTCAATCAAAATTGTTGAAGATATGTTTTTTTTTAAATCCAGTAAAACATGAATGCCGGCATTTTCTCCAGATATTGTAATGGTTTCACCAAAGTGCTTTTGTAGTGCGTGTAATAAAATATCTCTTTTTTTCTTAAACTGACGAAGTGTTTTTCGCAAATGACTTTCAAAAAGATTTTCCTGTAGGAAGAGCTCCAGTGGTTTTTGCATGATGAATGGTACAGAACAAGAAAAATTTTCGCTTTTTTGCTGTAAGGATAATGCTAAGTTTTGCGGCAATACCATATAAGCAATCCTTAAGGAGGGAGAAAGGATTTTGGAAAAGCTGCCCATGTAAATCACTTTATCTGGTGCTAGTCCCTGTAAAGCCGGTGCTGGTTTTACATCATAGCGAAGATGACAGTTATAGTCATCTTCAATAATCAGAGCATTCCGTTCATAGGCCCAATCAATAAGCTGTACTCTTCGGGTTATCGACATAGTTCTTCCCGTCGGAAACTGATGTGAGGGTGTCACATATACAGCATGCGCAGTGGTGTTCC
>WSSedB1CaDRAFT_10001148_pt1 | contig 10345 bp, 6 predicted proteins | sample WetSurSB1Cattail_FD_9460 | JGI IMG/M metagenome (IMG submission 9460)
CATCCTGATCGATGCCCCGCCGGTCCTCGCGGTTACGGATGCGCCACTGCTCACGGCGTTGTCTGACATAGTCCTGGTTGTTATCGAGACAGGCCGGGTTCCGCTCAAAGCCGCACAGCAGATGCAGGAAACATTGGTCAGCGTTAATGCCACGGTTGCCGGAATGATACTTAACGACAAAACCGGTAAGGGCCGGGAACACTACGGATACGGCTATTATGGCGGCAAGTATTACGGCTATTCCGGATACGGGTATTACAGTGAACCAAAGGAAGAGAAGAAAGGGCTGTTGCACACGATACTCAAAAGAATGCCAGGAGGTCGTGGGTTGGAGAAACGTATTGGTAAATGGCGTGGATCATCAAAGACAAAGAAGGTCTGAGGCAATGGCAGGCGGCTGTGTGGCAGGATGACAACCATGATCGATTTTCATTCTCACATACTTCCTGGTCTGGACGACGGTGCGGCGAACATTACGGAAGCCGCTGCCATGGCCCGTATTCTGTCGGACGCTGGCTTTTCGGAGGTTTGCTGCACCCCTCACAGGATATCCGGATGTTACGACGCGGACAATGGGACTGTCGGCAAAAAGACGGAAGAGTTGCGCAAAAGCATCAATGCTCTGGGCATCGATATTCTGCTCCATCCTGGCAGTGAGTACTACCTCGACGAATTTCTCCTGGGGGGGCTGGAAGAATGCGTCACTTACCGGGAAACACGGTTTCTCCTTGTGGAAATTTCAAACAATATGACGGTTGAATTTATCCGAGAGGCCTGTTACCGCATACGATGCCGTGGGTTCATACCCGTTATAGCCCATCCGGAGCGATGCAAGCTGTTCGATTTCCCTCCACCTTCAAAGAATGGACTCCGGGAGTGGTTCTTCAAGGTTCAAGGTTCAAGGTTCATGGTTACAAAACAAACGCCAGACGTCGAACATCCAGCGTTGAACGGCAGTGCGTGACACTGGATACGACATCAGGTATGTGCGGATCATACGTTCCCTCTCCACTACCCGCGGCGAACTGCTGGTGGTCGATTTTGAAAAGATGCTGCGGGGTGAGGCGCTGCCGTTCCCGCTCACGGATGGCGATGTTGTCTATGTTCCCAAAAGCGCTTTCGGCAACTGGAACGATGCCTTGGCTGAACTTCTCCCGTCGCTCCAGCTCATCAGTGCTCTTCTTCAGCCATTCGTCAATGCCAAGTATCTGATGAAGTGAGGCAGGTAAAGACTATTTTGAATTTTGGGTTTTAAATTTTGAATTAGAAAACAAGACTGAGTTGATGTGATTACAGAAATATCTGAACCGGGAATTGAATGAACCAAACTGACCAACTCCAGGCTCACCACCCTGAGCAAACTGAAGAAGTCCATCTTTTCGACTACATCAATGTCATTGTCCGGCGCCGCAAGATTTTTGTGCTGGCCTTTGTCGTTGTTTTTTTCGGTGTGACACTCTACACCTTCACCATGAAGCCGGTCTACGAGGCATCAGCCATCCTCAACGTCCGGGACGACAAAGCTAAGAGCGGCGGCGTGCTTGGCGAGCTTTCCCTGTTAGCCAGCAACAACCCGATCGATGCTGAAATCGAGATTATCAAGTCGCGCACCAATGCTGAGCAGGTGGTGAAACAACTCCACCTAGACTGGCAGGTATTGAAGCAGTCCGATGGGCTTTCTTTCAAAATCCTGGAATTTACCGTGCCCCCTGGTGAGGACAATAGCTTCCGGATAGAACTAACCGGGCCGCACAGCTATCAGGTTCGCGATAGCGACAAGAACATCGTCGGCAGCGGTAAAGCAGGTCACCTCATGCAGGGAAAAGGTGTTTCCCTTCTTCTTACAGATCTCAAGGGGAAAACAGGGGATGAATGCCAACTCACCCTCGTTTCCTTCAACAACAGGGTCGAAAATCTCCGCCATGCGATCAAGGCAATGGAGGTGGGAAAAAAGACTAATGTCATCGGTATTTCCTATACGGATACCGATCCGGTACAGGCGCGCAACGTGGTCAATAGTCTGGTCCAGGCCTACCTCGATAAGACCGTTGCCCTCAAATCTCAGGAGGCGAACAGCACCGTTGATTTTATCGATGACCAGCTCAAGAGTGTCCGGCTGGATCTCGATAAAGCCGAGACCAATTTGCAGAACTACAAATCTTCCTCGGGAGTAGTAAATCTCGACAGCGAAGCGGAGAATCTGATCTCGAAGTTCTCAGAGACTGAAAAGGAACGGGCGGGGATTAATCTTCAGAAAAAACAGGTTGAGTTCACTCTTGCTTCCCTGAAGGAAGCGGCCCGCAAAGGAACCACCTATTCACCTGCAACAATGCTTGCAGATCCGCAGGTGGCCGGTATGGCCGGCAAACTGGCAGATCTGGAAGTGCAGAAGCGGGCGCTCCTCAATGAATATACCAAGGACCATCCACTGGTTAAGGGACAGCAGGGACAAATTGACGAGCTTCAGCGGAAAATACAGGCGACCTATGAAACCTCGCACCGGAATTTGGTCCGGCAGGAAGGGGATATTACTCGGCAACTCGCCGCTTACGAGGGTACCCTGAAAAGCCTCCCCGCGGCTGAGCGCGATTTGGCCCGGCTGATGCGGGTATCCAAGGTCAACGCTGACATCTTCACTTTTCTCCTTCAGAAGCACGAGGAGGCCCGCATCGCCAAGGCCTCCACCATCAGCAACATCAATATCGTCGACCCGGCCATAACTCCCGAAAGACCGGTCAAGCCACAAAAGATGAAGAACCTGCTGGTCGGCCTGCTGGTCGGCGGCATGCTCGGCGCGGGGCTGGCATTCTTCCAGGAATACCTGGACGATACTATCAAGGATGCAGATAGCGCCAAGCGTCAATTAAAATGGCCTCTGCTGGCTGTAATCCCACAGATATACACAACGGAGGAAGAGGGGAAGGCTTCTCTCCTGACGCACTTGGAACCGAAATCACAGGCCTCGGAGGCGTTCCGCAGCTTGCGCACGGGCATCCATTTCTCGTCGGTGAATCGTGAAAACAAGGTGATCCTTCTTACCAGCACCTTCCCCGGTGAGGGAAAGAGCACCATAGGAGTCAATCTGGCCTGTATCCTCACCCAAACCGGCGCCCGGGTTGTCTTGCTCGACTGCGACCTGCGCAGATCCACGCTCCATGAAAAGCTCGAATGCTCTAGGGAACCCGGCCTGACGGATTTTCTGGCAGGTGACGCGGTTGCAGATGATGTTATTCGGCAAACCCAGATCCCGAACCTCCATTTCATCAGTGCGGGCATCATTCCGCCCAACCCGGCGGAACTTCTCGGCTCACGGCAGATGAAAGAACTGATTGGTTTTCTCCGGGAAGGTTTCGATACCATCCTGATCGATGCCCCGCCGGTCCTCGCGGTTACGGATGCGCCACTGCTCACGGCGTTGTCTGACATAGTCCTGGTTGTTATCGAGACAGGCCGGGTTCCGCTCAAAGCCGCACAGCAGATGCAGGAAACATTGGTCAGCGTTAATGCCACGGTTGCCGGAATGATACTTAACGACAAAACCGGTAAGGGCCGGGAACACTACGGATACGGCTATTATGGCGGCAAGTATTACGGCTATTCCGGATACGGGTATTACAGTGAACCAAAGGAAGAGAAGAAAGGGCTGTTGCACACGATACTCAAAAGAATGCCAGGAGGTCGTGGGTTGGAGAAACGTATTGGTAAATGGCGTGGATCATCAAAGACAAAGAAGGTCTGAGGCAATGGCAGGCGGCTGTGTGGCAGGATGACAACCATGATCGATTTTCATTCTCACATACTTCCTGGTCTGGACGACGGTGCGGCGAACATTACGGAAGCCGCTGCCATGGCCCGTATTCTGTCGGACGCTGGCTTTTCGGAGGTTTGCTGCACCCCTCACAGGATATCCGGATGTTACGACGCGGACAATGGGACTGTCGGCAAAAAGACGGAAGAGTTGCGCAAAAGCATCAATGCTCTGGGCATCGATATTCTGCTCCATCCTGGCAGTGAGTACTACCTCGACGAATTTCTCCTGGGGGGGCTGGAAGAATGCGTCACTTACCGGGAAACACGGTTTCTCCTTGTGGAAATTTCAAACAATATGACGGTTGAATTTATCCGAGAGGCCTGTTACCGCATACGATGCCGTGGGTTCATACCCGTTATAGCCCATCCGGAGCGATGCAAGCTGTTCGATTTCCCTCCACCTTCAAAGAATGGACTCCGGGAGTGGTTCTTCAAGGTTCAAGGTTCAAGGTTCATGGTTACAAAACAAACGCCAGACGTCGAACATCCAGCGTTGAACGGCAGTTTGTTGGACTATCTGATTGAGATCGGCTGCCGCTTCCAGGCGAATATCGGCAGCTTTGCCGGAATCTATGGTGAAGGTGTCCGAAGACGGGCAGTAATTAGTCTCCAGGAAGGACTGTATAGTTATCTCGGCAGTGATGCGCACAGTTCCCGAAACCTGGCCGAATGGCTGGACAAGGGGTTGCGTGAGATTGAGCGGTGTGTCGGTTATGAAGGATTGCAAAACTTAAGGGTTTGACGGTGAATAAAGAGATAATTCCAATTCCAAATCGAGGATGAAATCAAGGCGGCGAGGATTGATGCGACGTAGGTGTACAGATAGTACGTTGAGGAACTGAAAACGAGCCAACGAATATAGCGCCCTGATTTGGAATTGTGGAATAAGGCTTTCGCTGCCCCCCCTCCGAACCTCACCTTATCATAGGAGGCTTAAAAAGACTTTCCACCTGATAAGGGGAGACTGATGGGGGGATTTAGATGCTCCAGCGGCTAATTGTCGACTATCGTTTTCAGGAATCATCTGGGGGAAGGAAAAAATCATGACCACTTCATTTGTACATAACTGATTTCAACTCGTTCGCAGTCTAGCAGTTTCAACTGCCCGGAGAACGGGATTATGCTGATGAATTTAAACGGTTGAAAGATGCAGTCATGGAACAACGCGCTTACAGGAGAGGTCCCGTACCTGAATCGGGGTGTCTCGCCGGATATGAAGAGGATTTTTCTTTCACAAGAGGTTTCAACAATGGGGGTAAGGTGTTGGAAATTAAATTACTTCTTCAGACAATCAGAAAGTGAGGAAAACATATGCCTATAACTTTTGCAATCATCGGATGTGGAAGAATTGGCCAGAGACATGCAAAACACGCTGTAAACAATGGCAAGCTTGTGGCTGTATGTGACAATGATTATAGGAAGGCTAAAGCTATCTCGGGGGAATACTCAGACGTGAGAGCCTATGAACACATCAATGACCTACTTAACACTGAAAAAGTTGATGTTGTTGCCATTTGTACCCCGAATGGCATGCATTGCCAGCATTCAATTATGGCCTTAAATGCTGGCTGCCATGTTCTTTGCGAGAAACCAATGGCAATTTCTCTATATGACTGTGGAGAGATGATTAAAATTGCAGAAAAAAATAACAGAAGACTTTTTGCTGTTAAACAAAACAGGTTTAATCCCCCTATTGTTGCATTAAAGCAAGCCATAGATGACGGTATTCTTGGTAAAATATACAGTGTGCAATTAAGCTGCTTTTGGAATAGAAAAAATGATTATTACAAGGATTCATGGAAAGGAACTAAAGATCTTGATGGTGGAACGTTATTTACACAATTTAGTCATTTTATTGATCTTTTATATTGGATCGTTGGGGATGTGAAAAAAATATATGCGCTCACAGCAAATTTTGCACATAAAGGCATTATTGAATTTGAAGACACAGGTGTTGTAGCACTTGAATTTTTTTCAGGTGTTATTGGTACAATAAATTATACAGTCAATAGTTATAACAAAAATATGGAAGGTTCACTTACTATATTTTCAGAAAAAGGTACTGTGAAAGTTGGGGGACAGTATTTAAATGAACTGGAATACCAGAATATAGAAAATTATAAATTTGAAAATATACCAGCAGGTAACTCTGCAAACAATTACATAAATTATCAGGGTTCAATGTCTAATCATGATCTTGTTTATGAAAACATGATAGATGTTCTTGTTAATAATGGATCTATTTCTACAAGTGCTTTTGAAGGTTTAAAAACTGTTGAATTTATTAATCACATTTACACATCTGCAAAATTACATAATGGAGCCTAAATGAATACACCTATTTTGCTTGATTCAAATATAGTCAATGTAGAGTTTGGTATTGATGTTAAGGTCGTTAAGCCAGCAAACATATATGGGTGCGTTATAGGTGATTCTTCTTTTATTGGTCCTTTCGTGGAAATACAGAAAGACGTCATCATCGGGAAACGCTGCAAGATACAGTCTCATGCATTTATCTGTGAGATGGTCACAATTGGAGATGACTGCTTCATTTCTCACGGAGTTATGTTCATTAATGATTTATTTGCCAAAGGACATCCTGCGGGAGGAGTGAAAGAACTCTGGAAACCGACAATAATCGGCAATAATGTTTCTATTGGTTCTAACTCAACCATCCTTCCAGTAACACTTGTTGACAGGGTTGTGGTTGGTGCTGGATCGGTTGTGACAAAAGATATTCTTGAAGCTGGAGTTTACGTCGGGAATCCTGCCCGCAAGATTCGGTCGCTCTAACTAAAAATATAAATCCATAAGAAAGGTTAAGTCGAATGCAGAAAATACCTTTTATGAACCTTGCAGCGCAGTACGAGAAAATAAATCCAGAAATCCAGCAAGCAATCAATAATGTTCTGGAATCAACTAAATTTATTATGGGACCGGATGTAGGTTTGTTTGAGAGGGAATATGCTGCTTTTTGTCGTGCTCAATATTGCATCGGCGTAGGCAATGGAACAGATGCGCTTACATTGGCCTTGAGGGCGCTTGGAGTTACTGAAGGTGATCGAGTTATAACCGTTCCAAATACATTTATTGCCACTACGGAAGCGATTACCCTGGCAGGCGGCAATGTTGAATTTGTTGATATAAATCCGAATACATTTCTAATAGATCCCAACAAACTTGAAACTAGGGTCAAGTATCTCAGAAAAAAAAATATTCCATTAAAAGCGGTAATAGCTGTGCATTTGTATGGTCAGTCATGTGACATGGATTCAATCAATGATATTGCTAAACGATATGATCTGAATGTTATTGAAGATGCTGCTCAGGCTCATGGTTCCGAATATAAAGGAAGTAGTGTTGGAGCATTGAGTAATGCTGCCTGCTTTAGTTTCTATCCTGGAAAGAACTTAGGTGCCTATGGTGATGCAGGAGCAATAGTTACAAATGATCAGAAGGTGGCTGAAAAAGTTGCTATGCTAAGGAATCATGGCCGCACAAAAAAGTACGAACATGACATGGAAGGTTTAAATAGCCGTCTGGATACTCTTCAAGCTGCAATCCTCAGGGTAAAGTTGAAATATCTTGAAAGCTGGACTGCCCAAAGAATTGATAATGCCAGTTACTACACAAACAAGCTTACAGAAAATATGCCTTATGTTACCGTCCCGAAAGTTACTAAAATGAACAAGCATGTGTTTCATTTATACGTAATACGCCACAATAATAGAGATAAACTCACAAAGTATTTAAGTGAAGTAGGTATCTCGACAGGGATTCATTATCCACTGCCATTGCATTTGCAACCTGCTTATAAACACCTCGGTTATAAGACAGGTGATTTCCCTATATCCGAACAGGCGTGCAAAGAAATCATAAGTTTACCCATTGATGCAGAAATATCATTTAGCCAAATTGATTATGTTTGTCAGGCAATCAATTCATCAATTGAGTTTATTTAGATATATATCATGATAAATACATATCTTACACCTTCAGTTAACATGCTTTGCTCTCAGTGTAAATTGATAGATTATATAACTTGCGGGCTTGTTATTCAAATGAATGCATATTCTCGCAAACTGCAGTTGCGATACTCGTGACTGTTATTTTTTTCAAACATTCCGTTTGGTCATGGCGAAATGCATCATATTATGTTTGTTCTTGAGGCGCCTTATCAAAATTTTCTTGAGCTTGGCAGAGATTAGTTTTCAAAATCATTGGTTTGGTCCATCAGAGAAAACCCGCGGGGGAGCCTGTTCGACATGATCTCTACCCAAGCGATATATTTCATTAATAGGTTTTTGCCCCAAAGTTCCTTGAAGCGAAACGTGCTTATTCTAAGCAGTGTAACCATGGTGGGACAGGTATTTACCGTTCTTCTTTCACCAATATGGACAAGATTATACAGCTCTTCTGATTTCGGTGTATTTGGCGCATATTCATCGGTACTCGCAATAATTATGGCTATTGCGTCGCTTTCATACGAACAAGCCATTCCTATAGCATCTGACGATGACATTGCTGCTGATGTTCTGGTTTTGTCAATATATCTAGTCCTGATTGTAGGAAGCGTTTCAACAATTCTTTTATTGCTCTTGGGCCCTTTATTTGTTAAATCATCGAATCTGTTGAAAATGAGTCCATATATATGGTTGATACCAGTCGGCGTTCTTCTGTCAGGGATATATCAGGCACTCAATTTTTGGGCCTTGAGAAATAAGGCCATATCTATTATTGCTAAATCTCGGATTACACAGATAGTTGGCGGCCAAACCATCATAGGTTTATTTGGCTTGATAGCCCCAAGTCCGTTAGGTTTCATTTTTTCCGGTATATTCTCTTCCTCCGGAGGTATCAGTCTTCTCGCTACAAACCTGCATTTGAAACAGCGAGGCGGTATCTATCGGTTTTTCAAAGAACGGAAGTTGCTGGCAGCTTTAAGCAGATATAGCAAATTTCCCTTGATTAATACTCCATCAGTATTATTAAATAGGCTGGGACTTTACCTTCCTTCAGTTTTGATGCTTTCATATTTTGGAGCTGAAGCGGCTGGCTGGTTAGTCTTGTCACAGCGTATCATCTCGCTCCCGGTAGAACTTTTTGGTGGGGCCCTTTCCCAGGTTTTCCAAAGCGAAGCTGCAGAGATTATCCGAAACGACCCTTCCAGACTTAAATTTCTTATTGGTAAAATTACAATCAATGCCCTTAAAATCAGTCCTTTTATTCTTGTGACAGGTTTTGCTGCTCCCTATATTGTCCCGATAGTTTTCGGTCAGAAATGGCAGGAGGCTGGCTACTTTGTACTTTATCTATCTTTTTTTTCTGCGATTGGCATAATTATTTCACCAATTACATCCATTCCTGCCTTGACAGAACAAATGAGAGGTCAATTGTTTCTAAATTTATTACGGGCGTTACTTGTGTTTCTATCGTTTTACATTCCTTATCGTCTAAAGCTTAATCCGTCAGTAGCAGTAATGGCATTTTCCGGAGTCATGTCAATTAATTATATTTTGTACTATTTATTTTGCAGATATATCGCTCAGAAGTTGCATAAAAATAATTATCAGGTAACAGATATTACAATAGAGACGTTATGAATTTCTACGTTACGAAATAAGGGGTGTTATGAAAATTTTGCGAATATCCACAATAAATCCAGCATATCTCAATAAATTTTTTACGAAAAACCCTGGTATTGATGAAAAAACTTACGAAGAGCAATTGTCGGCACTGTTTTATGACGCGTATGCACAGGCCGACAGTTTTAGTCACTATTTGGCGAAATTGGGTTACGAGTGTAGGGAGGTAGTCACAAATGCATTAACTATCCAGAAAGCGTGGAGTCGGCAAAATGATGCGCCTTGGGATAAATCGAATTACATTAAGACGTGTACCATTGAATATGCAAAACAATTTAAACCAGAAATAGTTTTCCTTAATAACTTTGATTATGTGGATGAATTAAGGTCAAAGTGTCCATCAATTAGGCTTGTAGTTGGTTTTTTTGGAGTATCCCCTACTACATACGATAATCTGAAAAAGTGCGATATTGTTTTGACTCCAGTCCTCTCATTGGCCAGACAATTCGCGGCAGTAGGCTTAAATACAAAGATTTTACCGCACGCCTTTGATCCAAGGGTATTAGATAGAATTAATAATAAACTGCCAAAAATATTCCCTTTAACCTTCATAGGCGGTGTACAGAGGGCAAATGATTTTCATAAAAGCCGCGCCAGGTTTTTTGAAAAGCTCAGTGAAAATACTTCACTGACGATATTCACAAGCAACGCATCAGAGGCATTGATAAAACAGTTTGTGCGAGTTGCCAGTTATGGCCTATTTACTAGACTTAGAACAATCGGTTTTGACAACAGAGCATTGGCGCGATTTCCCTTGATTGGCAATTGCGCCCTGCTACAGGTCAGACCCCGATGTCAAAAGGAACATAGTCTTTGGTCCAGTGTCCGTCCCGCTGTTTATGGCTTGGAAATGTACAATGCCTTAGTGCAGTCTAAGGTAACTCTCAATA
>WSSedB1CaDRAFT_10001149_pt1 | contig 10327 bp, 7 predicted proteins | sample WetSurSB1Cattail_FD_9460 | JGI IMG/M metagenome (IMG submission 9460)
CGCGGCGCGCGAGCCGGCCTGGGCCTCGCGGATCAGCTCCATCTCAGGCGCACGGGCCTTCCGGCGCTCCGCAGCGCGCTCGGGTCCGTCCATTGCCCTGCTCGCGGCCATACCTGGGATGGATTGTATCCCGGGGGCCACTGGCCAGGCCAAACCCGCCGGCGCCACGGCCGGTGCGGGAACTACGCTTGCAGCGTCGCTTGTCATCAAATCCCAGCTCCACAAGACGAGGAGTGTACCCACTACAACTGACGCAGGCAGAGCCGGTTGGTGAGCCGAGTTCCTGTCTGCGGGTAGACTGGAGGGACGATGAACGGAACCCTTTTTGGCGAAGTGGAGCCCGTGGCAGGCGGATGGTACGTGGCTCACTGTGACGGCGGCTCACGCGGCAACCCAGGCCCGGCCGGCTACGGCGCGGTGGTGGAAGACCCCCAGGGCCGCGTGGTGGCGCGGCTGAGCGAGTTTCTGGGCAAGCAGACCAACAACTTTGCGGAGTACTCCGGCCTGCTGGCGGTGCTGAAGTGGGCCAACGAGAACCACGTGGCGCAGCTCAAGGTGGTGTCGGACTCCGAGCTGATGGTGAACCAGATGAAGGGCCGCTACAAGGTGGGCAGTCCCAGCCTCAAGCCCTTGTGGGAAGAGGCCAAGCGCCAGGCCACGCGGCTGGAGCGGTTCCAGATCAGCCACACGCTGCGCGGCGGCAACAAAGAGGCTGATCAATTGGCCAACGACGCCATGGATCGCGGCATGGGGCGAAACGCGGGATCAGCGGTCCGGGATCAGGGATCATCCGCTCCGCCGGAGCGGCCGCGGCGGGTAGTGCTGGACGGGTTCGTCAAAAACGGAGTGGTGCACCTGCTCGAAGGCGAGCTGCCGGACGGGATATATGTGAAGGTGGTGCGAGAGTAAGCGAGCTCGCCATCGAGGGACGTCTCGCGGCGGCATCTCGCAGGCATCCTCACACGCCGAAAGAGGCATCCAACCTTACGCGATTGCAAGAACGGTACGATCGTAACGCACATTCGTCATGCGACGATCTTCCGGCAGTCGGGCTATACTGCTCGTCCCGGAAGTAGAAGATCCGGAAATTCGCCGGACGTGAGCACCACCCCCACTGAAAGTTGCTGACTGCCTGGTTCTCCTCCGGAGCAAGAGAATTTCAACTTCGAGGAAGTCCATGTCGAATCCAAGCATCACAAATCTGAAACTTTGGCTGGTTCGTTCCCGGCAGCCGTTTCTTGCTCTCGGCTGCCTGCTGGTGGTTACGGGAATTATTGTGGCCTGTACCAGCAGCACAGGCGGCACCACATCGGGCGTCGGCTCCCTCAAGGTGACGCTCAGCGACCCGGCCACGTGCGCAGCTCCTGATGGTCCCTACTCTCACGTTTACGTGACCATCACGGACGTGCAGGCGAATGTGAGCTCCACAGCCAGTGCCACGGACTCGGGCTGGATGGACCTGACGCCTAACCTCGCCAGCGCGCCCATGCAGGTGGATCTTCTGGGCCAGGCCAACAATCAGTGCTTCCTGGCGATGCTGGGCGACACGCAGGAACTGCAGGCGGGCAGCTTTCAGCAGATCCGGCTTATTCTGGCAGACAACAGCGTGAGCCTTGGCTCTTCCAATCCTTGCGGCACCTCGGCCAACTGCGTCGTTCTCTCCTCGGACTCGAGCGCGCACACCCTGCTGCTTTCGAGTGAGTCGAAGACCGGCATCAAGATTCCATCGGGACAGATCGCGGGCGGCGCCTTTACGATTGCTGCCGGCGAGACCAGGGATCTGAACATCGACTTCAACACGTGCGAATCGATAGTGAAACAAGGCAACGGCCAGTACCGGTTGAAGCCGGTGCTGCATGCGGGCGAGGTGAGCACCACCTCTGTCTCTGTCAACGGCAAGGTTGTGGATGCTCTGGGCAATCCCATCGCTGGTGCAATGGTCGCTCTGGAGCAGCCAGTTGCTGACGCCATTACGGGCACTACGATTGACCGAATCTACCAGACCGCACTGACCGGGTCCGACGGCACATGGGTGATCTGCCCCGTCACGCTGGGCGATCCCACCAAGCCGTACGATGTGGTCATTGTGGGCTCCAACTCGGCTGGCGTGATGGAAGCCCCCGCGATCATCACTGGAGTCTCTCCCGGCAGTACGGTGGGCACTGTGACGTTGAGTCTGCCCGCAGACGTGCCAACCGCCGCATCGGTTGCCACGCTCGAGGGTCAGGTCACGACGGTGAACGCCTCGAATGCCGGTATCTCAATGGATGTAGCTGCATCCGCACTGGAGACGGTGAATGGCGTCATCTACAGCATTCCGCTTCCGATGACCACAACGCAGAACTCCGGTTCAGTGTGGCTGAACCTGCAGACCGCGGGCAGCCAGACCCCGGCGTGCGTACCCGGCACTTCGTTCTGTGCGAACTACGGCATGGAGCTTCCGGTGGGGGCTGCGTATTACGGCATGTGGTCTTCCAGCGGAACCACGCTTACGCCGCCTGCGGTTGGAGCGTCCTTCGCCACCTACGTTGTGGACGGGATCGCGAGCCCGGGCACCAGCACGATCGCAACTCCGCTCGGTACGACGGGATGCACCCCGAACGAGATAGAGGCCACTGCGGTTGCACTGACGTCCGCTACCATCTATCCTGCGACCGTTCCAACGGTGGCCTTTGCACAATGCCAGTAATGGCGTAACAGCCGGTCACAAAGGAAGGCCGGAACTCCTTGGGGAGTTCCGGCCTTCGCATTTTGTAGTGGAGATCGGTTTAGCTTTTGGCGCCCAGGTTGTTGCGCCACTGGTGGCCGCCGCGCTCCAGCAGACGATTGGAACAGTCGGGGCCCCAGGAACCAGCGAAGTAGTTGGGGAACACCTCAGGGTTTTTGGCCGCCCAGGCTTCCAGAATGGGCGTGTAGAGCGCCCAGTTGATTTCCACGCCGTCGCGGTGCGAGAACAGCGTCTGGTCGCCGAGCATGGCGTCGAGCAGGAGGCGCTCGTAGCCGTTGGCGCGGCTTGTGCCAAAGGCCGCCGAGTAGTCGAAGTCCATGTTCACCGGGCAGACCGCCATGCTGGAGGTGCCGGGCACCTTGGCTCCAAAGCGCAAAGCGATGCCTTCGTCCGGCTGGATGCGGATGGTTAGCAGGTTCGGCTGAATCTCCTGGCAGGGGCCGCTGGACTGCATGCGGTTGAAGATAAGCAGCGGCGGCTGCTTGAACTGAATGCTGATTTCGGTGGCGCGCTTCTTGAGGCGCTTGCCTGCGCGCAGATAGATGGGCACCCCCGCCCAGCGCCAATTCTCGATGCCGAGGCGCACGGCTGCAAAGGTCTCCGTGCCGGACTCGGGATTGACGCGATCTTCCTCGCGATAGCCAACGACTTTCTTGCCGTCGATCATGCCCGGCCCGTATTGGCCGCGTACCGCATTGAGGATGGGAATGTTGGGGATCGCCTTCCAAACCTTGACCTTCTCGCGGCGCACAGCTTCAGCGTCAAAGCTCGAGGGCGGTTCCATGGTCACAAAGCTCAGCAGTTCCATCACGTGGTTCTGCACCACGTCGCGCAGCGCGCCGGCCTTCTCGTAGAACGGTCCACGGCCTTCCACGCCGAGCGTTTCCGCTGCCGTGATCTGCACGTGGTCAATGTAGTTGCGGTTCCAGATGGGCTCGAAGATGCCGTTGGCGAAGCGGAACACCAAAATGTTCTGCACCGTCTCTTTGCCCAGGTAGTGGTCGATGCGGAAGACCTGGCTCTCGTGGAAGACGGCGTTCACGTCTTTGTTGAGCTGGCGTGCGGAGTCGAGATCGTGGCCGAAGGGCTTTTCGATCACTACGCCCACGCGGCCGTTTTCCGGCTGCGCCATGCCCTCCGCACCCAGGTTCTTAACGATGGGCGTGAAGTACTCGGGAGCGGTGGCCAGATAGAAAAGCCGGTCGGGGCCGATGTTCTTCTCTTCGGCAATACGGTCCAGCTCTGCCTTCAAACCGGCGTAGTGCGAGGCGTCGTCGAAGGTGAGCGCATAGTAGCCGATCTTCTGGACAAAACTCTCCAGTTGCGGGTCGTTATTGTCCACACCCGCGAACTCGACGATGCCGGCGCGCATATCGGCTGCGAACTCGTCGCCGAGGGGACGGCGGGCAACGCCGACGATGGCGAAGTTCTTGGGCAGCAGCCCGGCTTGCTCCAGGTGAAACAGCGCCGGCAGCAGCTTGCGCTTGGTGAGGTCACCGGACGCGCCGAAGATCACCATGATGCCTGGCCCAGGAATGCGCTCGCCGGATTGGGGAACCTGCGACAGGTCCTCCGGATTGACTTTGATTTGTACAGTCGCCATAAAGCGATCGAACCTCCGTGACGCAGGAAAACAGCAGGCAGTTTCAGGGGTCAGAGTGTGGAGCGATCTGGCTGCGACTGACCGCTGTTGTCTGACCCCTGAAACACGGGATCAGTCCTTCTTGAGGGCGTGGCCGCCGAAGGCGTTGCGCATGATGGCCAGCATTCGATCGGTGAAGTTGTTCTCTTCGCGCGAGCGGATGCGACGGATCAACGACTCGGTGATGACCGGCGCGGAAACGTTGAGGTCGATGGCCTCGAAGACCGTCCAGCGGCCCTCGCCGGAGTCGGAAACATAAGCTTCGAGACCGTCGAGCGTGGGATTTTTGGAGAGCGCGTCGGCAGTGAGGTCCAGCAGCCAGCTGCGCACCACGCTGCCATGCCGCCAGATCTCGGAGATCTGCGCGAGGTCGAGATTAAGCTCTTCCTTCTTCTCCATGATGGTGAAGCCCTCGGCGAAGGCCTGCATCATGCCGTACTCAATGCCGTTGTGGACCATCTTCACAAAGTGGCCGGCACCGGCGGGACCCACGTGGCCCCAGCCCTTGTCCTTGGCGGGAGCCAGCGTCTCGAAGATCGGCGTCAGATACTCGACGGCTTCCTTGTCGCCGCCGATCATCATGCTGTAGCCCTCTTTCAGGCCCCACACGCCGCCCGAGGTGCCCACGTCCACAAACTGGAAACCTTTGACCGTCGCTTCCTTGTGGCGGCGCATGGATTCCTTGTAGTTGGAGTTGCCGCCGTCGATGAGGATGTCGCCGGGATTGAGCAGCGGCTCGAGCTTGGCAATGGTGTCGTCCACGGGCTTGCCCTGCGGCACCATGATCCAGATGGCCTTGCGCCCTTTCAGGTTTTTGGCCAGGTCTTCCAGGTTCGATACGCCCACGTTGCCCGAGGCCGTCAGCCTGGCCACTGCTTCGGCATTAAAGTCGAAGCCCACCACCTGATGGCCGCCCAGCCGCAGCCGCTCTGCCATGTTGCCGCCCATTTTGCCCAGGCCAATCAATCCAAGTTGCATGTCGCTCTCTCCTTCAAAAGTCTGTTACAGAACTCCGAGGTTGCCCAGCTCGCGGCGCAGCGCTCCTGCGCCCTCAAAGCGGATTGTCTTGATTCCGGCGGCTGCAGCTCCGGCTGCGTTTTCCGTGCGGTCGTCGATGAACAGCACGCGCTCGGGCGGCTTTCCCAGAATATCCAATGCGCGGCGGTAAATGGCAGCTTCCGGCTTGCGCAGCCCAAGGTAGCACGAGCTGAGAGCCACCTGGATTGAATTGCGCAGGCCGTACCGCTTAAAACGATACTCATTCGGCTCGCGGGCTTCGTTGTTCAGCACCCCGAGCATGCATTTATGTGATGCCGCCAGCTCGCGGAGGATTCCCAATGCTCCGTCTTTGAGCGGTTGACTCTGCTCAAACACCGCGTTGAGAAAATCCTCGCGCGAAAAGGGACGCGGCTCGTAGAAGACGGTCTGATCCAGATACTGGTTCGCGCTGATTGCGTCGCGCTCCCAGGCATCGTAGGGCGCGGCGTGGCGCGACTCGAACTCGTTGCGGTCCAGACCAAACAGATCCAGCACCGCCGCACGCTCGCAGTGATCCCAGCCGTTGGTCAGCAGCACGCCGCCGACATCGAAAAGAATTACGTCAAAGGGGTACATGTGCGCCTCTCGGGGGAAAGGACGAGCAGGTGCCGGGGAAAGCGTGATGGTTGCGGGTCTCTCCGCGCGACCAAACGAGGTGGAGATCCAGGTGCAGTGCAGGTTCCAACGCGTCAGTCTTCGCCGCGCCGATATTTGGCTTCAATCGCCATGAGTTTATTGAAGCGGCGCGTGAAGCGCTCTTCGCTGGTGATGAATCTGGCCTTCAGGAATGTGTCCACCAGCTCGTAGGCCAGAGAAGTGCCGATGATGCGCGCGCCCAGCACCAGCACGTTCATGTCGTCGTGCTCCACGCCCTGGTGCGCGGAGTAGGTGTCGTGGCACATGCCTGCGCGGACGCCAGGAATCTTGTTGGCGGCGATGGAAACTCCTACGCCGGAGCCGCAGATGAGGATGCCGCGGGGCGCCTCGCCTGCCTTGATGGCCTCGCCCACGCGCTGGGCAAAGTCCGGGTAGTCGTCTTCGGGTTCGCACTTGAACGCGCCCAGGTCGATGACTTCATGGCCGCTCTTGGCGAGATAAGCGCGGACCTCCTCCTTAAGAGGAAAGCCCGCGTGATCGGATGCGATGACTAGCTTCATTGCGTTCCTTCAGTGAACTGCCGTCAGTGATCAGCGACCCGTGATCGGCGTTTGCCGGCCACGGGTCCGCACTTGCTACTTCTTGACCAGAGCCTTGGCCTTGGCGGCAACGTTCTCCGCGGAGAAGCCAAGCTCAGCCAGCACCTTGGGCCCCGGCGCGGAGGCTCCAAAGCGGTCCAGGCCGATCACGTCGCCGTCCTGGCCCACGTACTTCCACCAGCCCAGCGGCGAACCTGCTTCCACGGCCACTTTGGGCACGTGCGCGGGCAGCACGCTGGCCTTGTAGGCAGTGGGCTGTTCGTCGAAGATCTCCCAGCTGGGGAAGCTCACGACGCGCGCCGCAATGCCATCTGCCTCAAGCAGCTTCCTGGCTTCGACACACGGCCACACTTCAGAGCCGGTTCCGATGAGGATGACCTGCGGAGGCGCTGCGTCCTCCAGGATGTACGCGCCCTTGCTGACACCGGCGTAGACGTCATGCGCCGCCGGGTCGATCACGGGCACGTCCTGCCGGGTGAGCGCGAAGAAGCTGGGTCCGGTGCGCTCCAACGCCAGCCGCCATGCAGCCGCGGTTTCGTTCGCGTCCGCGGGGCGGAAATCGGTGAGGTTGGGCACGGCGCGCAGCATCATCAGGTGTTCGATGGGCTGGTGCGTGGGTCCGTCTTCGCCCAGAGCTACCGAGTCGTGCGTGAAGACGAACAATGAGTGCGACTTCATCAGCGCGGCCAGGCGGATGGCCGGTTTGCAGTAGTCAGAGAAGGTGAAGAACGTGGAGCCGAATGGCACCAGACCGCCGTGCATCGCTATGCCGTTGACCGCGGCGGACATGGCGAACTCGCGCACACCAAAGAAGACGTTGCGGCCCGCGGGATCAATGTGGAAGTTCGCGCCCGACTTGAAGATCGTCTTGGTGGAAGCGGTGAGGTCGGCCGCGCCGCCAAACAACTCGGGGACAGCTTCCGCAATCGCGTTCATGATGGCGCCGCCCGCGTTGCGCGTGGCCTGCGCTTTACCCGCCGGATAGCTGGGCAGAGCCTTGGTCCAGTCGGTCTTGCGCACGCCCTTCTGGGTGCGCTCAAACTCGGCGGCCAGCTCGGGGAACTGCGCGCGGTAGCTCTCGAAGAGCTTCTTCCACGCAGCCTCATCGGCGGCGCCGCGGTCCACGGCCTTGCGCCACTGCGCGAGGGCCTCATCGGGAATGTAGAAGCTCTGGTCCTCGGGGAACGCGAAGAACTTCTTGGTCGCAGCCGTGTCGGCCGCGCCGAGGGCTTCGCCGTGCACCTTGTTGGTGCCGGCCTTGGGGCTGCCGTAGCCGATGATGGTGCGTACTGAGATGATCGAGGGCTTGCTGGTCTCGGCCTTGGCCGCGGCAATGGCGGCTTCCAATGCGTTCAGATCGTTGCCGTCGGCCACGCGCTGCACCTGCCAGTGGTAGGCTTCGAAGCGCTTCAGCACATCTTCGGTGTAGCTCAGTTCGGTGGGGCCGTCCAGAGAGATGCGGTTGTCGTCGTAGAGCAAAATCAGCTTGCCCAGACCCAGCGTGCCGGCCAGCGAGGCTGCCTCGTGCGAGATGCCTTCCATCAGGTCGCCGTCGCCGCAGAGCACGTAGGTATAGTGGTCCACCACGTCAAAGCCTGGCTTGTTGTAGACCGCCGCCAGATGCTTTTCCGCAATCGCCAGGCCCACGCCCATGCCGAATCCCTGGCCCAGCGGACCAGTGGTCACTTCCACGCCTTCGGTCTCGCCCGCTTCGGGATGACCCGGTGTGATGGAGTGCCACTGCCGGAACGACTTCAGGTCGTCGAGCGTGACTTTATAGCCGGAGAGGTGCAGCGAGCCGTAGAGCAGCGCCGAGGCGTGGCCGTTGGAGAGCACAAAGCGGTCGCGGTCAGCCCACCTGGCGTGCGCCGGGTTGTGCTTCATCAGCTTTTGGTAGAGCAGGTAGGCGATGGGTGCGCAGGCAAGCGGCGCGCCCGGGTGGCCGCTCTTGGCCTTTTCAACCGTGTCGACGGCAAGCAGACGCAGGGTGTCGATGGAAAGTTCGTCAATGGAACGAGCCGAAAGCGTGGCGGTCATGCGGGTGGCATTCCTTTCATTGTGGGGAAGACATCTCTTCAATTGTCCGCGATTTCAGGGGGTGATTGGTCAAGTAAATCAATTTACTCGATTCCACGGGATTTTCTCGTGTGTTACTGGGTTTCAAGCCTGACGTTCACATTGTAGCCAAGCCAGCGGCTGTCGCCGGTCCATTGCAGCGTCCATTGCAGCACTCCGCCATCAGGCAGGAATGGTGAGTACAGGTCAGCAGAGTGGCCTGCTGAGCCCAGGCTGCGGCTGGGGGTGAAGTTCACGGTCTTCCAGCCGTCGGTGGACCAGGTGACGGAGAAGGGCGCGGGATCGAGGATGCGCAATGCGGTACCGGCCTTCATCTTCTGGATGGGGCGCCGCAAACTGTAGATTTCCAGGTTCCGGTGCAGTGCCAGGCGGCCCTCCGGCTCGCAGTAGCGGGCATAGACTGGTTCCACGCGGTCAAAGACGCGGCCGTCGACGGCTGAGCGCAGCAGCTTCAAGTATTCGGCGTGGGCCCAGACGAGCGGCACGGCCGACCCTGCGGGCTGTCCCAGCTGGAGTCGCATGCCGGGACGGTTGGGCTCGTCCCACACCTGCTCCGGCAGCATTTGGCCGCTGGTGGCAAAGCGCTCGTAGGTCTTGATCAGCGCGGAGATGTCGTGGCCCGCGGCCAGCTCGTAGTGGGCACGCTCGCCGGTGAGCAGCGGCCACACGCGGCCCTGCCCATAGCCCTCGAATGGTCCGCCGTCTGCCCGCTGGCCGTAGCCGTCCCAGTTGTAGCGCAGCCAGCCGGAGCCCTGCGGCAGCCCGCGCTTCAGCACGGCATCCACCACCTTGAGCGAGTCGACGACGAGGGGATCGTCGGCGCGGCGCACGCCGTAGCGCACCAGCTCGAGGAATCCGGCGTCGATGATTTCGCGCGCCTGAAATTCGTAGCGCGTGCCCGGCGGCCGGTTGTTCAGGTGCAGAATCTCAGTGCCGCAATCCTCGCAGGCGTAGGCCTCGCCCTTCTCTGGCGGGCGGATGCGCATGTAGTGACGCGTCACCTCGGGCAGCAGCACGCCGTTGTTGGTCACAGTCCAGTCCTCCAGGTGGTGCTCGATCCAGTCGGCGAACTCCTCGTAGAAGACGGCCAGCTCGTTGGAGTCGTGGGCGCGGGCAATCTCTGCCGCGCAGATGAGCCCACTGATGACCGCGGCGAGCGTCGACGGCGAGTAGCCGGCGTTCTCTTCCCAGCGCTCCTGGTGGGTGATGGGCGCGTGGCGGACAAGGTAACCGGCGGCGCGCTCGACGAAGGGAAAGATCTGCATGTCGCCCAAGCCGTTAGCCTGCCACAGGCGCCAGGCAAGAATGATGGGAAAGGCCACTTCGTCCAATTGCTGGCCGCCCCAGTAGGGCCGCCCATCCACCCAGAAGTTCTGCGCGAAGCCGCCATCGGGGCGCTGCGTGCAGGCCAGGTAGACGAGCGCGCGGAGAGCGGTCTCCGTGCGGCCGCAAGCCAGCAGGGCCGAGGCTGTCTGCACCATGTCACGCGTCCAGACGAGGTGATAGCCGCCCAGATCGTCGTCGCTCTTGGCCTGGCCCCAGGGAATGGACGCCGAGGCTACGAACGCGCCTGCGAAGGTCTTGTCCTCGTGGGCCAGCAGCACGTTGTGGCTGGCGCGCATCAGCTTGCCGCCGTCGCCGGCCCTG
>WSSedB1CaDRAFT_10001150_pt1 | contig 10310 bp, 10 predicted proteins | sample WetSurSB1Cattail_FD_9460 | JGI IMG/M metagenome (IMG submission 9460)
TCCATCAGGGAATTTATGAATAGAATCAATAACCTGTTTTAGGAAGAGAAGCAGATTACTTTAAAGATTGATATTAGCATTTATTCCCCGTAAATTCATGATACATTCATCTTTGCGGGTGTATATTGAATTCATCAATTAAAAATAAACTTAAATAATAAAGGAAATGAAAAAACAAATTCTTTTTGGCGCATTGGCACTTTTAATAAGTGTCGGCGTAACAGCACAGGACAAAACACAAACCAGAAACCAGCTTGCAACTCAGGACCAACTACAAAGTCCAATTAAGGATCAGCTCAAAACCCAGGATCAGCTCAAGACCCAGGATCAGCTCAAGACCCAGGATCAGCTCAAGACTCAGGATCAGCTCAAAGCCCAGTCACAGACCAGATCGAAAGCTCAGTTGCAGGACAAGACCGGATCAATGAACAAGACTCAGACAAAAAGTAAGAGTGCAGCGAAAAATTCAGGAATCGGTAATGCAAGAAGGCTTGAAACACACAATAATACAATTGTACGTGCCAGAGTAAATAATGTAGGAAGTGCAGGAGCCAGAAGGAGGTAAGCTCATTGACAATTGATTTGCAAAATATAAAAGAGGCTGTCTCAAAAGTCTAAATCCATTAAACACAAAGGGCACAAAGGAAATTCACAAAGGTCACAAAGTCTCGTCCCTATAGCTCTCGGGAGCTACCAGGATAAATATCGAGATATTCACTTTGTGCACTTTGTGCCTGCTTTGTGTACTTTGCGGTTAAAAATAACTTTTGAGACAGCCTCTTTTATTAAATAGGTATTAACCTGACATCAAAGAAATTAGTGCATTTACGAATGAAAAATGGCATGTTAAGATTTATATAATTAATTTAAATCAATTTATTAATTGTGGTGAATCAATCGGTAAGTTGTTGTATGGAACCCTCATTTCATCGAATTATGACTTACTGCCTTGTATTTTTGTATCGTAAATTTAAAATATATAAAGTCATGTTGTACACAAATTTAAAACACCTCGAATCAGCTGCTGATCATAAAAAGGCAATCAGCGAAAATGAAAATGTAATGGTAATCTGCGGACGTATGGGTCCGATGTGTATTCCTGTATACGGTATAGCCGAAGAGCTTGAACCCGAATATAAGCATGTTAAGTTCTTTGATATGGAATTTGACAATCCGGAATCAAGTGTTATCCGTTCACTTCCTGAAGTCCATGGTTTTATGGGAATTCCGTTTACTATTTATTATAAAAACGGGCAAGTGGTAAAAGCTACTTCCAGTATCCAGTCAAAGGACCAGGTTAAATCAATCCTGGATAAAGAATTTTCAGCAAAAGTAACAGCCTGACTAAATGGATTCAAATATTAAATATGAAGCTATAATTATTGGTGGTGGCCCTGCAGGTCTTACAGCCGGTATTTACCTCTCGAGAGCCAGGATCAGAACACTAATTGTGGATGAAGGTATTATCGGAGGGCAGATGGTTCTGACTCATGAGATAGCAAATTATCCAGGGGTTGAAAGTATCAGCGGTTACCAGCTTGCAGGTATCATGAAGAAACAGGCTTTAGCTTTCGGATGTCACATTAAATCAAATATATCCATTCTTGCTGCCGAACTCGAAAGTGAAATAAAAAGTGTTTCATTATCCGATGGGAATACCTATACCTCCGATATTGTTATTTTAACACCGGGAGGAAGACCACGTAACTTAGGTGTAGAAGGTGAAGAATCTCTGAAAGGCAAAGGCATTTCATACTGCGCCACCTGCGACGGTGATTTCTTTACTGATAAAGAAATAGTTGTTGTCGGAGGAGGTAATTCCGCTCTCGAGGAAGCCGTTTCACTCACTAAATATGCCAGCAAGGTAACTATCATCCATCAGTTTGATCATTTTCAGGCTTTTGAACATGCAATTGAAGAAGCCCGCAGTAACCCGAGAATCAATTTTATTATGGAATCTGCAATAACTGCTTTTCACGGTGTTGAAAATCTTAAAAGTGTTGATATAAAAAACCTGGTTTCCGGCGAAATATTTAATTTCAGAACTGATGGTGCCTTCATATTTATAGGTTATCTCCCTAACACTGAATTCTTAAGGGGGAAGGTTGAAATGAATAAGTGGGGTGAGATTTTGGTTGAGAAAGATATGTCGACCAGTGTTGAAGGCGTTTATGCCGCCGGAGACAGCACTGCAAAACAATTCCGTCAGGTTACTACTGCTGTAGGTGATGGAACGATAGCAGCACTGGCAGCCTCCAATTATGTTAACGAGTTGAAATTGAAACAAAAACAAATAATTTCTATTTAATATGCAAACCTCTCTGATAATAACATTAGCAATTTTAGCATTTCTCGGAGCACTATTTATTGTAGCCCGGGTAAGGATGAAAAATATTCCGCTTGTGGCTGATAGCGATAAGATACTGACATTAACTGATAAAAATTTTCAGCACCAGACAAAAAACAGACTGGTACTGGTTGATTTCTGGGCAAGCTGGTGTGCCCCGTGCCGTATGATGGCTCCTGTTTTAAATGATGTTGCCTCTGAATTATCAGGTGATTCCCATGTTGGTAAGGTTAATATTGAACAATTCCAGTCTCTTGCACAGAAATTTCAGGTAAGAAATATTCCAACTATGATCCTCTTTAAGAATGGAAGAGAGATTAATCGTTTTGTTGGTGTAAAATCAAAAGAATTTCTTGTTCAGCAGATTCAAAAATCCTGATAATAAAAAGGAATCTGATGAAAAAAGTTTTAATTCTCGGCGGGGGATTTGCCGGAATACAAACTGCAATTGAATTGCAGAAGAAAAATATATTCGATATAACATTAGTATCTGAACGCGATTATCTCTATCTGTACCCTATATCTATATGGATTCCGGTTCATATTAAAGAATTTGAGGATGTGAAGGTTAAGCTTGCTGATATACAGAAGAAGTTTCCTTTTAAATTTATAACTGATACAGTTGAAGAGATCTGCCCTTCTGAAAATAAAGTGATCTGTGAAAACGGTACTTTTACCTATGACTATCTTGTAATTGCCTTTGGTTCAGATAAAATGGTACATAAAGGGATAAGTAACACTCTTTCAATATGTGCCAAACCCGAAATGTCATTGTTAATCAGGGATAAAATTGACGCACTGGTCAGGAATAAAACCGGTAAAATCGCCATAGGTTTTGGTGGTAATCCCAAAGACAAATCAGCTGTGAGAGGCGGACCGGCATTCGAACTTATATTTAATATTCATCATTATCTGAAAACAAAAAAAATAAGAGAAAATTTTGAACTTACTTTTTTTGCACCCATGGATGAGCCTGGTGCAAAAATGGGAAAAGGTGCACTTCCTCTCCTCGATAAGATGTTCTCAAAATATGGCATAAGGAAAAAAATTGGGAAAAAAATAAAGGAATTTGTCAGTGATGGTGTAATTTTTGAAGATGATTCTAAACTCGATTCCGACCTGGTAATGTTTATTCCGGCAGGGACCGGTCCTGCTTTGCTTAAAAACTCGAAGCTACCATTATCCGATACAGGCTTCATAAAAATTGACGATACATGCCAGGTATCAGGTTTCCAGAATGTTTTCGCTGTGGGAGATATAGCTTCGATGGAAGGGGAGGATTGGATCGCAAAACAAGGTCATATTGCTGAGCTTATGGGTAGAAATGCAGCCTTCAATATTGTAGGGATGGAAAAAGGAAGCAATAAAAAGGCGGGATATAAAAAGCATTTAAGCATACTCTGCGTGATGGACACGGGCGATGGAGCAGCATTTATTTTCAGGAACTCGAAAAGATCGATTATTATTCCGATGCCAGTAATAGGTCATTGGTTAAAATCGGGATGGGGAATATATTCTAGGTATACCAAACTTGGACTTTTTCCAAGATTGCCTGGTTTGTAAACATATTCTGTGGGATAATTTTATATTTCATTCTTTTAAAAATGCAAAAAATCTTAAAATTGTTGGTTGGCAGGAGATTTATAATACTCTCTGTGACCGGAATCAGTCTTTACCTGGCTATTTCTCATTTTCAAATTTCACTGTGGTATGTATTGTTGGCCGGTATTACCCTGGGTGTGGTTTTCGGAAAAGTTTTCTGCCGTTGGGTATGCCCTGTCGGCCTGATTATGGAACTTATAATGAGTATAAGTGCTGACGGAAAATTCCGTCAGATGTACCAGTATCATAAACTCGGATGTCCAATAGCCTGGATATCAGGCTGGCTTAATCGTTTTTCATTGTTTAAGATAGAGCTTGATGAAGAAAACTGTAAGAACTGTGGCATCTGCGATAAAAAGTGTTACATCGTAAGCCTTGAACCTGCAAAATTCAGTCTTTATAAACCCTCAAGGCAAAAACCGGGCGAGAGCTATGCATGTTCGAAATGTCTGGAATGTGTAGCAGCCTGTCCGAATGGAAGTCTGAAATATAAAATCTGACAAGGTCTTTGATAGAAGGCAGAAATAACTAAATATGACAAAAAACAAATACCATTGGTACGATGGATGGTTTTACGACAAAGTAATAGCTCCTAATCAGGATAAGTTATTTGAACAGATAACAAGTCTCATTGAACCAGGATCGGGAGTGATTGATATTGGCTGTGGAACAGGACGTCTGGCATTTTCTCTTGCAGCTAAATGCAAAACTGTTCTGGGCATAGACTTATCTGAAAGAAATATTGACAGAGCCCGGTTTTCATTGAGTTTGCATCCTGATGATAAAATATCTTTTCAGCATCACGATATTTCTGATTTAATTAGCAATGGACAGGATCATTTTGATTTTGCAGTGTTTACATATGTCATTCATGAGGTACCGGAGGAAGAGAGAATAACACTGCTGAATGAAGCCGCTATTATCGCAGACAAAATAATTATTGGCGATTATCTTGTTCCAAAACCCGGTGGATTCGGAAGTTTTTTAAGTGAAGTTATTGAGTTTATAGCTGGTAGCGACCACTATAAAAACTACAGAAGCTATATGTCCAACGGGGGGATTTCTTTTCTGGCAGAAAAAGCCGGATTTAGAATTATTAATGAAATATCCAATGCTCCATTAACAAATCATATAATTATATTAGCAAAATAATCTTCCAATATATCAAACGGTAACAACTTAAAAAATAAGAAAAATGAATGCAGTAATTTTAATATTAGGGTTTCTGTTCGGCGCCATACTGCAATATGCGAAGCTGAATCGGTACAATACAATAAGTGGCATGGCAACTCTCGAGAATTATGCGGTTGCAAAAGCTATCTCTGCTGCAATAGGAGTAGGAGCCATCATAATTGCTTTAGAAATAGGACTGGGTTTTGCTTCGTATCATATAAAACCGCTTATTCTTGGAGGAATTGCTATTGGTGGAATAGTTTTTGGGACCGGGATGGCTATTCTTGGTTATTGCCCCGGTACATTGGCAGTTTCATTGGGAGAGGGTTCGGTAGATGCACTTATCGGAATTGCCGGAGCCCTTGCCGGTGGTCTTGTTTATACTCTGTTGTTACCGTCGATCTCTTCTGTATTAGGCCCCGATCTTGGCAATATTTCTTTATTTACACTGATCGGACAGCATCATTTTATCTTCTATCTGCTTGATATTCTTCTCGGAATAGGATTTGTCTGGGCGGCTTTCATACTTAATAAAATGGAAAAATCTCCGGATCTTAAGTGGCTTTATTCAGGCATTGGTCTGGCAATACTGAATGGCATTGTCTTTCTTAAAGTGGGTACTGACAGAATAATAGGAGCTTCAACCGCGTATCCTTTTACGGCTGATCTTGTTACCGGAACCACTAACAATAGTTACTTTTCAAAAATCCAGGGACCCGGAAGATGGGAATTGGTGTTTCTTACAGGCGCCTTTGTTGCCGGTCTTTTGATATCGGTGTTAAAGAAAGAATTTAAGCTGACATTAATTCACAGCAATTGGGAAAAATATAAAGGGAATTCAATTTCAAAACGAATCATCTGGTCATTCATTGGCGGATTTATTCTGATTTTTGGTGCCCGTATGGCAGGTGGCTGTACCAGTGGCCATATTTTATCTGGAGGGATGCAGCTTTCTGTAAGCAGTCTCGTATTCGCAGTTTTTGTATTTGCCGGGTTACTTCTGACAGGTAAATATTTTTATAAAACTAGAAGTTAATTGCTTTTATTCTGATAACTCAAACCAGTCAGCATACCTTTCATTTCCTTGTTTTGCACCTGAACAATGCGAGAATTCATTGGTATGTCTGTCATAGCAGTAATCATTCTTCCACTTATCGGTATTTTCAACTGTTTGCCTTATTGCATCAATTATAAAAAGCAGTTCATCATTGGTCATAGTCGGATGCAGTGATAATCTTATCCATCCTGGTTTCATTGACAGATCACCGGCATCAATCTTATCGGTTATCTCTTTTGACATCTTAATGTCGACATTTAAAAGGAAATGACCATAGGTTCCGGCGCAGGAACATCCTCCTCTTACCTGAATACCAAAATGATCGTTAAGAAGGCTGGTGAAAAGGTTGTGGTGGATTTTGTCAATATAAAAAGAAAAAACACCAAGTCTTTTCCTGATATCGGAAGCGAGGATATGAAGGCTTTTTATTCCGGATAATTCACTGAAAGCTAATTCAAGCAGTTCTGCTTCTCTCAGATGCATCTTTTCAGTACCCATTTTTTCTTTAAGCCTTATTGCCAGGGCGGCTTTGATTCCCTGAAGGAACCCGGGAGTACCTCCGTCTTCTTTAACTTCAATGTCAGTTATATAGCTGTATCCACCCCACCTGTTTGTCCATTTTACAGTGCCACCACCAGGGTTATCAGGAATATCGTTCTTATAGAGAGCTTTGTTGAAAATTAACACACCTGCACTGCCGGGTCCTCCAAGAAATTTATGCGGTGAAAAGAAAATAGCATCAAGCTGGCAATCTTTATCTGCCGGGTGCATATCTATATCAACATATGGGGCTGAGGCTGCAAAATCAACAAAACAGTATCCATGATGCTCATGCATGATTTTCGCCAGTTCATAATACGGAGGAAAATATCCAGTAACATTTGAACATGAGGAAAATGAACCTATAAGCATCGGTCGATCCTTATATTTTACTATCTCTCTGCGTAATATGTCGGCACTTACGGTGAGATCGGCGGAAGGTTCCAGAACAACAACCTCTGCAAGTGTTTCAAACCACGATGTGTGATTCGAGTGATGTTCTGTATGAGTTAAAAAAACAACCGGGCGCTTGTCGTTAGGGATATTTTTACACGAATTATAATTTCCATGGGAATAAGCGCAGAAATTAATGGCCTGTTCCGGAACCTTTAATCCAAGAAGCCTCTGGAGCTTGGCAATGGCAGAGGTCATACCTGCCCCGGTAAATATCAGAAGGTCATTTTCATTTGCATTAACATGCTTTTTCACTATTTTCTGAGCGAGATGGTAAGCGTCTGTCATTGCTTTTCCCGTGGCAGTGGACTCAGAATGAGTATTACCAACCATTGGTCCAATATCTTCGGAAATCCTTTTCTCAATAGGGCTGTATAGTCTTCCGCTTGCTATCCAGTCGGCATAAACCAGTTTCCTGTTTCCAAATGGTGTTTTTATATCAGCATCAATACCAATGATATTCTTTCTAAACTGGTTAAAATATACTTCGAGCTCCGTCATTTGCCTGACCTGGTATTAATTTATTTATCAATGCTCCAAATTTAGTTTTAACTATCCACTTGTCAAAAAAAATAGGTTGATGTTTAGGTTTTCAAGTTAATTCTGGTTACTTTAAACACCTTAAACTATCTATGTGACTGTAATTTATACGGATTCTAAACAAGTAGCATTTATCAGATTGTTAATTTGTTAACAGAGGATAATTTGTCCAGGCTAAATTAATACATATATTTATGTAAATACATGAATAAAAGCTTAAAATTTTTTTTATAGTTTTGGGATATTATTAAACATTATAGATGACGAGCAGGAGAGATTTTATTAAAATTTCAGCTATGGGAGCCGGTGTTTTGGCAATGACCAAAGCAACATCGGGGGCCATAAACTTACTTTCCTCCCCCGATGAGGGAAAAAAACTCAAGCTTGATTTAAAGAGAACACCTACTTATTGTGAGGTATGCTTCTGGAAATGTGCAGGTTGGGTTTATAAGACTTCTGAGGGCAAGATCTGGAAAATCATAGGTAACGATGAAGATCAGCATTCTAACGGCCGTATGTGTCCACGTGGGACAGGAGGAGTTGGAATGTATTATGATGAAGACAGACTTAAAACTCCACTCATAAGAGTTGAGGAACGTGGTAAGCAGGTATTTCGGGAAGCATCATGGGATGAAGCATTGGAATATGTTGCAGGCAAGATGAAGGATATTTCGTCAAAGTATGGAGCGGAAAGTATGGCGCTTTTTACTCATGGGAATGGCAGTTCATATTTTTCAAATCTGATGAAAGCATATGGAACAGCGAATATAGCCGAACCATCATATGCACAATGTAAAGGCCCCAGAGATGAAGCCTTTCTGGCTACCTTCGGAGAGGAAGTTTATTCTCCTGAAGTGACTGATATCCGCGACACAAAGTGTCTGGTGCTTATTGGTTCGCACATTGGCGAGAATATGCATAATGGACAGATACAGGAGATGTCGGATGCTATTGACAAAGGTGTAACAATAATCACCGTGGATCCAAGGTTTTCTACAGCCGCAGGGAAATCAAAGTATTGGCTGCCTATAAAACCTTCTACTGACATTGCTTTGCTGCTTTCGTGGATACATGAAATCATTTACAATAATTATTATGATAAAAATTATGTAGAAAAATATTGTACAGGGTTTGACCAGGTGAAAGAGCATGTCAGGGATTTTACTCCTGAATGGGCTTATGGCATTACAACTATTCACCCGGATAAGATTCGTGAAACAGCAAAAGAAATGGCAAATGCATCTCCGGCAGTTCTGATTCATCCCGGACGGCATGTGACGTGGTACGGAGATGATACGCAGAGGGTTAGGGCAATAGCAATCTTAAATGCCCTTCTTGGTTCGTGGGGGCGGCGCGGAGGTTTTTACAGACCGGCAAAATTCGATTTACCATCAGTTAAAATACCAAAATACATTGAACCTAAAAAAACCTGGACTGACCTTTTCCCGGGCAAATATCCCATTGCAAGCTCACCTGTATCAAATGCTCTTATTGATGGTTCAATACCTGAAAATAAACCCGGACTGTTAATTAAAGGATGGATTGTCAATGCGACAAACCTGATATCGTCTATACCTGATCAGGTTAATACCCTGAAAGCAATTCAGAACCTTGAACTTATTGTGGCTGTAGACACCATGCCGATGGAGATAACCGGATGGGCAGATGTAGTCTTACCTGAATGCACATATCTTGAAAGATACGACATTCTAAGGGTTAGCCCGCACCGTAAACCTGCTATTGCGTTGAGAATGCCGGCTGCTGAACCTATGAATAATACACGTTCAGCGTACAATATTGCCAGGGGACTTGCTGTCAAACTTGGTCTGGGTGATTATTTCCCGTATGAAAAACAGGAAGAATTGCTTGACTGGCAGCTTAAGCAGGTTGGTTCATCACTCGAAGAGATGAAGCGAATTGGTGTAAAGACAAAAGAAAGAGATGCTGATGATCTGTATTTTGCTGATAATGAAAATGTTGTGTTTTCTACAGATTCTGGCAAGATAGAGCTGTATTCAAAATACTTTGAACAGGCAGGTTTTGATCCCCTTCCAAAATACACTGCTCATGAAGAGCCGGCGGAAGGTTTTTATCGCCTGATCTATGGGCGTACTCCACAACATACATTTGGCAGAACATCAAATAATCCTAATCTTACGGATCTTATGCATGAGAACACGGTATGGATAAATCCAAAGGTATCAAAGGCATGGGGACTGGTAACAGGGCAATATATCTGGCTCAAAAACCAGGATGGAGTAATTTCCAATTTTAAGATAAAAGTCAGGGTAACTGAACGTATCAGATGGGATTCCGTGTACATGGTGCATGGTTTTGGGCATGCCCAGAAACAGATGACAAGGTGTTTTGGAAAAGGTGTAAGTGATACACGGTTGATAACAAAAGTTCTGACCGATCCTTTGATGGGCGGAACAGGAATGCGTTCAAATTTTGTAACATTCGTAACTGAAAATACAGAGAAGGAGGTTGCCTCATGAGATATGCAATGGCAGTTGATACAAAAAAGTGTGTGGGTTGCAGCGATTGTGTGGTAGCCTGTCAGACAGAAAATAATGTGCCACATGGTTTCTGTAGGGA
>WSSedB1CaDRAFT_10001151_pt1 | contig 10301 bp, 5 predicted proteins | sample WetSurSB1Cattail_FD_9460 | JGI IMG/M metagenome (IMG submission 9460)
AAACGCCAATTAGGGAACTCTTTCAAGGAGCTGATGAGATGGATGATATCACTGATTATGATATGGCTCAATTATGTTTTATTTTTTAGTGGACACTAGTGTAAAGATCTAATTAATTTCTGCTTCGACCAAAACCGGAAGATGATCCGAAGCTAACGGTTCGTTTTCGACAAATGTTTGTATTGTTCTGGATACCTGACCTGTAAATTTAGCTGCAAAAATATAATCAATACATTTTTGTGGGTTATTTGATGGTATAGTTGGAATTTTAGGGTTATTAAGCATTGACCAGTTTTTCTCAATATGTTGAATCACCTCCGATTCCGGTACAGAGTTAAAATCACCGGCAAGAAAGATTGGCTTTGAAATATCTTTTAAAGCTTCATTTATGATATCTACTGAGGCTGCTCGGTCTTCTTCAGTTAATGAAAGATGTGTGCAGCAGATTACGAAATCTTTTAGTTCGACAATTAGTAAGCTACGTCTTTCTTCACGACCCGGCAATGCAACTCTTCTCCAACTGATTGGTTTTTGCTTTGTTAATATTCCAATCCCATATTTCCCTCCCTGATAGGCTATTGAAGCGCCATAAGTACCATACATATTTGTAAATGCCGACAGTTCATCTAAAACTACTTTTCCATTACTGCGTATTGTAGCGCTATCTAGTTCCTGAAGAGCAACAATTTCTGGTGAAATACTGTTAATTATATTTGCTATTCTTTTATAATCTGTGATATTATCCATCCCACGGCAGTTTCGGACATTGTAACTCAATATTTTTACTAAAATCTGTTTATTATCTATAGTTTTATTTAGAGGGCTACAAACAGTAGATGTCAAAATAAGAATAAAAATACCAGAAACTAATGACAACATAGTTTTTTTCATAATTATATATGATTGATTTTGATTAGAGTATTAAAAATATTAAGGCTTGAAGAATTTTCTTCTTCAAGCCTTTTTTGATTATTTTAATTCTACCACCCTGTGTTTTGACCAAGATTTGGGTTTGTTATCAGGTCGGTTGCAGGAATGGGATAGAAGTACATTTTATCTTCCCATTTTCTGGGGATATTATTCATCCAGGTCAGTTCGCCGGAGGTACCATTCTTCAGTAGCTGAGAATTTGTTTTACCGCTGATGAGGGGAGAAACGTTTATATAAGTGACTCCCGCTACAGTTGGTGAAGGCAGTGTTCCCTGATAGAAAGCAACATCCAGGATACCATCTTCATTTAGATCCATAGGCGTTACTAGTTCAGGGACATAAAAACCGTTCCATTCCTGGTTCATGAGTTCACCTCTTTTCCATCTCAGGATATCTGAAAAACGGAATCCCTCGAGGCACAGTTCAATGCCTCTTTCTCTTCTTACTTCCAAAATAACAGGATCGGTAATGTCAGGGAAATAATTTGCAATCAGATATGGATCAGCAACAGTAGGTTTTGTAGTTAATCCGGCCGTTATTCCTCCTCTTGTTCGAAGAACACCGATAGTAGCTGCCCAATCATCATCTGTTAGTGTACCCAGCTCAGCTTTAGCTTCTGCATAATTCAACAAAACCTCTGCAAAGCGGAATTCTGAAATGGAATTATTATTGAGTTTTTCAGAATCATAGTACATATCATCAAGTGTCCATTTGATAGGTTGGTACCCTGTAAAGGTGTATGAGAAGACAGGAGGAGCAGGAACCTGTGTTCCTCCGATAATTCTTTTGTAATCTCCTAAACGTATAGTTTGTTTAAGTCTTAAATCTCTGTTCTTTACCTCATCTTTAAACAACATTGTAGGATATGCAGGGTTATCTGTAAATGATGTTCCATCAAGATTTAAATAGGTATTGATAAAGGTTCTTATAAAACTTGCCTTGTCGCCATAAGTCCCACTTGTCCAATACCAGTTTGCATCATTAAGAATTTTTAAGGTAAGATCGGAGATCGCTGAAAGCATAACTTCACTAGCAATTGGAGCAGGGTTTGTGAATATTGTGCGATATGATTTTCCTGGTCCTCCTGTGGTATAAATAGAATAAATGCCTGCATCCATAACTGTTTTGGCAGACGTTGCAGCTTCATTCAACCATGTATTAGCTGATGCAGTAAGTTCCAGCTCTGTATGGTATTTTCTGAATGTACCTTCAAACAGGCAGATTCTTGACTTTAAGGCATAGGCTACATACTTTGTAACCAAACTACGTGTAGGATCACTTACTGAAGTTATATTATCGCATGCATAGTTAATATCAGCAAGAACTGAGTCCATTACTAAAGTACGTGGATCGCGTCCTCCGTATAAAACAGGGTCATCGACATCTAGCGGCTTTCCGATCCAAGGGACGTCTCCAAATCTTTTAACTTTATCGAAATAGAAATAGGCCCTAAAAAATTTAGCAATACCCATATAATTATTTCTCACAGTTTCAGAAACTTTTGGGTCCTTATTATTGGCAATGAAATAATTGATGCTCCTTAGAGCTGTCCATGTCCAACCGGTACTCAGGGTGGGTGAGAAAGCATTTTCCTGAATAAATGTAGGAACAGCCTTAACTGCCAGATAATCTGACATTGCATCGAGATTGGTAACAAGTCCTGGAAGGATCTGATAAAAGGAATTGGCATATAGATCCAAACCCTGCTGACTACCAAAAACGGCAGATTTCGATGCTGTTGACACCGGAGCTTGTTCCAATTCCTTCTCGCAGCTTATAAGAATGAAGCTAAAGAGGAAGAACCATATATATTGATTTTTCATAACAGTATATTTTATTTATTATATTAAAATTCTACGGATAACCCAAATGAGTAGCTTTTCATCATAGGATAGTTAAATCCATCGGCACCTGTACCCGGCCTCAACAACTGATCCCTTGGTGTTGTGTTTTCAACATCAAGTCCTTTGCCAATAATTTTATAGAGTGAGGAAAAGGACCAGAGGTCTTCACCGGAGAAATATATCCTTAGAGCACTCGCTCCAATTTTGGAAACAAGATTGCTTGGCAGGTTATATCCAATCTGCAGACTCTTTAACCTGATATAAGATACATTCTGCAAATATTTTGTTTGGGCGACACCAAGTTCTCTTGCAGTGGAACTGGATGCAGCACGTGACATAGTTCTGGGAAGATAAGCATCAGTATTATCAGGTGTCCACATTTTACCAATTTGCCACTTGGGTATATTGTTGTATGGTCTGTTGTACTGTCCCCAGAAAAATTCACATTCAGTACTCGGATACCAGTCCTGCTTCCCGACGCCCTGGAAGAATGCTGAGAAGAAGAAGTTATTCCAGTCTGCACCAAGGTTAATTCCAAAAAGATATCTGGGAGAACTGTTACCAATTATTTTCCTGTCGCCCGGATCAGCTACGGTGTTCGTTCCAATATTAATTAATCCGTCGTCATTCAGATCTTTAAGCTTTATATCACCCGGATACCAGATACCCGATGGAGATGCTCTCATCTGAGGACTTTGCTTTGCGTGTGAAGCCACATCAGCATCATCTATGAAGAATCCCTCAGTGGTATAACCCCAGATTTCTCCGATAACTTGTCCTTTATAATAATCGGAGAGCAGTTTATTAGGGTTATTGTATTTAGTAATGACAGCCCTGTTATCTGCCAGAGTAAATCTTATGTCGTAATTTAAAGGTTTGGATGCAACTATGAATTTATCTCTCCATGATAATGATAATTCCCATCCCTTTGTTTGTAAATTGGCATAATTACCTTTTGGAGCTGTGGCTCCGAAAGTTGCAGGTAGTGTAAGACCAATAGTATACATGTTTGTGGTATTACGTTGGTATATATCTCCCACAAAAATTAAACGATTAGAAAGAGTTGCAAAATCCAATCCAAAATTGGAGGTCGTAGAAGTCTCCCAGGTAAGCCCATTGGGAAGAACACCTGGATTGGTAGTATACTGTGGTAATACCCCGTTTAGGATAATAGTTGACTGAGCTATAGCTAATTGCTCCTGGTAAGCATATGAATTGATATTACCATTGCCAAGAGAGCCATATGATGCTCTGAGCTTCAACTCAGAAACAAGTTTTGGAGATACATGCCAGAAAGATTCTTTTGAGAGACGCCATCCTCCCGATACTGAAGGGAAAAAAGCATATCTCTGGTTTGAAGGGAATTTTGAAGAGCCATCATATCGGGCATTAATCTCTATAAGATATCGATCTTTAAATGAGTAATTCAATCTGGAAAAACCTCCTAAAATTGCCCATTTTTCATAACCTCCGATTGTTGAAATTGCCTGCCCCAACGCTAAGTTAATGTTGGTAGCATCGGGATAGATAAGACCATTCCTGGTAGCATCGAATCTATTAAATGTTGATTGTTCATAATTATAACCACCCATTATCTTAAGATAATGTGAATCGAGAAACGTATTTTCATATTCAGCGTAAACGTTTGTTGACATATAGAGGGTGTTTTGCCAATCATTCTGGAGATCGTTTGTAGCTGTTCCAACATATAATAACACGCCAGGTTTACTGCTATACGGTACGGGTACCCGTTTAGTGGTACTATTATTTTTGTCGTTTCTAATAGTTACGTCCCCCTTAATTCTAAATTTATTTTTAAAAAAACTGGCAGTAAAACCACTCGTATTTTTAAAGACACCTCTATCTATATCTATTCCATTTTTCCCATACCAAAAATCACCAACGCTATATACAGCACCTGTTGTTAGTGTACCGTCTGGATTTAACAAGGGTGAAACAGGATGTGTATCGACACCTATTAGGTTCCAGATATCTACAGTACCCTCTCCAACGGCAATAGGATTATGATATTTCATATTGGAATAGTCAGCATTATTTTCAACTCGTAGCCATGGAAATATCTGGATCGTACCCTTGGCACGAAGATTAACCATTGAATAATTATCAGAATTATAACGGAATAAACCTTTTTGGTTCAGTAGTCTGCCTGAAATCAAATATGTTGTTTTCTCTCCGCTTCCTGAAACAGAAAGGTTGTTTTCAGTGGCACTTGTTGTGTTTTTATATAACTCCTTATACCAATCCGTGCTACCGTAATAGACATATTCACCTGTAACCGGATCAATATCTACGGTACTATAAGGCTGACCAGAATCTACTTTGGCTTTGAATGCATCGAGATAGGCTTGAGAGAATTTCATTTCTTTATTAATATTCTGAGGGAAAGAACCGTCTCCATTTATAAATGCTTCAGAAAACATCTTTGCATATGTATAACCATCGGTAACAAAATTAGGTACCGTTAAAGGTTTTTTAATTGAATAATTAGTGGTATAATTAATACTCGTTTTCCCCTTCTCCGGATTTTTTGTGGTTATAAGTACTACTCCAAATGCCCCTCTGGCACCATAAATTGCTGCTGAAGCCGCATCCTTAAGCATTGAAACGCTTGCAACATCATTGGGGTTTAATAAACTTGGATCACCCTCCACTCCATCAATTAATACCAAAGCGCTACCACCCTGTCCTATTGAAGTAGTTCCCCTGATATTGAAAGACGGCGACTGAATTGGTTTCCCATCCATTAGTTTGATGTTCAGGTTAGGCATAACTCCCTGAAGCCCTTGTGTAAGATTATCTATCGGTCTGTTTTCCAGGGCGTCACTTGAAACCTGGTCTACAGCAGCAGTTAGATTCATTTTTTTCTGAGTCCCATATCCAATCACAATAACTTCGTCAAGACCCTTTACATTTTCTCTCAGTGTAACATTAACCAGGTTTTGGTTATTTACTTCAATTTCTTTTGGGGCATAACCCACGAAGGAAACAACAAGGGTGACATTAAGACTGGGTGCATCAATGGAATACTTTCCGTCAGTATCAGTAAGCACACCCCTGGTTGTTCCTTTTACAAGAACTGTTGCACCAGGCAAAGGAGTTCCTTTTTCATCAGTAACTGTCCCGGTTATCCTGTTTTGTTGGTTTTTTGTTTCTGATGCAAGTGCCAGAAGATTATTCTCCAGGGGTTCGGTAGTCAGTAGAATTTTTCTGTCAAAAACCAGGTAATTTACATTGGTCCCCTTAAACAGTTCAGGTAAAATATCGGTAATCAGTTTATTATCGGCTTGAATATCAACCACTCTGTTGACATCAATCTGTTTCTGGTTAAAGATAAAATAATATTCACTCTGACTTTCTATTTTATCAATTACTTCTCCAAGATTTGTGTTTTTCATGTCGAGTGAAACCTTTGCTCCCTGGGAATAGGTAGGAAGAGCTACGACGCTTGAAACACTGACCAGAATAATGATGAAAGCAATTTTAAGTTCCATGATTAGTTTTTTTAGGGTTGGATGCGATTGCACCCATAGGTCAAAATTTTTTTTCATAACTTTGAAAAGTTTTTAGTTAGGTTATTAGAAAAAAGTAACTTAGCATTTACTACAGGAAAGCGGGTTCAGCGCTTTCCTGTTTTTATTGGTACGAATGTTTCATAGGCGAAAGACTTTTAATTTATAATAAGGTTAGTTGGCTTTGAGTGTTATTATAACTTTCTTTTTAGCAAAAGTGTCATCGGGTTTCAAATTCCCGTTTTCAATTTTGTAATTTATTGATAAAGTGCGTTTTAATAAATAAAGGACTTCCTCGAGGTTTTCATTGACGAAAGTTGCTCTTAACCTCTGATCTTTAGATATATTACCCTGTATTTCAACGTCAATATTGTACCACCGTTCCAGTCTTCTGGCTATGACATCAAGAGGATCATTCCTGAATTCAAGCTTGCCTTCAGTCCATGACAAATATTTTTGCGGGTCTACTTCTTTTATAGAAAAATCCTCGTCTTTTTTATCAAATACAACCATATCATTAGGTTTCATGGTGTATGATTTATTTAATCCCTTATCAATGAATTCAAGCTTTCCTTCTTTTAGAACTACTTCGACATTATTTTCATTTTTATAGGAGGCTATATTAAAACATGTGCCTAATACTTTAACATTTATTTCAGGTGTGCTTACAATAAATGGTCTTTTTTTATCTTTAAAAACATCAAAAAAAGCTTCTCCTTTAAGGGTAATCTGTCGATTATTATTAAAATTACCGTTGTATTTTACACTTGAATTGCTGTTCAGCCAACCTGTTGTACCGTCCGGAAGACTAAACTGTGCGCGTGTCCATGCCGGAGCTTTAATTTCTACCCAGGTTTCCTTCTTCAAATTTGTATCAGTATACATATGTATTCCGATCAGGATTACTAATGGCAGCATAATTAAACCTGCTATCCGAAAGGACCATTTTATAATATTCTCAAACGACCATTCTTTTTTTGAAGATAATCTTGTGTTTATATCATAATGGATCCTGTAAAGAATATTATCAAGATTCATTTTATCCACATCATCTTCCTGTTTTAATTCGTAGAATTGTCTGAATAAAAAATGTTTTAATTCCTCTTCTTTGCTTTTTTCACGAAATAGTTCTTCAACATAAGCTGCATCATTATCAGAATATTCTCCCTTGAAATACCTGTTTATCAGTTCGCTATTAAAACCTGACTCTGTCATAAATCTTCTATCTATCAATTTATAATTATAATTCTATTTGTAGGCTTAGTGTGTTGCGTTCCATTAGGAACAATATTATAATTAAGCATTTATAGGTTTTTAGCAAGGTTATCGTAAATACATTATTTGTCGGTTACAATGGAGTTAAGAAAACATTAAATCAACTTGAATCATTTTGAAATAATATCAGAATCTGCTTAAATGCTCTGATAAGCAAAAAAGCAGCGCTCAAATTAATGAGAACTGCTTTTCTCCCCTGTCAACTAACCTCAACCCCTTAACACTATTTTGAAACATATAACTACAATAACAATATAAACTCATAATAATATTCCTTTCGATATATAGTAATATCCATAATAAACCATTTACACCTATCAGTAAACAGAGAAAAATTAAAATAAATACAATTAAAAAATTAAATGAGTATCAGGAATGATGAATACTTTTTTACAAATCGCTTGAAAATCAATTTATTTACCCCAGCCCCAACCTTTCTCTGCCGTAGCGGCTACGCGAAGGCGAGGGGGGAGTAAATTGATTCTGGCTGCGTCGAGCTCGACGAAGTCAAAATCAATGGGTTTTTATGTGTGATTACCGATACTCATAATTAATTATTAAGAAAGGAACAGAACAAAAAATAGAAGAACAGGTATACTTTCTTTGTTAAGATTTGTCCTTATGAATTTTAAAGCATCTGTTAATTGATTCTCTACAGTTTTATGGCTGATCTTCAATTTCTCAGAAATTTCCGTGATACTTAACCCTTCGAATCTGCTTTTTATAAAGATTTCTTTACGTCGCCCGGGTAATTGATTGACTAAATTAATAATATATTGATGCAGTGAATCATAGGTAATTTTCTGAGAAGTTTCAGTATCAAGATCGTTCCTTGTTTCAGCCTTAAAATAATCAGACAAATAAGCTTTGGTTCTGAAATGTTTCCTGATTAAGTTGAATGCAATTGTAAACAGAAAGGATTTAAATGACAATTCTTGTTTCAATTTTGCCCGTTTTTCCCAAACTATTGTAAAAACCTCCTGAACAAGTTCTTCCGCCTCCTCGTCTGATTTTAGGTACCCTACAGCAAAACGGTATAGACGGCTGCTGTAAATGTTGTATAAGGTATTAAATGCCAAAAGGTTTCCTTTTGATAAATTATTTACCAACGCAGATTCGTTTTCTGTTTTAGACTCTTGCATTTACCTGATTTTACGCCAATAGTGTCCCCTTTTCAATCAATCGAACTGCAAGGTAATAAAATTTGGCATCATTATAAATCAATACCCCAAATGACTTTTTGGGTAAATAATGACGAACGCAAATTCTCATTAATTCTTATAATACGCTGTTTTTAACATCGTCAGGATGTATGAAAAACCAAAAGAAATGTATCTCGATTTTACATCTTTCAAATGCATCCAAAAATAATTTCCCCACAGCAGGATCGGGGTTTAAAAAATTGCCGGAAGGACAATTTTCTTTACGTTTCGACCCGGTTGTGGGGAAGGTTAGGACGGGGTAAAAAATTCCCCCTTTTAATTTAATTAGTCTCCCGATGCTCTCTTTTTCAGCTCTTCAGGTCTGAGTGTGATCAGATGGCCAATCTGTTTGCCATTTCGATAAGTAACAACTCTCAGTGTAACAGGTCCTGCAGGAAGTTCAAAAGGTCTGGAATATAATGGTGAATAAATGTTTGGCATTGCACCATCCACTGTATAATAAATATCAAGACCAGGAACTTCAGAAGCCATATTAATAATTACTTTTTCTCCGGTTTTCTTTGCATCCACAATAGCATCGTAAATTGCTGTAGAGTAATTTACTCCCTCTAAATCAGCACGTCCGAACTGGGTCTGAACACGTTGAATAAAATTGTTCCAGTTCTTTGAAGCACCGGGAGACCAATAGTCCTCAGAGAGGGCCCAGCCGCGGGGCCATGTCATATATTCTGCATGATGAAAAGATGCTACCTGTTCTGTCCAGAGATTACCCTGTCCGCCGAGTATATATTTAGCGTCCACACCCTCGGGAACAGGTTCGAAGCTATAACATTTGCTTAAACGCAGATCAGCATACATTAATGGTTCCACTGTCTTTTCTCCCTGCTGATAGTCGAGGTATACATAGGTTGTAGGTGTCATCACAACATCGTGACCCATTTTTGCTGCCTCAATGCCTCCTTTTATGCCACGCCAGCTCATTACGGAAGCTTCAGGAGCCAANCCGCCTTCAAGAATCTCGTCCCAGCCAATCATCTTTTTGCCTTTCGATTTCAGGATAGTTTCCACACGTTTCATGAAATAAGCCTGTAATTCTTCGGGTTTGGTCATTTTCATTTTTTTCATGAGTGCCTGGCATGCAGCATCTTTCATCCAGAAGCCTTTATAGCATTCGTCGCCTCCAACATGAATATACGGATTTGGGAACAAAGCAGCTATTTCAGTAAAAACTTTGTCGAGGAATTCATAAACTTTTTCATCTGACGGATTGAGCGAATTATCTGAAAACATCCTGAATGTGCCATCGTCATGCCATTCTGAATCTCTAGAGCCGGGGTTGACTTTTGAATTTGGATTTTTAGTACAGCATAACTCAGGATATGAAGCAATTGCTGACATACTGTGTCCCGGGACGTCAACCTCTGGTACTATGGTTACAAAACGATCCTGTGCATATTGAATTATTTCTTTTATGTCGGCCTGTGTATAGAAACCTCCTGCAGTTGCTGCTTCACCTGGTTTTGGAGCCATACGTTCGCCAAATTGTCCGTAACGGGGTA